>Ga0209347_1001309_pt1 | contig 42474 bp, 33 predicted proteins | sample AutmiccommuBRH23_FD_187382 | JGI IMG/M metagenome (GOLD analysis project Ga0209347, IMG submission 187382) | Deep subsurface microbial communities from Mt. Terri, Switzerland - Autotrophic microbial communities BRH/23 (SPAdes) (version 2) | ecosystem: Environmental > Aquatic > Deep subsurface >... | reverse complement strand
CAGCTTCGCTCACAGGAAGCGCGGCTTTCAGCCGCGCGTGAAGGCGGGGTTTATAAGAGAGCTCGGATTCAAAACAAAAAGCCGAAGCTGGAAGCTTCGGCTCCTGTGAGCGAAGCTGGAAGCTTCGCCTACCGCACGAGCTCGCGGTGGGCGAGAGCGAGTCCTTCGACGAAGGCATCCCGCAGGGTCGAGAATCCCTCCAGCCCCACGCTGATCCTGACCAGCCCGTCCGAGATGCCGCGCTCGAGCCGGTCCTCGCGTGGAACTCCGCTGTGGGTCATCGAAGCTGGGTGCTGGATGTAGCTGATGACGCTCCCGAGACTGACCGCGAGCTCCATCGGCGTGTCGTGACGGGCGAAGTAATCCATCAGCCGGACCGCCGGCTCGTATCCTCCCTCCAGCTCGAAGGCGATCACCGCTCCCCCGCTCCGGATCTGCTCACCGACCAGGTGATGCTGGGGATGCGCGGGAAGTCCGGGGTAATCGACGTGAAGTACCTCGTCCCGCGAGTCGAGCCATTCGGCTAGTTTCTGCGCGGTCTCGCACGCGGCATCCACGCGCTGGGGGAGCGTCTGCACACAGAGGGAGTTGAGCCACGAGTCCATCGGGCTCGGCGTGGGGCCGAGATCCTTGGCCATCAGGAAAAACTCGTTCGTCATGAAGGGGAAGGGGCCGAGCACGTGCCCGCCGATCGAAGTCGAATGACCGTTCACGTACTTGGTGAGGCTCTGCACCACGATGTCCGCCCCGAGGCGGAACGGCTGCTGGAGCCATGCGCTGCAGAACGTGTTGTCCACCACGAGAAGGGCGCCGTGCCGCGTGGCGATGCGCGAGACTTCGCGAATGTCGGCCATCCCGAGGTTCGGATTCTCCGGGCTCTCCAGAAAGACCACGCTCGCATTCGGGTTCTGCGTGAGGCAGCGGTCGATCTCCTCCGGCCGCGTCGTGTCGACGAACCAGTGGTCGATGCCGAATCGGTCGGTGAGCGTCCGGAGCAGAGAGTCGGTGCAGCCGTACACGTTGCCCGCGACGATTCCGTCTCCGCTGCGAAGCAGCGCGAGGAGCGTGGTCGAGATCGCCGCCATCCCCGACGCGAGAACCATGCTTCCGACGGTCGGCTCCCGCTCGTCGGCCTCCAGCGCACGGTCGATCATGTGCTGGCACTCGAGACGGAAGAGCACTCTCTCCAGATACTCCGTGGTTGGATTCCCCAGCCGCGTGTAGATCCGGGCGTAGGGTTTTTCACCATGCTTCGAGGTTCCGATGAAGCGGTCCGCGCCGTCCCGCGCGCCGTCGAAAGCGAACGTGCTCCGCTGCTGGATGGAAGGAAGACCAGTTCCGACGCAGATCGAGGCGAAGCGGTCGTAGTCCATGAAGGGCTCATCGACCACCAGGTAGCGTCTCTTGCGATCCTGCCACCAGTCCCACCACGTAACGCGCGCCATGATCACTCCTCCTGCCGGGATCATGCCGCCGCGCTGCGGCGCGCGCAGGGTTGCCGGTCACGCAACTGCGTGACCGGCCACGTGTCAGGCTGTCGGAACCGGAGCTTCTCCACCCTGCGCGGCGGGGACCGAAACGGCCGCGGAAGAGCCCGCCGAACGTTTCCAGACCCGCCGGAGCCAGGAGGCGGCTCCCTCGACCCCGAGGTCGATGTACGGGAGGATGATGAGGGTGAGGAAGGTCGACGACAGCAATCCCCCCATCACCGTTCTCGCCAGGGGGAAGTAGAACAGCCCTCCCATGTTGGATCCGCCGATGGCCAGCGGGATGAGTCCGGTGATCGTCGTCGCTGCCGTCATCAGGATCGCGCGCAGCCGGTCGCGTCCGGCCTGCAGGACGGCTTCCTCCCGACCGAGTCCCTGCTTCCGAAGCTGGTTCATGTGATCGAGAAGCACGATGCCGTTGTTGACCACGATCCCCATCAGAATCAGCAGGCCGATCTGCGCCATCAGGTTGAACGGCGTCCGGGTGGCCGCCAGCAGCCAGACCGCGCCAGGGAGAGCAAAGGGAATCGAGAAGAGGATCGCGAAGGGCTGCGAGAGAGACTCGAAAAGCGACGCCATGACGATGTAGATCAACGCCAGGGCGAGGAGATAGTTGATCATCATCTCCTTCCCCTGGGAATCCTGCTCGAGGATGCGGTCGTCCCAGCTCCAGGAGTACCCCGCCGGCATCTCGAAGGCGTCCATCATCGAGGCGATCTCTTTTCGCCTCTCCTCCCAGTTCTCTCCCTCGTAGCTCCCCGTGACCGCCACGCGAACCTTCCGGTGCTCGCGCCGGATCTCGTTCGCCTTGCGGATGATCTCGAAGCTCGCGACGTCTCCCAGAAGCACGGCGCGCCCGTCGCTCGTGCGAATCTCCAGGTTCTCGAGATCCTCGAGATTCTCCCGGTCTTCCTCGCGGAGCGCGAGCCAGGTCTCGACTTCCTTGTTTCCGGAGTTGAATCGGTTCAGGCGGACGCCGCCGAGGCTGAAGCGGAAGATGTCCGACAGGTCCTGCGCCGTGAAGCCGAGTTGCGCGGCCTTCGGACGATCGATCACCACCTGGATCTCGTTCCGCCCGCTGTTGAGCCCCGTGTTGAGATCTTCGATGCCCTCGAGGGTGTCGAGCCGCCTCTCCGCCTCTTCAGCGAGCCCCTGCAGCACGCCGCTGTCCTGTCCGAAGAACTTGACCGCGAACCGGCGCGAGCTTCCACCTTCCTCGGGGTCCTCGTTGAAAAACACCCGCACACCCGGAATCTCCGGAAGCCGTTCGCGGATCTTCTTCCGCAGGTCCTTCACCTCGTCGTCACTCATTCCCTTGCGGGCGAGGGTGATCCAGGTGGACGCCTCGTTCTCGGCGTAATAGCTGTAGAGCCCTCCGACCAGAAAGTCTTCCCGGTTCTCGGTGAGAAATCCTTCGACGGTTTCGACCGCTCGCTCGGCGTCGGACTTGTAGGCGAAATCCTTGAAATCGTACGCGAGCCGGATGCGCTCGTTGACCGTCGCGGTGAACATGCCGGCTTCGACGAGCTTCAGAGCGAAAGGCGCGGCGGTCAGAGCGAGGAGCACAAGAATCCCGACGAAGGTCCAGACGCGGTGATGGAGAGTCCATCGAAGCATCCGGACATACCTCTCCTCGAGCGCCAGCATGAATCGGTTGGGCTTCAGTTGCCGGCGGCGAAGAAAGTGAGCCGACATGAGCGGAATCATGGTCAGCGAGGCGAAGAGGGAGCAAATCAGCGCCAATGAGATCGCGATGCCCACCTCACCGAGCCAGACCGTCAGCTCGCTCTTGCCGCCGACGATCAGCGGAAGAAAGACGATCAGCGAGGTGAACGTCGAGGCGATGACGGCCATGGCCACGGAGCCTGCGCCGTCGATCGCGGCCTTCCTGGCGTCCGGTTCCTCCCGCTGCCGCCGGTCGATCGCCTCGAGGACGACGATCGCGTTGTCGACCAGCATCCCAACCCCGAGCATCAACCCCATCATCGACAGGATGTTCAGGGTCCTCCCGGCGAAATACATCACCCCGCAGGCGGCGATGATCGAGAAAGGGATCGACAGCGAGACGATCAGCGTCGAGGTGAGCCGACGCAGAAAGAAATAGAGCACCGCGATCGCGAGGAGACCGCCGATCAGGCCCGACTGAAGCAGCCCTTCGATTCCGCCGACGATCTGATCCGCCTGATCCTGCCAGGTGAAGAGGGTGATCCCGTTCAGCAGCGGGTCGGTCGCAATGTCTTCGTTGATGACCTTCATCGCGGCGCGAACCACGTCGACCGTGTTTGCCGTCGACTCCTTGTAGACGTTGAGCGCCACCGCGTACTGGCCGTCGAGTCGCCGCCCGTACTCGAGTGGCGGCTCGATGTAGCTGACCTCGGCGATATCGGAGATCCGCAGACCCCGCGGGTCGATCACCATGTCGCGGATCGACTCTACCGAGTCAAAAGCGCCGACCGCCCGGACGCTGTAGCGCATCCCGGTCTGGTCCACCTGTCCGAGCACCATGTTGGACGAGGCGCCTTGGAGCTTCCCGATCAGGGCACCGAGGTCGACGTTGTGCGCTTTCACTCTGTCGAGGAGCAGATCGATGTAGATCTCGGGCGGCGCCACGCCGTTCAGATCGACCCGCGCCACGCCGGGAACCCTCCGCAGCCGGTTCAGCACCCGCGCCTCGATCAGATCGTAGTTCTGCGAAAGATCGACTCCCTGCGCAGCGATTCGAGCCTCGATCACGGGGATGTCACTCGTGTTGAACGAGTAAATGAAGATCTCGCCGATGCCCTCCGGCAGCGACGGCCGGATCTGATCCATCCTTTCACTCACCAGCATTCGAACGATGTCGAGCTCGAGGCCCCAGTCGAACTCCATCTGGAACTCGGCCGAGTCCGCGGTCGCCGTCGAGCGAAGCTTCTTCACGCTGGGGAGCGTCGCCAGCAACTCCTCGACCGGCTTGACGATCTCCCGCTCGATCTGACTCGGATTCGAGTTCGGGTACTGGATCCTGATCCCGATGAAGGGAGCGTCGACTTCCGGCAGAAACGCGAGCGGCATCCTGCTGATCGCGATCGCCCCCACCACCATGACGCTCAGGAGCACCATGATGGTGGTGACGGGCCGCCGGACGGCGAGCATTGGAACGCTCACCCGAGCACCTCGGGGCTTCTGGCCATGCCGACCGCCGGAGAGCCGCCTGCGGGAGAGGTAATCTGCATCGCTTCGGAATCCGTCTCGGGAGCGATCTCGCCCCGGTCGACCAGGTCGTACACGATCGGGATTACGATCAGCGTCAGGGCCGTCGCGAAGGACAGCCCTCCGATCACCGTGATCGCCAGCGGGGCGCGAAGCTCCGCCCCCTCGCCGAGGCCGAGCGCCATCGGAAGAAGACCGAGAATCGTGGTGAGTGAAGTCATCAGGATCGGCCGAATGCGCGCAATCCCCGCTTCGACCAGCGCCTCACGCCTCGCCTTCCCCCCGCGCCGCAGCTGATTGACCGCGTCGATCAGCACGATGCCGTTGTTCACCACGATTCCGGCCAGCATCACGATCCCGATCATGGCGACGATCGAGATCGACCTCCCCGTGATCAGCAGGGCAAGCACCACCCCGATCAGGCCGAGAGGAAGGGTGAAGATGATCACGAAGGGATGGACGAGCGACTCGAACTGAGAGGCCATGACCAGATAGACGAGGAAGATCGCCAGCGACATCGCCAGCATCAGCGACCGCATCGAACGCTGCATCTCCTCTTCCTGCCCCGAGAGGCTGGCCGTGACGCCCGCGGGAATCTCGAGCTGGCGGAGCACCGCCCGGACGTCGGCGGCGACGGCTCCCATGTCCCGTCCCTCCAGGCTTCCGGAGACGACTGCGGCGCGCTTCTGGCCGATGCGCCGGATCTCGCTCGGGCCGCTCGTCAATTCAATGTTCGCCACCGACTTGAGATGGATCGGCCGGCCCTCGCGCTGGGCCACGATCATGTCGCGGACGTCTTCGACGCTGGCGCTCCCGACTTCGACCGACCGGACGAGAACGTCGATCTCGCGATCGCCGTCCATGAACCTGGTTGCCACATCGCCTTGAACCTTGCTTCGGATCGTCGACGCGACCTGGAACAGGTCGAGACCCAGACTCGCGAGCTGGTCGCGGTCGAACCGCACCTGCAGCTCCGGATTGCCCAGCTCGGACGAGGAGCGGACATCCACCAGCCCGCCGATTCCGCCGAGGCCTGATGCCACCGATGCCGCAGCCGCGTGGACCTGTTCCAGATCATCGCCGTAGACCTCGACCTCGATCGGCGTGCGGAACGTGAAGTACGTCGGGCGCTCGAACTCGAACTTCGCCGCTCCCGACTGCTCGAGCCGCGTCCGCAGCGCTTCGATTGCCGCGGCTTCCTGCTCGGGCGTCGATCCCGGAGCCATCTGCACGGAGATGCGCGCGCTGTTCTCTCCTTCCGTGCCCGTGTTGGAGAGCGAAAGTCCCGCGCCGCCGGCGATGGTCGACCAGTTCTGCACACCGGCCATTCCTTCCAGCGCCGAGCCGATTCCCTCGGCATAGCGATCGGTGACCTCGATCGGCGTCCCTTCGGTCAACTCGACCCGGAACATGAACTCCCCCTGCGTGAACGCCGGGATCAGGTCGATGCCGAGCCGGGGGACGAGCGCGAGCGAGATGGCAAACAGCAGGGCGACCACTCCGATCACTCCCCACCTCGCCGCGAGAGCGCGGCGCAGGATGCGCGGGTAAGCCGAGACGAGCGCGTCCAGCCCGCGGTCGAACAGTCGCGAGACGGGCCTCAGCAGCCGCACCACTGCGCGATAGATTGCTCCGCCGCCGATCCGGATCCCCCGGACGAGCAGGGCCGGACCCACCGTGAATATCGCCCGCAATACCCGCCGGACTTTCCCGCCGCTCGGGACATCGGCCTCATGAGACCCGCTGCGGCGAAGCGCGCCGCCCGCGACGGCAGCCATCATCGGAATCAGAGTGAGAGCAACCGCCAGGGAAGCGAGAAGCGAAAAGGAGACCGTCAGCGCCTGGTCGCGGAACAGCTGGGCCGCGATTCCCTCGAGAAACACGACGGGAAGGAAGACCGCGATCGTGGTCAGCGTCGACGCGATGACGGCCATGCCGACCTCGCTCGCTCCATCGCGCGCCGACTCCATCGCTCCCTCACCGCGCTCCTTCCGCTTGAAGATCGCCTCGAGCACGACGATCGCGTTGTCGACGAGCATGCCGACCCCGAGCGCGAGTCCTCCAAGGGACATGATGTTCAGCGTGGTGCCAGTGCGGTACATCAGGAAGAAGGTCGCCACCACCGAGATCGGAATCGAGATGCCGATGATGATGGTCGAGCGGAGATCTTTCAGGAAGAAAAGCAGCACGACGATCGCGATCAGGCCGCCGAGCGCGGCGTTGGTCAGCACCTCGTCGACCGACGCCTGAATGAACCTCGACTGATCCACCCCGGTGACGAGCTCGACCCCCTCGGGCAGCTCGCTCTCAATCCGTTCGATTCGGTTTCGTACTGCCCGGGCGACGCTGACGATGTTGGCGTCCCCTTCCTTGTAGAGCGCGAGCTCGACCGCTTCCGCTCCGCCGAAGCGGCTGATCACGTCGCGCTTCTTGTGGCCGCGGACGATCCGCGCCACGTCGGACATCATCACGTTGCGGCCGTCCCGGCTCACCAGCACCGTGTCCATGATGTCGGTGAGATTCTCGAACTCGTTCCGCGAGCGGACCAGGTAGCGCGCTTCCTCCTCGTAGAGACTCCCGCCCGCCTGGTTGATGTTTTCCCTCTTGAGCTTCTGGCTCACTTCGGAGATGGGAATGCCCAGCAGCGCCAGCTTCCCCTCGTCGACCCGGACTTCGATCTCTTCCTCGTAGCCGCCGTTGACTTTGATCGCCGCCAGCCCCTCGGTGGACTCGAGGTCTTTCTTGAGCACCTCCTCCGCCACGTAGCGAAGCTGGAAGAGGTTTGCCCCTCCGGCGACGTAGAGACGCATGAACGGATCGTTGGCCGGATCGAAGCGGAGGATGATCGGCTTGTCGGACTCCCGCGGCAGAGTGAGCAACTCCAGCTTCTGGCGGACGTCGAGCGAGGCGAAATCCATGTTCCGCCCCCAGTCGAACTCGAGGGTCACCTGCGACAGCCCGGGCCTCGAGGCGGAAGTCATCCGCTGCACACCGCTGACGATACCGACCACTTCTTCGATCTGCCGGGTGACCAGCGCTTCGACCTCATTTGGGGCCGCGCCGGGGAACCGCGTCTCGACCGTGAGGCTCGGATAGGAGATCTCCGGCAGCAGGTTCATCGGAAGCCGCGTGAACGAGACGATCCCGAAGATCACGAGCGCGACTGCGCACATCGAGACCGTGACGCGCCGCTTGAGAGAGAATTCGACCAGACGCATCGTTCGCGCTCCTGTTCAACCGGGTTGAGGTGCTGGTTACCTGGAAGCGACCTTCACGGGCGCATCGAGCACCCGGACCGTGGAGCCGTCCTTCAACCCGCCCTGCCCGGCCACGATCACGCTCTCGCCGGCCTCGAGGCCAGTGAGGATCTCCACGCGGGTCCCCTCTTCGAGCCCGAGCGTGACGATGCGTTTTTTCGCCGTCCCGTCGAGAGCGACGAACACGTGCGATTCCTGGAGCTCACGAAGGACGGCCTCCTTCGGCACGACCAGCGCGCTCTGACGGGTCTGCTGCACGATGTCGACGGAGACGAACGCGCCGGGGCGGACACTCGGCGGGTAATCCCCCGCTTCGACGGTCACTTTGACCGTTCCCGTGGCGGTATCGACCACGGGGCTGATCTGACGGATCCGGGCGGGAAAAGACGTCCCCTCCCCAGCGCGCATCGTCAGGCGAACGGTCTGCCCCTCGCGCAAGCCCATCACGTCCTTCTCGGCGAGATAGATGCGTGCGATGAGCGGATCGAAATCGGTTACGGTGAACAGCGCGTCGCCCGGGCGAACGTGCTTGCCCGGACTGACATCGCGACGGGTGATCACACCGTCGAACGGCGCCCGTACCGTCGTCTTGCTCAGCCGCCACTGCGCCTCGGCCAGTTCCTGGTCGGCCACCTCGCGCTCCATGGCGGTTTTCTCGTAATCGCCCTGGCTCACCAGCCCCTTGCCGAACATTTCGCTCGCTCTTTCGTGGGCCACACGCGCGTTGGACGCTCGGACTCGCGCCTTCGCTGCGACCATCTCGGCGTCGCCGCGCACCAGCTGGACCAGCGGCTGTCCCTTCCGGACCGAAACTCCCTCTTCGACCAGAAGTGAGGCGACCCGCCCCTCGGCTTCCGAAAGAACCTCGACTTCGTTCTCCGCCACCAGGTTCGCGGTCGAGCTGATATAGGCCGAGATGGGGCCCACCGCGGAAGCCATGACGCTCACCGGCACGGGGACCTTTTCCTTCTCGTCGTTCTTTCCGTTCTTGTCGTTTTTGCCGGCCGCGGCCGCGGCGGCCCCAGCGTTTTTCTTTCCCGCGGAATCGGAAGCAGCGGGATCCGAGCTCTGGCCGGCGGACCCTTCCGCCCGGCTTCGCATCACCAGCAGGCTCGCGATCGCGATCACCAGTGCGAGGGCGGCGATCCCGATATACCTCATCTTCTTTCGGTCCACTGGCTGGCTCATCGATGCCTCCACACTCATGAGAAACTCCCCTTCCGCTGCTCGAACTTCGTGTCCGGTGGGAGATACGCGCAGAAAGGAGCGGAGTTTCAGCTCGGAAGGCGTGGAAAGCGAGGCGGAAGAGCCCGATTGGTCACCCTCCTGATGAATCTGGCATCGAGGTTGCCTTTTCAGGGACAGCGGGGGACCACGACTCTGCCGAATGGAGGGAAGAACATGGGTATTCTCGGATGGATTGTCTTCGGTCTGATCGTGGGTGCGATCGCCAAGCTCCTGATGCCGGGGAAGGATCCAGGTGGCTGGATCGTGACGATTCTGCTCGGTATCGCCGGATCGTTCGTCGGTGGATTCCTCGGTCAGATGTTTTTCGGCACCGAGAGCCAGACTGCGGGGTGGATTGGCGCAATTCTCGGCGCGATGCTGCTTCTGCTCATCTACCGGATGGTCGTCGGACGTCGTCGAGTCTGACACCCACCACGACTCGAGCGAAAGCCCCGCCGCAAGGCGGGGCTTTTTCGTCTCGAGGCTGGCGCCGGGAACGGGCAACACCGAGAGCGCGTCAATGGCATTCCCGCTGCAGTAACACCCCCCACGGAGGAACTGACATGCGCAATGAAATGGTCGGCGCCGTGGTGCGTCGAGCGATCGAGCACCCGGAGTTTCGCAATGAACTGATGGAGAACCCCGAGCAGGCGCTGAGCGAGCACGGGTTCTCGCTGGAACAGGAAGACCTCAGAGAGATCGAGGGAGTCCGCAGAGAGCTTCGCGGCGACGGCGACGACGTCGAGCAGAAGCTCATCGCGATCGCCGAGCGATACGGAATCGAGCCGGAAGGCGATCGGCCGAACACCAGGGACTAGGGGCTAGGGGCTAGGGACTAGCGAAGAACAACGGCAAAGTCGACCAAGCCAGCGATCCTGGCCTTGCTTTTACTTCTGCCTTCTGCCTTCTGCCTTCTGCCTTTGTTGTCCCTGGTCCCTAGTCCCTGCTTTTTTTCCTGGCCGCGAAGATCACCTTCACCGGCCCGTCATCCTCGCGATAGGGATCGAACATTCGCTCCTCGAGAATCTCGAGCCCTGCGGCCCCGAGCGCGGAGCGGATCAACGCGGATGGCCAGGCACGCTGGAGCCTCCGCTCCCGAATCTCCACGCGAGTCGGTCCCACCATCGCCCACCCGCTGATTCGGGCCTCGCCCCTTCCGAAAAATCTCGACCACCTCGTCTCCATCTCCAGCCTGTGGTCGTGACCTTCCGAGACGAAGGGCTCCTGAAGTCCCCACACCCGCGGGTAGACGTCCGGATGATTGACGTCGAACAGAAAGATGCCCCCGGTAGCCAGAAGGTTTCCCACCTGGTTGAACGTTTCCTGGAGGTCTCTGCGTCGCAGGAGGTGATTGAGGCTGTCGTAGATCGAGGTCACCAGCGCGAAGCCGCCTCGAAAGGGGAGCGATCGCATGTCGGCGGCAATCAGCGGCGCGTCGGTCCGGGAGCGCGCCAGGTTCAGCATCGGAAGCGAGGCGTCGAGCCCGACCGAGCGATACCGCTTCCGGACGAACCAGTCGAGAGCGATGCCGCTCCCGCAGGCCAGGTCGAGGTGCCGCCTGCCGGGGGGAGGGAACGCATCGAGCAGCCGGCGAAGCTCGGGCTCGATCGACTTGAAAAAGCGGTTCCCCAGGGCGGGGTCGTAGGCCCAGGCAAACGCGCCGTAAGCCTCGGCCGGGGTTCGCGGTCCCGTCACTCCCCCCACGAATAGAAGCCCCGTCCCGTCTTTTTCCCGAGCTTTCCCTCTTCCACCATCCGGCGAAGGAGGCGCGGCGGCTCGAAACGCGGTCCCAGGGTCGAAAAGAGGTATTCCGCGATGCCGAGCCGGACGTCGAGGCCGACGAGATCGGTCAAACGCAGGGGGCCCATCGGATGGCGATAGCCGAGCTCCATGGCCCGGTCGATGTCTTCGGCGGAGGCGACGCCCTCCTCGAGCATCCTGATGGCCTCGAGTCCGATCGCGAGCCCCAGGCGCGAGGTCGCGAATCCGGGGGTGTCCCGCACCACGATCGGCTCTTTGCCGATCCGCTCGGCGAACTGGCGGCACACCTCGACGGTTTCGTCGATCGTGCGCTCGCCGACGACGATCTCGAGGAGCTTCATGACGGGAACCGGGTTGAAGAAATGGAGGCCGATGAAGTTACCGCGCCGCTCGACGTTCTTCGCCAGCTCGGTGATGGAGATGGAAGAGGTGTTGCTGGCCAGAATCGTGTCGGGCCCGCAGAAGATATCGACCTGCGAGAAGAGCTCGCGCTTGAGCTCGAGATCCTCGGGGACCGCCTCGATGATCAGGTTCGCTTCGCGCGCGCCCGACTCGAGATCGGGAAGAAAGCGAATCCGCGCGAAGGCTTCTTCCCCCTCGTCGCGGGTGAGCTTTCCGCCGTCCACCCGTCGGGCGAACATTTCGGCGACCTCGTTCTTCGCGGTTACGAGAATTTCGTCGGAGACGTCGGTTACCGTCGTATCGAAGCCGGCCAGGGCGCAGACGGTTGCGATTCCGCGACCCATCGTTCCACTTCCGATGACCAGTACGTTTCGGATTTCCAAGCTTGGCTTCCTTCCCCGGGAGGAGGCTGAGCCGCCCGCCCGGTCTCGGTTCGGGAGCAGGAATCAGGCCGGACGCAGCGCCAGGGAGACGATCTCGCGGTGGGTGAAGTAGTTCACGCCTGGATCGTCGAGGTGGAAGGCCCAGGAAAAGCGCTCACCGTTGTCGGCGATGAATCCGAAACGCCGATAGCGGTCGGCCGACCCTTCGGGAAACTCCTTGATGTTGGCCTCTTCCTCTTCCGCCGTTTCCACGGTCACGACGCGGTAGAGCTTCTGCGCGGTGATGGGCAGATCGTCCGGAGGATAATGAATGAACTGGATCGCATAGATCGATTTCGGGTCGAGCTCACGCTGCGGATATTCGCCATCTCCCGGAACCGGCCCGCCGGTGAACCACGACTCCTCTTCCTTGAACAGAACCAGGCTCGCCGACTGTTCGGTGAGAGGAAGCCAGGCCCGGTCCAGGTGGATGTGCTGCTCGCGGTTGGGCGCCTGACGCAGCTGCGTCAACAGATCGGCCAGATACTGGATCCCCTGCTCGGTTCCCGTGATGGCCACTTCGTCATCGTCGTCAGCGATCCAGATGTCCAGCCAGGCTCCCTTCGGAAGGCGGACCCGGTTCTCGAGCTGGTCGAACGAGATCGCGGCGAAGCCGAGTCTCGCTGCCGCAAGCTCCAGAAAGGAGTCGCACGAGGGATCGTCCACCAGATTCATGCGCGCGTAGTCGATCGCAGCCTCGTAGGCCTGTTTTCGCCCGAAATCGTGCGACAGGTCGTACGGGGCGATGATCTGGTCGAGTATCTGGGTGAGCTGTTCGACTGGCTTGGACATTCGGGACCGACCTCGCGCTGGTGGCGGGACGAACAACCTCCGGGGCAATCTACCATATTTCGATTGATGCTCCCGGCCGCCTCGCTTCGCCGTCGTCGAGTTCGCCCCTCCCCTGTCGCCTGCGGGCTACCGGACCGGCGCAGCCGGTCCCTACGGGCCGTGGCCCGCGTGCCGAAGCTTCAGCCCGCCGTCCGGTCGCGCGTCCGGAAGTCGTTGTCCAGGTCCGCGAGGAAGCTGGCCAGATCGTCGGCGTGCTCTTCTTCCACCGCCAGGATCTGCTCGAGCATTCTGCGGGTCGTCGAATCCTTGTCGCCGATGAATCGAATCATCTCGCCGTAGGACTCGATTGCGACTCTCTCCGCGACCAGGTCCTCCCGGATCATCTCGATCAGCGAGTTCCCCTCGACGTACTCCGAGTGGCTGCGTGTGAGAATCCCCTCGGGGCTGAAGTTCGGAGATCCCCCCAGCTGGACGATCCGCGCGGCGATGTCGTCGGCGTGCTGCTGCTCCTCGTTCGCATGCTGGAGAAACTCGGCCGCGATCGGGTCGGCATGAATCCCCTGCGCCATGAAGTGATGGCGCTTGTAGCGCAGGACGCAGACGATCTCCGTCGCGAGCGCCTCGTTGAGAAGCTTGATCGTGGTGTCCCGGTCCCCGCGGTATCCCTCCGTCACCGCGCCTTCCTCGATGTGCTGCCGCGCGCGGCGACGGATCTCCTCGATGTCCGAAAGAAACGGCTGCTCGTTGGCCATGATGATCCTTTCTCCGGCCGGGGAACGTGCAGCGTTTGTGCCGACGGATGAGCGCGCCGAAACAGAAACGGCGCGCCTCCTCGGGGAGATCGCGCCGTTTCAGCGACGAGGAGAGTGGACTCTGGAGAGTCCACCCACCGGGTCAGCCCCGGTTCAGTTTGCGCTGCGCTTCGAGCGTATACGCCGAGTCCGGGTACTCGTTCAGCAGCCGCTGCCACGCCTGCCGCGACTGGTCGTGCTGATTTCCAGCCTCGTAGGCGCGCGCCAGAATCGCGAGCGAGATGTCGGTCGGAAGTGGAGAGTCCGTTTCCGAGATCTCCTTCTCCAGATCGGCGATCACTTCCTCCGACTCTCCCTTGGAGAGGCGGAGATCGTACAGACTGATTCGAGCGCTCTGCGCCAGGACGTGCTCGGGGTGAGAATCGACGAACTTCCGGACTTTTTCGATTGCCGGATCAACCTCACCGCGTCCCGCTTCGAGTCGGGCCAGGTAAAGGCCTGCGACATCGGCCGCGTCCCGGCCCGAGAACTCATCGACGACCTCGCGGAAAATCGGTTCGGCCTTCTCGAGCTTTTCCTGCTCGGTCTGGAAGGTGCCGGCCGGAGTCGGCTGACCGAGGGGTGCCTCGAGGACGTCGATCGCTTCCGCCAGCCTCAGTTGAGCTTTTCGCTCCTGGCTCGCAAGCCAGAGTATGACTCCCACGATCACGCCGATCAGAACCACGACGCCGACGATGGCAGTCACGATCCAGCGGACATTTTTCCTGGCGACCTGGTAGGCGGTCTCCATTTCATCGACGAACTTGTCGTGCTTGATATCTTTCCTAGACAGACGATCGGACATCCGGGTTTGAACCTCCCCAAAAAAAGGCGCCTCAATCTATCCCAGCGGGGGGCGGCAGGCAACGGGGTAACGGGGTGATCCGTGTTTTGATTCCTCGGAAACCGCCATCACCCTCTGCTCTGGCAAGACCCCTGACGCTCGGCAGAGCTTCCCCGCACCGGGGCTGGTACGGGCGGCCTGCAATGGAGGATACTGACGGATCAAGAGCCACCGGACGGCGACTCCCGACCCGCAGCGCGGGGGCACCTCGTTTGCACCGGCGCTCTGACGTGACCCAGACCATGACCAATTCCCCGCGACTCTCCGCTAACCTCCTTCGGGCGCTACTGCTTAGCCTGGTGATTGCCTCACCGCTGGCGGCCTCCGAGCCGACCGCCGTGGTTCTGACGTACCACGTGGTCGAGTCCCCGAGCGACACCTTTTACTCGATGAGCCGCGAGGCCTTCCGCCTCCAGATGGAGTACCTCCAGTCGACCGGCTACGAGGTGATCTCCCTGGCTGACCTGAGCGATTACGTTGCCGGGCGCCGGGAGAGCATCCCGCAGAATTCGGTCGTCATCACCGTCGACGACGGCTGGAAGTGCACGTATACGGAGATCTACCCGGTTCTCAAGGAGATGGGGCTCCCCTTCACGGTCTTCATCTACCCGAATTTCATCGGGAAGGGCGCTTACGCCCTGACCTGGAAGGAAGTTCGGGAGATGGCCGATAACGGGGTCGATGTGCAGAGCCACTCGTTCAGCCATCCCTTCCTCACGAAGCGGTCGGACGCCGCGCTTCAACATGAGCTCGCCGAGAGCAAGAAGGTCATCGAAGCAAAGACGGGGAAACCGGTGCGATTCGTCGCCTATCCGTACGGGGACTACAACACGCGCGTTGCCGAAGCCACGGCGGCCGCCGGCTACGACGCGGGGCTGACCTGCAACTTCGGCGCGGTCGAAAAGGGGAGCAATCCCTTCCGGATGAACCGGGTGGTGATCTACGAGAAGACCACCTTCGCCGAGTTCCGCAAGCTCGTCGGCGCAAGCGAGCTTCGGCTGGCCGAAGCCGAGCCGCGTCCTGGAAAGAAAGGCGACCCGGAACGCCCGGTGATCTCGGCCCGGATCGAGGAATTCGAAGCCCTCGACCCGGCCTCGGTCAACCTCTCGGTCGTCGGAACCCGCGGGAGACTCCCGTTCTCCTACGATCCGCGCGACGGGAGGATCTCTCTCGTCATGCGCGAGCCGATGCCCGGGGGAAATTACCGCGCCGCCGTGTGGGGAATCGATCGGGAGACCGGCAAGCGCCGCGAGGCCGTCTGGAGCTTCTCCATCGCAAACAGCCCTCCGCGACAGGCCATGGCCGGTGGAAAGACGAACCCGCCTCTGGAAGCAACCACGAGAGCTCGCGCGGCGAGCGGCTCGGGACAGTAGGAAGAATGTCTCTCACCACCAAGCAGCGGAAACACCTTCGGGCACTCGCCCATGAGCTCGATCCGGTCGTCCGGATCGGCAAGGGACGCATCTCCGACCCCCTGGCGGCCGAAACCGTCCGCTCGCTCGAGGCGCATGAGCTGATCAAGGTCAGGATCGAAGCCGACGACGGGGACGTTCGTCACAACCTCGCGGCCGAGCTCGCGGATCTGACAGGGTCAGAGCTCGTCGGGACGATCGGAAAGATCGCAATCCTTTATCGCGAGCGGGAGGAGGATCCCTCCATCCGCCTGCCTCACGAAGACCGCGTCCCGAGCTAGCGAACCTGACGCATTCTCGCGAGGAACGCCTGGGGGCCTTCGAATCCGGTCAACCGCGCGGCTTCCATCTCCGCCCCCGACGAGTCGAGGAACACGATGGTCGGCACTCCGAGAATCCCGAAATCCCGAGTCAGCTGCTCCACGCGAGGCTCCCCGGTGCGGGTCAGGTCCGCCTTGAGACGAACGAACCGCTCCGACTCCCCCACCACCCCGGCGTCGGTGAACGTCTTCGCGTCCAGCTCCTTACAAGGCAGGCACCAGTCGGCGTAGAAGTCGATCATCACCGGCCGTCCCTGCGCCTGCGCCTGCGCCAGCGCCTGATCGTCGAACTTCGCCCATTGCACCTCGGGACCCGTCGCCCGCGGCCAGAGGAAGAAGAGCGCGGCGCCGAGCAGGAGCAGCCCGCTGACGATGCGCACCGTCGCAGCCCCCGCTACCGCGCCTCCCCGGCGCAGAAGCAGGAAAAGCGCTCCCGCCAGAAGGCTAAGCCCGACTCCCCACTGGTAGACGGCATCGGGGACGATCGGCCGAAGGAAGTAGAAGGCCATCGCGATCAGGACGAATCCGAGCGCCTGCTTGATCTGAACCATCCAGAGGCCGGATCGAGGGATGTTCGTCACGCCGCTCGAGAAGATGCCCAGAAGGAGATAGGGGAATCCCAGCCCGAGAGCGAGGACGAAAAAGAGGAGGAAGCCGAAGCCGACGCTTGCGCGCTGGCTCACGAGCGCAATCAAGGAGATGATGAACGGGCCCACGCAGGGCGCGGCCACGATTCCCGCGAGGAGTCCCATGGTCGCGGCGCCGGCGTAACCCGAGCGCGCGCCCGCGCGATCGGAAATGAAATGGGGGACCTTGATCTCGAACAGGCCGAACATCGAGCTGGCCAGGACCAGCATCAGCAGCGCAAAGAAGATCAGGACGGACGGAAGCTGCAGCCAGGCACCGAACAACCGGCCCGAGAGCGCCGAAAAAACGCCGAGAGCCGAGTACATGGCCGCCAGTCCCAGGACGTAGCTGGACGCCAGCCCCACTCTCCTCCCCCGGCTCCCCCCTGTCTGCGAAGTGAAGTACGCCACCGTCAGAGGAATCAGCGGATAGACGCAGGGGGTGAGATTCAGGGCGAGGCCGAGAAGAAACACCACGACCAGCGTGAGCAGAAGCCCGCGGCTCTCGAGGGTCGTCCCGAGATCGCTTCCGAACAGTGACGGCTTCGAGCCGGCCGGCGGCGCTTCGGAGAGAGGGGTGAAGTCTCCGGAGGTTCCAGAGCCCGGCGCGGCATTGACGATCGTCGCAACACCATCCGCTCCGATCTCGATCGCAGAAGTGGCGCTGCGCGGCGGAAGGCAGACGCGGTCGTTGCACGCCTGGTAATTCACCCGCGCAGTCATGGACACTCCGCCGGCGGTCTCGCGGACTCCACGGAAGGGGACCACGAGCTCTCCTTCGTAAACCGCGAGGAGCTCTCCGCCCGCGAAGGAAAACGCGCGCTCGACGTGCGCCGGGTAGTCGATCGACTCGATGGCGATGCCGGGCGATTCGATCTCGACGACCGTCGGAATCGAGAAGTCGTCATTCGGCTTCCAGGAGTTGATGTGCCACTCCGGCTCGATCCGAATGAGCACCGACCCGGCGACCGGGTCGCCGGCCTCGGTTCCGCCCGATTCGATCGCAATCGTCGCGCTGACCAGGTCCTGCGGCGGCGCATCGCCGAGCGCGGGAACACCGGGCGCCGAAAAATCAGGCAGGCCCTGGGCGGTCAAGGGGACGACGAGAAGGAGGGGGAAGAGTACGAGACGCAGAAACTTCATTAACGGCTGGCCCTTCGGGCGATCATCGCTTCGAGCTGGACGATGCGGAGGTTCACGGTGGACTGGTGCTGTGAGCTGGGATAATCGCTCTTGAAAGACTTGTACTCGGCGAGCGCGGCCTGGTAGTTCTCCTGTCCGAGGAGAATGCTGGCGCGCTGAAGTCTAGCGTTCTGAGCGGTCTCGACAGCCGGCTTGCGCGCCAGCAGCTTTCCGAACGTCTCCAGAGCCGCGGCGGCCTTGCCGCGCGTCGATTGCGTCACGCCGAGCAGGAATCCCGCCTCGTCGCGAACCGCGGCCGGAGCGCTCGCGTCGGCCCAGATCACCTGGAGGCGCGATTCAGCGTTCGCGAAGTCGTGCCGCGCAATCATCTCCCTGGCCAGGGTGAGAGAGTCCTGCGGGCTCTGCTTTCCGCCCGCTTTCAGCGAGCGTTTGAAGTTCTCGTACCTGCTGACTTCGCCGTTCATTTTCGCGACGAACTGATCGGCCGGCGCGTAGCCCTGAATCAGGGCGGCAATCGTTTCTTCCGGCGTGAGGATCAGGAACGTCGGGAGCCTCGACACTCCGTAGCGTTTCGCCAGCTGGGCTCCCTCTCCACGGTCCTCGGTATCAACCCGCAGCATGACCATGTTCGCGGTTGCCTTCTGGAACACCTCGGTGGGCACGATGTCCGCCTCGAAACGGTGGCACCATCCGCACCAATCCGCGAACAGATCCACGAAGATCAGCTTGTTCTCGGCCTTGGCGACCTTCAGAGCATCCGCGTAGCTCCTCTTCCAGGTGGTCGCTGCCGACGCCTGACTGGCGACGAGCAGTAGGGCGAGAACGAGGATCGATCGTGTTTTGTGCAAGTTGCCTCCGCGGGCCGAAACGAGACCCATTTTGTCGCTATTCCGGATGAGGGGGTTCGCGCTTCGTCCTCCCTGAGACCCATGGAAGCCAGCGGCGCGCTCGAGCTCGGGCTCTGGAGCCCGGGAGTCTCGATTCCCCCGCCTTGGGACGAACGGACCGCGCAACGGGTTACAATCCCGCCCGTCATGCTCTCCCGTGAGTACCTTCGTGACTCTGCCGACGACTACCGCAGGGCGCTCGCGAACCGCGGCGCCGCAGTCGAGCTCGACCGCTTCCTCGATCTCGATCGAGAGCGCCGCGAGATCATCCAGAAAGCGGAGGCGCTGAAGAACCAGCGCAACATCGCGTCCGGAGAGATCGCCCGCCTCAAGAAAGCGAAGGAGGACGCCACCGCCCAGATCGAAACGATGAAGGCGGTGGGAGACGAGATCCGCGCGTTCGATGAACGGCTGGCAGCGATCGAAGAGGAGATGTCGACGCTCGAGCTCGAGTTCCCGAACGCGCCGGACGGATCGGTGCCCGTCGGCCGGGACGAATCGGCCAACCGCGAGGAGCGGGTCTGGGGCGAGCTCCCTTCATTCGATTTCGAGCCGAAATCTCACTGGGACATCGGTGACTCGCTGGGCATTCTCGATTTCGAGCGCGCGGCGAAGATTGCGGGAGCGCGGTTCTCGGTATTGTTCGGCGAGGGAGCGAGGCTCGAGCGGGCGCTGATCTCCTTCATGCTCGACCTTCACAGCCGTCGCCATGGCTACACCGAGGTGTGGCCTCCCGCGATCATCAACCGCGAATCGCTCAAGGGAACGGGACAGCTGCCGAAGTTCGAAGCCGACCTGTTCCATCTCGAAGGGGATCGCGACCTGTTCCTCGCCCCGACGGCGGAAGTGCCGATTACGAACCTTCACCGGGACGAGATGATCCCGGAGTCGTCGCTGCCGATCTCCTATTGCGCCTATACCCCCTGTTTCCGCAGCGAGGCCGGCTCCTACGGAAAAGACACCAGGGGCCTGATCCGGCAACATCAATTCGACAAGGTCGAGCTGGTGAAGTTCACGCTCCCCGAGCAATCCGAAGAGGAGCACGAAAAGCTCACCGCCGACGCGGAGGCGGTCCTGCGGGAGCTCGGGCTGCATTACCGGGTGATGACCCTTTCCACCGGCGACATGAGCTTTGCCGCCTCGCGGACGTACGATCTCGAGGTCTGGCTTCCCGGGCAGAACACCTTTCGCGAGATCTCCTCCTGCTCGAACTTCCGCGACTTCCAGGCGCGCCGCGCGAACATCCGCTTCAAGGGAGAGACGCGCAAGAACGGGCTCGTTCATACGCTCAACGGCTCGGGGCTCGCCATCGGGAGAACCCTCGTGGCGATTCTCGAGAACTATCAGCAGAGCGACGGATCGGTAATCGTGCCCGAGGTTCTGCGGCCGTATATGGCAGGGCTGGAGCGGATCGAGCCGAGAGCGTAAAAAGACAGGGGCTAGGGACTAGGGGCTAGGGACTAGGAAAGTCAAAGGGCAAGAGGTCAGAAAATATCGAAACTCCTCTCCTTTGCTTTCCCTAGTCCCTAGTCCCTAGCCCCTAGTCCCTAATTTCCCGCTCCTCGTCTCACCGCGCGCCGACGTGCCGGCTCGGGCCCCGTCTCGCTGGCCGTGACACCGGCGGCGACGACCGCGAAGGATTGCTTCGCGCCGGGCGCCACTCTTTCGGCGCGAATTCGCAGATGCCACGTCCCCTGCGCCGGTGCTTCGATCGCCACCAGCTCGACGTTATTGAGGCGGTCCGGGGCTCCCCCCGTCAGATTCGCATTCCCTCGATGAACCATGCCGTTCGGGGCCACCAGCTCGAGGTCGAGATCGTGGACGAGAGGCTGCGTTGCGTTGGCGGGAGTTGGCGGATCGGTCCAGACGAGGCTCGCGACGAGCCGGCCTCCCGAGGGAGTCATCGCCACCTCGACCGTCTCCCCCAGGCTCAGACCCTTCGCTGTGGAGCGGTCGAGGATGAAGACCGGCCGGCCGTCCCCGGCGAAGTGCAGTGCGTCGTCGAGCGCCGGGAGTCCGAAACCCTGCTCGAACGAAGGAACCGGGAGGGAAGGAGAGAGTCCCGCCTTCGTCTGGACGAGAGGTACGCGCCGTGCTGAGGCCACCAGTGTCGCCTTCACCAGGGCTGCGCTCGGCGAGAGCCGATCCCCGTCGACGGGCGCTCCCGTCGGATAGAACCCGTCGCGATAGTACTGCCCCACCAGCGATGCGGCTCCTGCGATCAGCGGTCCCGCGTACGAGGTACCCGCGCCCGTATCTCCCGTGCAGTTGTCCGTCATCACGTGGCCATCCGAGATCGCGGCGACGACGGTCGAGGGGGCAACCAGGTCGGGCTTGATCCTCCCGTCGAGCGCCGGGCCTCGCCCGCTCGCTTCCCAGATTTTCGAATCGTCGAGGTCGAGCGCGCGTGTTCCGCCGACCTGGATTGCATTCTTGCTCAGCCCCGGGCTCGCGACGCTCGATGAGCCATAGCCACCGGCGTTCCCGGCGATGAAAACCACTACCGTTTCCGGGTGTGCGCTCATCCAGTCGTCGAGTTGCTGCGCGAGCAGTCCGTAGCTCCCCATTCGATCTCCCCACTGGTGAGAGATGACGGTCGCACCCTGAAGCCTTGCCTGCTCGAGAATCGGCCGAATGTCGGTCGGAGGGCAGCCGAGACCTGGAAGCGAGCAGGGAGCCTGAATGAAACCGAAGTCCTGGATGATCAGCTTGGCCGCGGGCGCAATCCCCTCCCCATGCCCGCTTATCGTGTACGGAGCGTAGTCGCCGGCGGCGATTCCGGCGATGAAAGTGCCGTGCCCAAGGTTGTCCCATGCGCGAGGGTCGGCGGGATTCTCGCTCGAGAGAAAGTTGTAGGCGACGATCTTCCTCCTGCTCAGGTCGATATTCTCGTGCTCCAGCGATCCGTCTGCCCGGCGGAGATTCACCGGCGGCAGCGAGCGGTCGGGCTCGGCGAATGCGCAATGATCGACATCAACCCCCGTGTCGGCGATGGCGATGATCTCCCCCGCGCCGTTCACGCCCCGCTCATGCAGCGCCATCGGGCCATTTCTGCTGCCCGACTGGACCATGCGCAGCGCCGTCTCATCCGCCAAGAGAAGGGAAAGGGGAAGGAGCCCGAGAAGGGCGAATAACTTTCTCACGATGCACCGAACGGGTGGAGGAAGCGTTGAATTTCAAACCCAGAGACCGGGAGCCAGTAAGCCAGAAGCCAGAAGTCAGAAGCCAGAAGAAAAGGCGAAGCCAGAAGGCGAAAGCCAGAAGCCAGAAGAAAAAACAAAAGCAAATGCGAAAGAGCTTCGCGACTCCGGGTTCATGTCTTTGACCTTTCTTCTGGCTTCTAGCTTCTGCCTTCGCCTTTTCTTCTGACTTCTGGCTTCTGGTTTCTGGCTTGTCTTCTGGGCTTGCTTCTAATGGACGAACTTCCGTCTATTCCGGATGTAGTCCGCGAGGATGAACTCGCCGAGGCGGTCGGTGGAGGAGTAGAACGCGCGTCCCCGGTTGATCCGCGAGAGCTGGTCGACGAAGTTCACGAGCATCGGATCGCTGGCGAGCATGAAGGTCGTGATCGGGATCCCGGCCCGGCGGCATTTCTCCGCTTCTTCGAGAGTCCGATTGACGATCTTCATGTCCAGGCCGAACGAGTTCGTGTAGAGCTCGCCGTGCTCGAACAGCGCGGAAGGCTTTCCGTCGGTGATCATGAAGATCTGCTTGTTCAAATGCTTTCGTCTGCGGAGGACGTTCTGCGCGAGCTCGAGTCCCGCCTTGGTGTTGGTGTGAAAGGGGCCGACCTCCACGTAGGGGATCTCGGAGATGGAGACCTCGCTGGCCTCGTCGCCGAAGAGAATGACGTCGATCGTATCCTTGGGGTACTTCGTCAGAATGAGCTCGGTCAGTGCGAGCGCGACTTTCTTGGCCGGAGTGATCCGGTCCTCGCCATAAAGAATCATCGAGTGCGAGATGTCGATCATCACCACCGTCGAGCAGCCGCTGGCGTTCTCGGTCTCGAACACCTCCAGATCTTCCTCCTCGATCTCGATGGGTCCGAGAGGATCCTCGCTCCGCATGGCGTTCTGGATGGTGCGAATTCCGTCAATCGACATCGGGTCGTCGCCGAAACGATACGGGCGGGTCTCGGGCAAACGCTCGATCCCCTCCCCCGCCTGCTGGATCGGATGCTGGCCGGCGGCGGAGCGCCGGAGGCCGCCGAAGATCTCGTCGAGGGCATCCCGCCGGATCTGGCGCTCACCCGTCGGGCCGAGTACGAGATTTCCCTCGCCGTCCTGGCCGATCAGCTCTTCCCGCGCGAGCTGGGCGAAGAAAGCGTCGAGGTCGATGGCGGGGTCGATCCATCCCCGCCGCTGGAGAAGGCGCATCATCCTCATCGCCTCCTCGACTTCGCCGGAGGCCTGAAGCAGGAGCTGGTTGAACAGCCGCCGCAGACCCGCCTCCTCGAGGAGACGCCGGATCAGATCGGGGTCGAGCCAGCGATAGCGATGCCGCATTGTGAGTCAAGGCAGAAGTCAGAAGGCAGCGGGAAAGGCAAGGCAGAAGTCAGAAGGCAGAAGGCAGAAGGCAGAAGTAAAATCAAGAGCCGAGAAACCACGTCATTTCTCGGCCTGAAAACTCCGAGCCCTTGCTTTTGCCTTTCCTTCTGCCTTCTGCCTTCTGCCTTCTGCCTTGCTTTTCCTGCCTTCTGCCTTCTGCCCTTTCTTTTCTAGTCTCCGACCGTAGCGGGCAGACCCGTCTTTCGGACCCTGTCGATCCACCGGGTAATCGCCGGGTTGTTCGGGAGGAGCTCGCGGGCGTCTTCGAGCGCCTCGAGGGCCTCCGAGCCGCGACCCAGGACCATCAGGATCTGAACGCGCAGCTCGACGAGCCGTTGGTAGAGAGTGAGATCGGGATGCTCCTGAGTGGCGAGAAGCGAAAGGCCCCGGTCGACGAACTTGAGCGCCGTGTCCGGCTTCGACTCGTTCAGAGCGTCCGCCGCGAACCTCTTGAGCATCCGGGGGGAGTCGCCCAGAAAGGATTTCGCCTCGACGAACTGCTGGAGGGCTTCCTGCGCAAGGGCCTCCTCGCTGGGGAACCAGCCGTCGCGAACGATGCGCTCGATCTGCCGGGAAAGCTCTCCGCTGATCTCCACCTCGATTTTGGTCATCATTTCACCGTACGCAGAATATTGAATTTCGCCAGCTCGGCGAAGGTGATCGTCGAATCGAGGTCCTCGCGGCCGAGGCGAACGGCCTGATGAAGGCCCTCGAGCACGAGCTCCATGGCGAAGGCGAGCTCGCGGTCGTGACGGGGCGGGAAATGCTGCCGCGCGATCTCCCGCAGCCCCGCGACCCGCGAGAGCTCGGCGAAGTAATCGGCAAACGGCTGTTCGTCCGAGAGCGTCACCTGGTTTCCCGATGCGAACCACTCGAGGATTGCGGCATAGGGAGAGGCCGTCGGCGGATCCGGTGCCGGAGCTCCGCGGGGGGTGCCCCTGCGCGCGTGAGGAGGAAAGTCGTCATCCTCGTCGAAGCCGCCCCTCGTCCCTCGCCCGCCGAGCCCGGGTCTTTCGATCTCCGGGAACGTCTTCGCGAACAGCCGCGAGACGGCTGTGCCGATCAGTTTCCGCGCGACGACCTCCGCCCCCTGCTGCTCTCCTTCGTAGACCATCTCGACCTTTCCGGTGACGGCGGGAAGGACCATCTGCAGGTCGCTCAGTCTCGGAAAGACATCCTCGTCGCCGGTCAGGGCCGCGCGCCGCTCGAGGTTCGACTGCAGGATCTCGATGGCGGAGATCGGCATGCGGGCCGAGACTCCCGAAGACTGATCGACCAGCTCCGACTCCCGAGCGGCGAAAGCCACGTCCTCGATCAGGGCCCGGATGTAATCCGGCACCTCGATGCGGGCGTTGACTCCCTCGCGCTCGGTCCAGGCTTCCTGCCGGGTGATCTTCATCGCCGTCTCGAGATCAGCCGGATAATGGGTGAGGATCTGCGAGTCGATCCGGTCCTTGAGCGGGGTGATGATGTTGCCCCGGTTCGTGTAGTCCTCCGGGTTGGCGCTGAATACGAGAACGACGTCGAGCGGAATGCGCACGGGGAACCCTCGTATCTGGAGATCGCGCTCTTCGAGGATGTTGAGGAGGGACACCTGGATTCTGGGAGCGAGGTCGGGAAGCTCGTTGATGGCGAAAATGCCCCGGTTGGTCCGCGGGATGATGCCGTAGTGAATCACTTCCTCGTCGGACCAGGTCAGCCGCTGGTTCGCCGCCTTGATCGGATCGATGTCGCCGATGAGGTCGGCCACGGTGACGTCGGGCGTTGCGAGCTTCTCCCGGTAGCGGGCGTCGCGGCCGATCCATTCGATGGCCAGGAGATCGCCGCTCTCGCGGGCGAGGCGGCGGCAACGCTTGCAGACCGGGGCCAGGGGGGAGTCGTTGATCTCGCATCCCTCGACGATCGGAATCCACTCGTCGAGCAGGTGCGAGAGCGCGCGGATCATCCGCGTTTTCGCCTGCCCGCGAAGCCCCAGCAGAATGATGTCGTGGCGCGCGAGCACCGCATTGTGCAGCGCGGGTATGACCGTTCTCTCGTATCCGTGAACGCCCGGGAAGGTCGGCTCGCCCGTCGCGATCTTCCGCAGGAGGTTCTCGCGCATCTCGTCCTTGACCGCCCTTTCGCGGTACCCGGACTCGACCAGCTCAGCGAGCGTTCGTGGGTGTCGGGTCATCAGCCTTCGTCTCCGGTTCAGGATCTCGGTTGAACGTGTTCATGGCGCGCCTCAGGTCGCCCCGGACGAACATCAGCAACGCGTCGCGGCTCCGCGCGACGGCATCCTCGACGATCGCCGACTCCTGGGGCTCGAAATCGCTCAGCACGTAGTCCGCAAGGTCGACCTCGCGCGCATAAGACGGTCCGCGGACTCCGAACCGCAGCCTCGGAAAACCGCCCGACCCGAGGACCTCGAGGATCGAGGCCATCCCATTGTGGGTGCCGCCCGAGCCGCTCTCGCGGATGCGGAGCCTCCCCAGCGGAAGATCGATCTCGTCGTACACCACGAGCAGATCGGAGATCCCTTCGAGGTAGGCGCGCGTCAGACCGGCGACGGCTTTGCCGGAGCGGTTCATGTAAGTCAGCGGCTTGGCCAGCATCACGGCCTGACCCGCCACCCTTCCGCGGGCCGTCAGGGCGTCCTTCTCGTGCCCGTCGAAAACGAGGCGGTGTTTCGTCGCGAACGCATCCACGACCCGGAATCCGATATTGTGTCTGTGATGCTCGTATTCAACCCCCGGGTTTCCGAGGCCCACGATCAGTCGCATTGTGATTTCCGCAGGGGAAAGTGTACAGTAACCGGCCCGTTGAGGCCGACGCGATGAAACCCGAGCGAATCGTCATCATCGACGACAACGCCAGTGATGCAGCGATCGTCCGGCGCATGCTCGAGCGATCCGGGTATCTCGTGCATTACGCGACTTCCGGGCTCCAGGGCCTCGAGCACCTCGAGAAGGAATCCGCCGACTGCGTGCTCGTGGATTACCGGATGCCCGGGATGAACGGTTACGAGGTCGCCCGGGCAATCAAGAGCAACCCGGTCACCCAGAACATCCCCGTGCTGATGCTCACCGGCGCGGACTCGACGAAGAACCTGGTGGAAGGCCTGGAGGCCGGTGCGGACGACTACGTCACCAAGGCGGCCGACTTCGAGATCATCCTCGCGCGCGTCAGCGCGCTCCTGCGGGTCAAGACCTACCAGGACGAGCTTCGCCAGCACAACCAGCGGCTGGAGAACGACCTGCAGTTCGCCCGCCGGGTGCAGGAATCGCTGCTCCCTGCCCGGGAGTTCCGGAGCGATCGCGCGGAGATCCGTTCGGCCTACATCCCCAGCGAAACCCTGTCCGGCGACTTCTACGACTTCTTCGAGGAAGACGGTGAGTTCTTCCAGCTCATCGCCGACGTGTCCGGACACGGACTGCCCGCTGCAATCCTCGTATCTCTGCTCAAGAGTTTCTTTCATTCCGAGGCCGTGGAGCTCTCACCCGCGGACTTCATGGAGCACCTGAACGACTTCCTCTCCACCGCGAGCCTTCCCTCGCAATTCGCGACGGCGCAGTTGTTCCGGATCGGAAACGGCGCGAGCCGATTGACGTTCGCGACGGCCGCGCATCCCCCATTCCTGCTGTGGCGCCGGGACGAAAGCGGCATCGTCTCGCCCGAGATCCCGGGACACCTCCTCGGCATCAGCCGCGGAGCGAAGTTCGAACAGCACGAGCTCGATCTCGCGGCCGGCGACCTGCTGTTCACTTACACCGACGGGCTCACCGACCGGCGGAATGCCGAGGGAGAGTTCTACTCGATCGAACGCATCGCTTCGATCCTCGAGCGGAACGGGGCGGAGTCGTCGGAAAAGGTGTACGCCGCGATTCTGGAGGACGTGACGGCGTTCTCCCCGGTCGCCGACTTTCGCGACGACGTCGCCTTCACCCTGACGCGCTTTTTCTGATCAGCCGACTTTCTGCAGCAGCTCCATCGCCTTCGGCTTGTTCTCGTAGCGAACCGATGACGTGGTCACCTTCTCCAGCCAGCTCTTTGCCTCGTCGAGGCGATTCTGCCGGATCCGCGTCTTGGCCATCCAGAAGTACGTGTCCATGAGCGCTTCGTTGTCGCCGAAGCGATGGGACTCGATCGCGCGGCCGAACTGCGCGCCGGCTTCCTCGAAACGCCCGCTCAGGTACGACATCCTCCCGAGCTGGCCCAGCGCGTCGAAATAATCGTACGAGCTCTGGTCGACCTCGCGCAGAACGCGGTCGTAGTACTCACCTGCGGTGTCGTAGGCCTTCCGGTCGTAGTGGATCGCCCCGCAGAAGAGAAGGGCGTTCCGGTAGAAATAGGAGTTGAACAGGGGCGCTTCGCGGTCGAACAGCTCGAGCGAGCGCTCGAAAAGCTCCAGCGCCTCATCGTACTCGTGCAGGGCGTAGCTGTTGAGCGCCTTGAAGGCGAGCGCCTGAGCGGTCACGTTGTCGTTCGTGGAGTAGCGGAGTGACGCGTCGTGAAGCTTGCGCGCTTCTTCGTACTCGTGCTCTTCGTGCGACAGATTTCCGAGAATCACGTACGACTTGTACTTGATGTCGTTCGCCTCGTCCGACTCCTCCGAGGAGCACGCGGCCGAAAAACCCTGGCGCGCTCCGATGCGGTCGCCCGCGTAGAGCGCCGCGATGGCGCGGTAGTACGTCGACTCGAGGGGAGTGAGCACCGGGCTCCCGCTTCCCGAGAGCTCCTCGATGAAGCGATCGACAAGGCTCGCGAACATCCGGTTGTCGGAAGTCGGATCGATGGCGAAGTTCTGCAGATAGACGAGCTTGTTCTCGAGGATCCGGATCAGCTCGAGCATGATCGTCACGCGATCCTGCTCGTCTTCGGCCTCTCCGAAAAGGTGGGCCAGACTTCGCTGCAGCCTGCTGTATGACCGCTCGTACTCCGCGATTGCCTTCTCGCTCGGCTCCGCCGGCTCCGCCTGCAGCCGCTTCTCGAGCTCTACCCGCGCGTGAACCAGATCCCTGATCTTCGAGGAAGCCCCGCCCGCAATACTCATAGATAACTATCCCCCGGCCGAATTCTACATGAAGTCCGGTCCGGTGGATCAACGCTTTGGGCGGCCCTTGGGGCGGGTTTCCCGCTCCCCCACCGCTTCCCCGCGGGCTTCGACCAGGCGGAATCCGATCTGGCGGCGCTCCTCGTTCACGTCAAACACCTCGACCACCACGTGGTCGCCGAGACGGAACGCCCGCTTCGAGCTCTCTCCCTCGAGACGGTGCTCCCGGTCGACGAAGCTCCAGAAATCCCCGCCGATCGTCGAGATCGGGATCAGCCCCTGGACGAAAACCTCGTCCAGCTCCACGAAGAGACCGAAGGCCATCACGCCGGTGATCCTTCCGCTGAAGCGCTCGCCGACACGGTCGCGCATGAAGATCACTTTCTTCCATTCGATCACTTCGCGCTCGGCCTCTTCCGCGCGTTTCTCGCGGTCGCTCGACTGTGAGGCGATGACCGGCAGCCGCGCAGTCACCTGGTCGAGCCGCTCGCCGTAGAGGGCGCCCGATTCGAGCAGCTGCCCGAGCATCCGATGAACCACCAGGTCGGGGTAGCGTCGGATGGGAGAGGTGAAGTGCGTGTAGAACTGGAGGGAAAGCGCGAAGTGACCGAGTCCCTCTTCCGAGTAGAGCGCCCGCTTCATCGATCGAAGGACGAGCTCGGTGATGAAGCGCTCCTCGGGCGATCCTTCGACCTGTTTCAGAACGCGCTGGAGCTCGCCGGGGCGGAGCGCTTCAGGATCGGCGCGCAGTCGATGACCGAGGTCGACGAGAATCTTCTTGAGATCTTCGATCTTCTGCGGGTCCGGCTGCAGGTGCACGCGATAAAGAGACGGGTGGTTGGCCAGCTGCAGATGCTCGGCAACCACCTCGTTCGCCGCGAGCATGAACTCCTCGATCATCCTGTGCGCGACGTTCCGCGCGGAAGGAAGGATCGCCTCGATCTCGCCCAGCTCGCCGAGGAGGATCTCGCTCTCGGGAAGATCGAAGTCGATCGACCCTCGCGCCTCCCGCCGGCGCCGAAGGATTTCGTAGAGGCGATGCATCCTCTCGAAATCGCCGAGAAGGGGACGGTAGCGCTCTTCGAGCTCCGGGGTCCTTGCGGTCAGCAGGGCGTTGACGTCGGTGTAGGTCATCCGCTCGCGGGTCCGGAGCACCGAGCGGAAGAACTGGCGATCGACGAAACGACCCTTCGGATCGATCTCGATGGTGGCGGAAAAGACGAGCCGGTCCACCTGCGGATTGAGCGAGCAGATGCCGTTGGAGAGACGCTCGGGGAGCATCGGGACCGCGCGTCCCGGGAAATAGACGGAAGTTCCGCGCTCGTAAGCTTCGCGATCGAGCCGGCTCCCCTCCTTCACGTAATAGGAGACGTCCGCGATGTGAACTCCGAGGAGGAAGTTGCCGTTGGGGAGCTCGGTGACCTCGACGGCGTCGTCGAAGTCCTTCGCCGTCTCGCCGTCGATGGTGACGATGGTGCGGTCGCGAAGATCGCGGCGGCGGGAAATCTCCGCGGGATCGACCTCGGTCGGAATCGAATCGGCTTCCGCCAGGACGTCCGGCGGAAACTCGTGCGGGATGTGAAACTTCCGGATCACCACTTCGATGTCGACGCCGGGGTCGCCGAGCATGCCGAGAGTCTCGATCACGCGCGCGGCGCCGAGAGTCGATCCGCTCGGATACCGTTCGATCTCCGCGTTGACCATCTCCAGGTCGCGCGCTCCCATCGTCGATCCGGGAAGGACCTCGAGGTCTTCGTCGAGGCGCGCGTCGAACGGGCGGATGAAGGAGGGATCGCCTTCATGAAACTGTCCGACGACCGTCAGATGTTCGCGCTGAAGGACGCGCACCAGCTCGGCGTCGAGATAGTTCCGCTGCCGGATGGTCTTCCACCGCTGCTCGCGGGAGTCCACGCGCGCGAGGACCAGATCCCCGTTCATCGCTCCCTTCATCTTTCGCCGGTCGATGTAGAGATCGGGGAGCTCCCCTTCGCCGTAAATCAGCCCGTACCCCTCGGGGGCAACGCGGACCCGGCCGGAGCGGTAGGGGGTGAACTCGAGCAGCGAGTAGCGCTTCCCCCGGACGGGGGCGATTTTCCCCTCTCGCTCGAGGCTTTCGACCGCCTGCTCCACCGCCTCGCGAGAGTGGTCCCCACCGAGCCTCTCGTGGATTTCCGCTACTGAAAGGATGCGGTTCCCCTTGCGTCCGAGCAGGACGAGGATGGATTCGAAAACGGACTGATTGTCTTGCACGGCTGAGATGTCTGCAAAAGGCGGGACAGATTACTTCCGGGGAGTCTTGCGCGCGCCCGCCTTTGCCCCTTTTTTCGAGGAGGCTTTCTTCGGTCGGAGCGTGGCCACGTAACCGTTCAGCCGCGACTGAGACCGAAGCTTGTTGTGGATGGTGTTGCGATGGACTCCGAGCAGCTGCGAGGCTCGCGTGACGTTGCCCTGGTTCTCGACCATCGCAACGCCGATGTACTTCGCCTCGAAGGCTTCGACTGCCTGTTCCAGTGTGATTCCGTTTGAGATGAGCTCACGAATGATCTGCGTGAGACGGTCATCGATACTCGACATCAACCTGCCTCGATGGAGTTGCGTTTTCCGGGAACGCGGCATTCTACCTGAAGCGTGCGCCTTGAACCGAGAAGAAGATGCTTTGTACCGCTCTTCTGCTTTCGATGGAAGTCTTGACTTCACTTCGTGAAAGGACTAACGCGAAGGAGAATGAATCGTCCTGTGAGGAGAATCACAAACGCAAGCGAGATCCACGCGCCGATCTCGAGCGCCCGCGGACGATAACTCCACAGCACGACCCCGCGGCCCGCCGGCACTTCCACCGCTCGAAAGATTCCGTTCGCGATCATCGGTTCGGCCGGGCGCCCGTTGACCCGCACGTTCCATCCGCTCGACCATCGCTGATTGAGAACCAGCACCCCGTCCGTTGGAGCGTCGTAATGAATGCGAGCCTCGCGGAGGGTGAAGGAGAGCGAAGCAGGCAAAGTCACCACTTGCGCCGCGCCGGGCTCAGGGACTGCGCCGGGATCGCGCCCCATCGAGCTCAGAATGAGCGTCTTTCCGGCATCGAACTCCGGCGTCAGCACACGCTCGAGGGCCTCGTCCTGCGATCCTGCCACGTTCGCTCCCGTCCAGAGCTGCACCGGCGGCCGCACGCTGCGATTTTCGAACAGCGCCACCGCGCCCGAGCCGATCCCCGTCCGGGTGTAACGGTCCCCCAGCGACTGACGCGACGAAAGCACCCATCGGACGCCTGCGGCATCGACCAGATCGGGGCGCCCCCCGCCGATCATCGCCTGATGGAATGAGAATGCCCTGCGATCCACGGCCGGGGAAGGGGTCGACCCGTCGAGATGCTTCCCGTACAGATTGAGGTATCCGGCAAGCCAGGCCCGCGGCGCCCGCGCGATCGATCCGCTCGATTCAGGGACGCGAACGACGCTTCCCGATCGGTCGAGAGCGGTTGCCCACGGCTCGGTCCGGGTCACCAGCGCGCGCGATGCGAGCATCGGATGCGATGCCGCCAGGAGATCGGCAGCCAATACGATCGCCAGCACGATGAGGCCGCGACTTGATACGAGCCACCGGGGGAACGCCACGAAGACGAGACCGAATCCTGCGACCCAGGCGAGAAAGAAGACGAACCGGAGCGCCGTGGTCGGCTCGGTCATCGGCTCGACCGTGAGGAACCGGAGACCGCCGAGAACGGCGATGGAGAGGGTGATCCCGACCCGCGTGGAGAGAGGCTCTCTCCGCACACGATCGAGCCCGATCGCCGCCAGCCCCGTCACGAGAAGCGCCCCCAGCGGAACGAGCCGCGCGGGATAGCGAATCGCATTCGCGTTGACCGCCACGAGCAGCTCGCGGCCGGCGGGCCAGCGCGACGCGGACGCCAGCAGGACCACTGCCGCGAACGAGAGCAGCAGCCAGGCCATGATGCGACGCCTCTCCGGCTTCTCCGTCCGGAGAGATCCGAGCCCGGCCGACAGGGCAAGGATCACCAGCGGCACGCCGACGTAGAACGACGGAAGGAACCGCTGACCGAGACGAAGCGGCTCGACCTTGCCGGCGGCGCTGACCATCGGGATCGCCAGCGCGAGCCAGTCACCCGCGCCGACCGCGTGCTGAAAAGCTTCTGCCGGATCGAGACCCGCCGCGCGCTCGCTCCCGGAAACCCATGCGAGGAACGGCAGGAGCTGGACCGCCGTCAGCGCCGCCGCGCCTCCCCCCGCCAGAAGGGCTCCGCGCCAATCATTCGGAAGAAGGATCGCCAGGGTCACGAGCGCCGCGATCGCCGCGTACAACGGCTCTCCTCCGAGAAACGCCAGCGCGAGCCCCCCGATCAGCGAGAGAAGCGATCCGGTCGTCCTTCTTTCCTTCCTCTCCGCGGCGAAGCGGAAGACCAGCGGCAGCCAGGCGAAGCTCGCCAGGTTGTTGTTGATGTCCAGCAGCGAGAACACCGGCCCGGAGAGCATCAGGCCGATCGCCGCCGTCAGCGCCGGCCCGTCCGCCGCCCATCGACGGAAGAGGGTCCACGATCCCCATCCGAGAATCGCGAGGTGGAAGATGAGGAAGAACGAGTACGCCGGACTGAAGGGTAGAAAGACCATCAGCCAGGCCGGCGGATAGAAGACTCCGGTCTGGGGATTCGCGAGCCATGGCTCGCCTCCCCCGTTCCAGGGGTTCCAGAGCGGAAGCTCGCCCGACCCGAGGGCCTCGGCGGTATGCCATCGCAGCGGGAGGAAGTAGCTTTCGTGATCGCGGAAAACCGGGACTTCGCCCCGGCTGAGCAGGCCGGCGAACGGCGCAGCGGCCACGACGACGAGCAGAAGCGCCACGGCCACCGTGTTGCGCGTCGACAGGGTCATCAGCGCCTCAGGAGCCTTCCGGCAGCGCAACGGCCTCGCGGACGATCTTTCGCATCAGCCGCACGCCCTGCGAAAAAAACTTCGCGCGGATTTTCTCGTCCGGCCCGTGAACTCCTCCGCCGTCGTAGTAATTCACCATGAACGGCATCACCCCGTAAGTCGGAATGCCTCGAGCGCGAAGAAAGCGGCTGTCGGAGCTGCCGGTCGACACGGACGGCCCCGCGACCGACCCCGGCATTTCCTCGGTGAAGATCCGGCTGACCAGCGCGAAGATCGGCGCGTCGATCGGGGAAGAGGGTGACGGCTCCCCCTTGAGAATCACCGAGACTTCGGCGTTGGTCCCGACCGCCTGACGGATGGCATCGAGAAGCGGATCCGGATCGGCCCCCGGAACGAGTCGCACGTCGATCTCGGCGCGAGCCACGGAGGGAATGACGTTCACCAGGCTTCCCGCGTTCAGGACGGAGATGGCGATGGTGTTCTGCATCAGGGCGATCGTCCCCGGCGAAAGGTTGCTCATCGCCTCGGTTCCGAGAAACTTCTGCGGCTCGAGAAGGATCTCCCCTTTGATGCCCGGCTTGGTGCGACCGAGGGAGTTGAACTGCGCGGAGACGCTCGGGGTGATCGCGACGGGTGTGGGAATCTCGAGGACCGCGCCGATCGCCCGGACGAGCTTCGCGGTCGCTCCCCCGTCGGAAGGTGGAACCGACCCGTGCCCGGGCTCGCCGCGAGCCTCGAGCCTGACCCACAGCGGCACCTTCTGGTCGATCTCGATTCCCCACCAGCGAACGCGGTCGACGACGGTCTCGTTCGCCCCTCCCTCGTTGAATACCCAGGCGACGCGCTCGAAGAGCTCCGGATGAAGATCGAGCAGATGGGAAAGCCCCTTCAGCCCCCCCGCCTCCTCGTCCGCCACCGCCAGAAAGATCAGGTCGCGCTCGAGCGGAGCCTTCCGGCGATGAAGGTCGAGCATCGCCATCAGATGAGCGATGCCGAGCGATTTCGTGTCCAGAGCTCCGCGTCCCCAGATGTATCCGTTGGCCCGGCGGCCCTCGAACGGCGGCACGCTCCATTCGACGGGATTCGCGGGAACGACGTCGATGTGGTGGAGCAGGATCAGCGCCGGAGCCGGCTTTCCCGAAGGAAGGCGCGCCCAGATCGACTGCCGTGCGGGGTCGTCGCCCAGCATTCGCGACTCGATTCCCTCGGCTTCGAAAATACGCCGGAAGAACTCCGCGCCGCGGGTCTCGTTGCCGGGAGGATTGGAGGTGTCGATCGCGAGGTATTCGATGAGCAGCTTCTCCGCCTCGATCTCGACCGGATCCTCGGCGCCCGCGCCCGCGCGCCGGCAGGACCCGATGCCGGCGGCCACGATCAGCAGAAGCGCAGCGGCGAGGGCTTGAGTGCGGAGTCGGCGCATCGACCTTCCGGAGTATAGACGACAAAAAGAAAGAGGGCGCTCTCGCGAGCGCCCTCTCTGGAAGAAGCGAAAGAACGATTAGTTCTGGATGCCTTCCGGCCAGACCACGAAGGTACCGTTCTCGTAAACGATGTCGCAGTCGAAGTTGGTCGTCGTCGGGCTGGTATCGCCAGAAGCGGTATCCGCCGTTCCGTTACGGCCATACGAGACGATCTGATACTGCTGGTGATTCGTCGCGGAAGCGGTGCCGCTGCTCTGCGAGCTGAAGACCCAGGGAGTTCCCCAGCCGTCGTTCTCGGGAAGCTGGCGGATATAGGTGGGGGTGATCATGCTCTCGAGTTTCGCGAAAGTCACCGGGGTCGACAGAACGGTGTAGCCGGCGGCGTTGTACTTGTTGACGTCGGTTGCGCGCGCTTCCCAGGCGGTGGCGATCGAGCGCATGTCGGCCATCGTTCGTTTCTGCTTCGAGCGCTGCATGGCGGTGAGAAGGTTCGGAATCGCGATCGCGGCGAGAATGCCGATGATCGCGACGACGATCAGCAGCTCAATGAGCGTGAAACCCTTCTGCTTGCGGGAAATTTTCATCATAAAGAAACTCCTCCTGTCGTTGTTCGGTCCTACCGATCGAGCTGATTCATCTCAATCGACGTGCCACGGGGTTGAAATCATGAAGTTGAGTCGATTCAGTGGGTTACATTTCGTTACAACGAAGCTTTGACACTTCTGGACACTTGGGACTGACGATAAAGGTCACTGCGCCAACTGGACGCCTTCCGGGTAGAGCACGAAGGAGCCCTCCTGGTAGACGATGTCGCAATCGAAGCTGGTGGTCGTTCCGTAGTCGGACGTCGGCGTGATCGTCGCGTCTCTCCCTCCGGAAACGATCTGATAGGCGTGGGCGCGCTTCTGGCCGCCCCACTGCTCCGTGGTGGAGATGGTCCAGGGGTTCCCCCAGCCATCGCCCGAGGGAACCATTCGCAGGTAGGTGGGGCTGAGCGCGCCCCGGAGATCCTCGAGCTCGACCGGGTATGCGAGCGTGGACCACCCGGCGGCGTTGTAGCGCGTCAGGTCGACCTCGCGCGCCTCCCACGCTCCGGCGATGATCCGGATGTCCGCCATGGTCCGTTTCTGCCTGGATCGCTGAACGGCTGAAATCAGGTTCGGGACGGCGATCGCCGCCAGGATCCCGATGATGGCGACGACGATCAACAGCTCGATCAGGGTGAAACCTCGCATTTTTCTTGGGCACATCGGCAAAACTCTCCGGGCAGAGCTGAGTCAACCGCCATGCCACGCTGGGCCTCGCTCCAAGTCACTGGAAAACAAGGACAGATGCCTGCTGCACGAGGAATGAGCGACAACCAGTGGCGCCCCCGGTGACGGTACGCGTCACTTCGGCCGGACCCATTCCCCGACCAGATCGCGCGTCAGATCGATTCCCTGGAGAAACCAGTCGAGACGCAGTCGTTCGTTGACACCATGAATCCCCTCGGTCTGGAAGAAGTCGACCGGATAGGGCCAGAACCCGTAGGCATCAATCCCTCTCGAGCGGAGGAACCGCGAGTCCGTCGCGATGTCGGCCATCACCAGAGGACCCACTTCGACCTCCCCGTAATGGCGCCCGACGGTCCGGCGAATGTGCTCGAAGAAAGGGGTCGCCGTCGAAGAGAGCGGAGTGGAAGGCATGACCAGGATCGGCTCGATCCGCACTTCCGCGCCCACCTGCTCTCGAAGAAACTGCATCCGCGTTTCGGGGTCTTCGTCGGGGAGATTGCTCAATCTCACCTTCATCCGGAACTCCCCTTCCGGCCCCGGGGCCGGGCCTTCCGCCCAGACGGTATTCGTGGTGAGCTCGCGATAGCTCCGGTCGAGAAGCCAGAATCGCCCGGCAGCAACAGTCGCGTCGATGTCGGCGAGGAGAGCACCCCCCGCCTTTCGATAAGGTGCGACCCGCTGGAAGTACTCCCTCACTCCGGGCAGGATGCGCAGCGGCTGCTGAGGCTCGAACCACGGCTCGAGATCGAGCCGGACGCGCCGTAGCGTCTCCCGCTCGTCGGCGACGAGGTCCACCAGGATCATCGGTTTCGATCCGACTTCCACTCCGAAGTAACGGACCTCGCCGGCGATGGTCTCGGTCACTCCTCCCTCGTTGACCGCATATCGAACGCCCTCGATCATGTCGGGGCGATTCTCGACGATCCACTCCATCCCCAGCTTTCCACCGCGCTCCTCGTCCGCGACGCTGAGAAAGACCAGGTCTCGCTCCAGACCTCCGGCGGCGCTCAATTCGGCGAAGGCGATGAGATGCGCGATGGTGATCGACTTCATGTCGAGCACTCCCCGCCCCCATAGCTGATTCAGCTCGATGACTCCGTCGAAAGGGGGGTGCCGCCAGTCCGCCGGTTCGGCCGGAACCACGTCGAGGTGGCTGAGGAGCATCAGCCCCTCTCCGCTGCGCCGGCCTCGAATCCTCGCGTAGACGCTCGCCCGGCCGGGCTCGGATTCCACGATCTCGGCTTCCACCCCCCGACGTGAGAGCTCTGCCGCCAGGAACTTCGCCCCTTCGATCTCATGACCGGGAGGATTGCTCGTATCGATGCGCAGATAGTCGCGGAGCAGGTTCACCTCCGGTGTGACCACCTCCGGCTGAGGAATGTAGATCTCCTCGTCCGGCAGTCGGCTCTGCCACCACCAGAGCGCCAGCGCTCCCGCGACCGCGAGCAGGAAAATGGCGCCCACGGTTCTGTAGAATGCGCCGGAGAAACGAACACCCTTCATGTCACTCCACTCCGATTCACCCGTGCCGATCTCGATCGTCGTACCCGCGTTCAACGAGGAGCGACGGTTGCCCGAGAGTGTACGCAAGATCACCGCGTTCATGCGAGAGCATCCCCACGTCCGCGAGCTCGTGCTGGTCGACGACGGCAGTCGCGACGGCACGGCGGCTCTGATCCGCAGGTTCGAGAGCGAGCTTCCGAACGTCCGGGGCGTCTCCTACTTTCCAAACGGAGGAAAGGGATATGCGATCCGCCGCGGCGTGCTCGAGGCGACTCCAGGGCTCGCGATCCTGGTCACCGACGCCGACCTCTCCACTCCGATCGAGGATCTCGCCGTCCTGACCCGGGCTCTCGAGACTCACGACGTGGCCATCGGCTCGCGCGCGCTCGCCACGAGCGACGTCGGGATCCGGCAGAGGTGGTATCGGCAGCTGATGGGAAAGACGTTCAACCGGATGATGCGCGCCATCACCGGCGTCCCCTTCATCGACACGCAGTGCGGGTTCAAGCTCTTCTCCGCGCGATCGGCGAAGCTGATCTTTGCCGAGGCGGCCGTCGACCGGTTCGCCTACGACGTCGAGGCGCTGGTCATCGCCTCACGCCTCGGGTTTTCCGTCGCCGAGGTCCCGGTCCGGTGGAACAACGACTCCGACTCCAAGGTCCGGATTCTCCGCGATTCCTTCCGGATGCTCATCGACGTGATCCGGATCCGGCTGCGGCTCGGGGCCTACCGCCACTGATCCGGGCACTCTTCCTCCGCGTATCGCTCCGACCAGGAGGACGAGAAATGCAAGACCCGAAAGGCCCATGCCCGCCTGCACGAGCGGGTTGACGTACTTCATCCGGATGGTGTGGCGACCGGCGGGAACCACGACCCCCTGGTATCCGACGTTCACGATGCGAAGCTCCGCCGGCTTTTCGTCGATCGTCGCCGACCAGTACCGATCGGGCGTGACGCTCATGACCAGGAGCGAGGTTCCGTCCGACTCCACCTCGACGGTCGCAGTGCTCGAGGACTCGGCTGCCTCGAGAACCCTACCCGCGGCAGGCACGAACGGCTCCCATTCCACGAACGCGCCGCGCGGGGTCCAGTCGTCCTTCACGATCCGGTCGACCATCTCGTCCGGGCCATCGATGCGGACGATCCGGTCCGCGAAGTAATAGCGCGGGTGCTGCTCCTCCAGAAGGAACTTCACCGGCTGCGCGAGAGCGAGCCGCCCCTTCACCCGCTTCCGCTCCTCCTCGAACGGGCGAAGCTCCGCGCGGTACCAGGCGTTGGACATCGACATGAACGCCTCGCGCCAGCGGGGCGCGCCTTCGTCCCGCGCCTTCCACATCGCGGCCACGAGGTCGACCGTCGGAAGCAGCGCCGTCTTGTCGTAGTCGCGCTCGAGGACCATCGCCCTCCCCCAGGTCGAGGGCGTCTGCGGATAGATCCCGTTTCTCACGATCCAGTAAACCGCCTCACCCGTTCCGAAGTACTTCTTCGCCTCGTCGGTGCCGCCGTACCAGTCGGCCTCGTGAAAGATGCGGTAAGCGTTGCGCCTCTCGTCGAGCTCCGCGACGGCGGCGGGAGGCGTGAAGAAGGACTTCGGAAGGCGAGGCACGACGTCGAACGAAATAGGCACCAGGTCCGCCAGCGTGAACAGCACGACGCCGGCGAACCAGAGCCGGCTGCGTTTCTGCCACCCCAGCCGCGCTCCCCAGAGCAGCACCATCAGCACCGCCGCCCGCCCCACCATCATCCACCAGTCGCGGCGCATGAGCTGGACCATCCACTCCGCCGTGCGGGGATTGCGGAGCCCCCACAGCTGGACGAAAAGCGTCTCGTAAAGGTCCGCCCAGGTGAAGAGCGCCATGCCGAGCGAGGTGAATCCGATCGCCGCGGTGAAACCGAGCGCAGCGTCGATCAGCTTCCGGTCCCCCTCCAGCAGGCGGTCGAACATTTTCGCCGACAGGACCATCAGGGCGAACAGCCCGATGAAGGCCCATTTCTCCGGATAGCGCACCGAAGTCGCGAGACCCGCGTCGTAGAGAAAGCGGAACAGCGGCGTGTTGCCGCCGAGCGCCAGGACCGCCGAGAAGAGACAGAGGAGCAGCACGTAGCGCGAGCCGCGCGGCCTGACCGCCACCGCGCCCGCGAGGAGGGCTGCCGAGAGAAGGCCGGCGTAGATACTGAAGATGAAAGGCGATCCCGTTCCCGGGTAGAGAGCCGAAGCCCAGTACCAGGTTCCCTTCTGGTAGATGTGACCGAACAGGGAAGGAAAGATGATCTCGAGGGGGCGCGACCAGGGCATGCTCCAGGCGGTGACGAGATCGAAATCGAATGGGCGCGCGCGGGCCGATTCACCGACGTGCCCCGCGGCCGGGATCAGCTGCGCGCTTCCGGCGACCATTCCCGCGCCGATCATCAGCGCTGCGATCACCAGAACCGTGGCGATCCGGCGCATCCCTCCGGACCGGTCCGCCCAGGCGCGGTAGAGCGCGTACGTTCCGAGGAGAAACCACGTCTGCACCAGCGAAGTCGGCTCCCCGACCAGCGCCTGAATCCCCATGAAGATCGCCGCCAGCGAAGCGTCGCGGAAATTCGGTTTGAGCAGCGCCCGGCGCGCGAAGAGGAAGACGAGCGGGCACCAGGCGATCACGAAGAGGATCGGCAGGAGGTTGATCATCGAGACGATCACCCCGCCGAGGCCGTAAATGAGGCCGCCGAAGATCGAGCTCTCGCGTCGCAGATCGAGCGAGCGGAGAAAGAAGTACATCCCGACGGCTGCGATCGCGGGATGCACGATCACATGAAGGAGAAAGCCGTAGTCGTACGAAGGGAGAAGGATCAGCCACTGCAGCGGGTAGAAGACCTCGTACTCCGGGTTCGCGGCCATCGGCTGGCCGGCGGAGTAATAGCGGTTCCACCACGGAAACTCACCGCCGAGAAGGATCTCCCGGATGATTCTCTTGGTCGGGTAGTAGTACCTGGTCAGGTCGCGGATGAAGAAGCGTTTCCCGAGAAACAGAGCATCGGCGAATACGGCGGCGACCGAGAACACGAGAAGGAGGACTGCCGCAAGGTCACCCTTCCTCTTGGATTGCGCTTCCATCTGAGGGCGGGATTGTAAGGGAAGTGATCCCGCTTCACATTGGCGAGGAGCCTGGTCGGCCGCCGCGCCCGCACCGGCCACCGCGGCCGGGAAGCCTCCGGACCCTGTGCTATTCTGCCGCCGGACCCGCCGCCGAGCCGCAATGGAATCAAAGCACGGAAAAAAAGTCGTCGTCGTTCTCCCCGCCTACAACGCAGAGAAGACCCTCGTCGCGACCTTCGAAGACATCCCGAAGGACTGGGTGGACGAGATTCTCCTCGTCGACGACCGTTCGAAAGACAGAACGGTCGAGGTGGCGCGCTCCCTCGGCATCCACGTGGTCGTTCACCCCGAGAACCGCGGTTATGGCGGCAACCAGAAGACCTGCTACCGGACCGCGATGGACGAGCTGGGCGGCGAGATCATGGTGATGGTCCATCCCGATCACCAGTACGATCCGACCATCATTCCGCAGCTGGTCAAGCCTCTGCTCGCCGGAGAGTGCGACGCGGTGTTCGGCTCCCGCATGCTCGGCGGCCGGCCGATCGAGGGGGGGATGCCGAAGTGGAAGTACTTCGCGAACCTCTTCCTGACGATGGTGGAGAACGCCACCTTCTACGTTTTTCTCTCCGAGTATCACTCCGGGTTCCGGGCTTACTCCCGCCACTTCCTGGAGTCGGTCAATTTCGAAGCGAACTCGGATGACTTCGTTTTCGACACGGAGATCATCGCGCAAGGCGTGGCGGCCAACATGACGGTCCGCGAAGTGCCGATTCAGACCCGCTATTTTCCCGAGGCGTCGCAGATCGGATTCTGGCGCTCGACCCGGTATGGGCTTGCGATTCTCAGAACGATGGTCCTCTACAAACTGCACCGGAAACGCATCTGGAGCCATCCGATTTTCCGTCCTCCCGTCGCGAGCCGGCCGATGACCCGCAACCTGGTCACCTGAGGATCGATGAGAAAGGGAACGACGGCCTGGTGTCTGGCAGCCGCTCTCCTCTCGGCCGCCCTCGTCACCACCCTCCTCGTTTCCCGCGGCGCGCTGGGCGGAACCTTCCGGATCGACGAGGCGCACAAGCTCTCCGAAACCGTCTTCCTCCGCTTGCTCGTGGAAAGGAGATTCTCCGATCCTCTCTGGTTCGGCCACGTCGTCGACCGGACCAATCCTCCCGCCGGCAAATATCTCCTCGGCCTGGGCCTCGTTGTTCAGGGGAACGAGCTGCCGCGCTCCCCTTCTCTCTCGATGCAAAGCGTCGACGGATCGATTCCTCCCGTTCATTCGGTTGAAGAATCGGCGCCTTACGAGCCTCTTCTGGTTCCGGGACGTCGTGCAGCTCTCGCCGCGACCGCACTCACCGCGGCCCTCCTCGGTTGGGTCATGGTCCGCTTCGCGACGCCGATGGCGGCGGCGTTCACCGTGGTCCTTTTCTCTTTCTCTTTTCCCGTTCTGGGGTGGGGCGCGACCGCGATCTTCGATCCGTTTCTCATGCTGGCGATCCTCGCTCCGCTTCCAATGCTCGGCTCTCTCGCCGGCCGGGCGGCCGGATCTCAGCTGGTCCGCCTGGCTGCGGCGGGGGCGCTTTGCGGAATCGCGTTTCAGGTGCGACTGAGCGGGGGTGTGGCGCTCGCCTCCGCACTTGCATGCACGATCTGGCTTCTTGCAGAGAACCGCCGCCGCCTGCTCGCGGGCTGCGCAGCTCTCCTCGCGTCAGCGGCGGTGACGGCCGTTGCGATCAATCCCTACTACTGGGCATCGGCGCCGGCGGGTGATCCCGCCTCGAGCCTGCTGATGCGAATCCCCGCGCGGCTGGCTCGGCAGATTGCGGATCTCGAGGCTCTCGCCTCGCTCGTCGCGAACAGAGCGGAGACGCTAAAGACGCCGATGATGAAGATCCAGTACGTTGCCCAGGTGGCCTTCGGCGATCCGCTCGGCCTGGTTGCGATGCTGCTCGCCATCGCGGCGCTCGCCGCGGCGACCCGCCTTCTCCGGCACGATCGTCCCGAGTCGCTGCTCATGATCTGGTCGGTCGTCACGGTCGTCATCTACGCTGGATGGCTTCCCTTCGCGTGGCCGCGGTACATTCTGCCGATGATGCCCGCGCTGATGATTCTCGCCGGACTCGGCGCAGCGGAGATTGCCTCCCTCCTCCGTTCGAGAATGCAGGCGCGCCGGAG
>Ga0209347_1001308_pt1 | contig 42512 bp, 38 predicted proteins | sample AutmiccommuBRH23_FD_187382 | JGI IMG/M metagenome (GOLD analysis project Ga0209347, IMG submission 187382) | Deep subsurface microbial communities from Mt. Terri, Switzerland - Autotrophic microbial communities BRH/23 (SPAdes) (version 2) | ecosystem: Environmental > Aquatic > Deep subsurface >... | reverse complement strand
GTTCCTTCGCCACGAAGTATCATTTTGGGTGTGTGGCTCGGCAATACTCATCCTACGCCGGTAAGTATTCTTTGGGGATTGCGGCTTCGGCGAAACCCTCCACTGGAGGCTTTCGTCACTGGAGAGTATCGTGCTTATCGTCTTGGCGCTATGGCGGCAGCGCACGTCCTGTGCGCTGCCCCGTGTCTGGGGTCGCTTACACGGAGTTTGCTAAGCTGCTTTCGTAAAGACGTCGCGCTCGTCTCACACTGCGTCCCGGGCCTGGCACGGGGAAAGAAGAACGGGGAAGCATAGGGACGGTTGTCTTGCTTCCTTGTATGCTACCCGCACCTGAGGTCGCTTTCACGGAGTTTGCTGATCTACTTTTATGAAGTCATCGCGCTCGTCTCACACTGCGTCCCAGGCTTGGAACGAGGGATATGCTCGAATCTCTTTCAGGGCTGACGGCACATTTCATGTGCACCGTCTTGTCTTGAGGTCGCTTCTGCTTTGGTGAAGGCATCGCGCTCGTGTTACACCGCGTCCTAGGATGCTCGGTATAAGTTCAGTTTTTTCTATGTTATACGAATTCTTGTAGTATCGAATTTGCTACAAAAGAATATTTTGGATTTAAGCGCAAATATTCATCCTCAAACATAAAAATATCCTTATTTTTATAGCGTTCCAACACATCCCTATAAATATCCCTAAGATCGACTCCGAAATCTTTTCTAAACAAATCTAGATTAACGCCTTCCTCAAGGCGCAGCCCCAAAATCATGCGTTCTGCCATGCACTCGTGTAAAGATAATGCTTCTGGACCTGCTTCATCGACGGGGTCTTGCCCATTGTGAAGGCGACTCTGATAAGTACGTACTTCTTCGATATTTTTCCACCGCACCCTCTTTAAGCAAGACACACCACCTGGGCCTAACCCTAAATAATCTTCTCCCCTCCAATAGCCTAGATTATGAAGACATTCATAGCCGGGGCGCGCAAAATTAGACGTTTCATAATGCGAGAACTTTGCCTGTTTTAACCGTTCAACGGCCCAGTCATACATCTCCGCCTGTAGGTCATCATCGGGAATCCAATCACCCTGCACGGCTATGGTAGGACGGCACCTTGATTTGGACTCTATTTTTACTCCTTCTATCCTATCTCTCTTGTCATTCAATCCTTTATTATACCGTTCATAGAGTGGAGTCCCTTCTTCTAACATTAATCCATAGAGGGATAGATGTTCGGGTGAGTAAGACAATGCTTCCTCCACGGTCTCTTGCCATGTAACCATATCCTGCTCAGGAAGCCCAAACATCAAATCCAGATTAATATTATTAAAGCCCGTCGTCCTCAAAAGCCCGATTGCTTCGCGAGCTTCTTGGGCAGTGTGCATACGTCCTACAGCCTTTAACAATTTGTCATTGAAGGTCTGGACTCCAAGCGAAAAGCGGTTAATCCCGGATCGACGTAAACAAGTTAGCTTGGCATCAGTGATAGTTCCCGGATTTCCTTCAACAGTGTTCTCAGCCTTAACGTTCAAACTAAAATGCCTATGAATCATTTCCATTAAACGTTCCAGGTCCCTATCCTTTAAAGAGGTCGGAGTCCCTCCACCGATAAAAAGAGAAGATACCCCTTGAGGGGCATCTTTTTTCCGCTTTTCCATTTCAACTTCAAGGCCTTCTAAATACAAAGATATGAGATCCTTGGGAGAATTAACAAGCGAATGCGAATAAAACCCGCAGTAATCACATTTTTGGACACAAAATGGAATGTGTACATATAAAGAAGGCATAGCACTGCACACTCTTTCCTTTGATTATTTGGAAGCTCCATTCTCTTTCGTTTATGAGAATGCACGAATCCTACGTAGGGTCACGACGCATCGTTGGCCCTAATCTCATCTAATCTTCGATTTTCAATACTGCCATAAAAGCATCCTGAGGTATTGCCACGTTGCCCACTTGCTTCATACGCTTTTTCCCCACTTTTTGCTTCTCGAGTAGTTTGCGTTTTCGAGAGATATCCCCCCCATAGCATTTGGACAAAACGTCTTTTCGCATGGCACTAACAGTCTCACGGGCAATTACTTTATTCCCGATCACGGACTGGATCGGAATTTCGAACATTTGCCTCGGAATAATTCCTCGAAGTTTCTCCACAAGTTTCCTTCCCCGAATATAAGATTTTGCTCGATGAATGATGAACGACAGTGCATCCACCATTTCCCCGTTTAACAGGACATCTATTTTGACTAAATCTGTTTCCTTGTACCCTGAAAGTTCATAGTCTAGAGACGCATACCCTTTGGTTCGTGATTTTAATTGATCGAAATAATCAAAAACTATCTCGCTAAGCGGGAGTTCATAAATCAGTTTGACCCGACTCTTGGACACATAGTCCATGGTGAAATAAGTCCCACGCTTTTCTTGATTGAGTTCCATGATTGATCCCACATACTCCGCCGGAACCAAAATTGTCGCTTTTACAACAGGTTCTTCAATACTAGCAATTGTCTCGATCGGGGGAAGATTTGAAGGATTATCAATGCTAATAACTTCCCCTTTCATGGTGTTTATTTTATAGATCACGCTCGGTGCTGTAGTTATCAGGTTAAGGTCATATTCCCGCTCCAAACGTTCCTGAACGATCTCCATGTGGAGTAATCCGAGAAATCCGCAGCGATAGCCAAAACCCAAAGCGACTGAAGTTTCCGGTTCAAATATTAAACTTGCATCGTTAAGATGGAGTTTTTCCAAAGAATCGCGCAATCGGTTATAATCGCTGGCATCGACCGGGTAAAGTCCACAAAACACCATTGGAGTGGCTTTTCTGTACCCCGGGAGTGGACTAACGGCACTGTTTTCCGCATCAGTGATGGTATCGCCAACTTGTGTGTCTTTGACATTCTTAATACTTGCTGCAATAAATCCAACTTGACCGGCTTTAAGTTCCTCGACTATACGCATCGCCGGAGCAAACACGCCTACTTCAGTCACTTCGAAGACTTTTCCGGTCGCCATCATCTTCATCTTCGTCCCTTTGGCTACCCGTCCCTCGACAATCCGGACGTAAGAAATAGCCCCTTTATAAGCATCAAATTTCGAGTCGAAAATTAGAGCCTTCAAAGGATCTTGATCTTCCCCTTGCGGAGGTGGAACTGTTGTCACAATCCTCTCTAGGATCTCCTCTATCCCAATTCCAGTTTTTGCTGAAGCTAGAATTGCTTCGCTGGCATCCAAGCCAATCACTTCTTCGATTTCTCCCTTTACACGCTCAGGCTCCGCACTGGGGAGATCAATTTTATTAATCACTGAAATAATCTCAAGATTATTTTCTAAGGCTAGATAAACATTGGCTAAAGTTTGAGCCTCAATCCCTTGGACCGCATCGACAACTAACAACGCACCTTCACAAGCCGCTAAACTGCGAGATACCTCGTAAGTAAAGTCCACATGACCCGGTGTATCAATAAGATTCAGCTCATAAACCACTCCATCTTGTGCCTTATAGCTTAACTGCACAGCTTGTAGTTTAATCGTAATGCCACGCTCACGCTCTAGATCCATGGAATCAAGAACTTGCTCTTCCATTTCTCGCTTGCTCAAAGCGCCCGTATACTCGATAAGTCGATCAGCTAACGTGGATTTACCATGATCGATGTGCGCAATAATAGAAAAATTCCGGATACGTTGTGAAGCCTGTGCCAAGGTCTTTCCTCATTTCTATAATCAAAAATAATAAATTTTTATCTAATAATGCAGATATGACATTCTAATCAATAATTATATCAGATTTGAGGTGATTTTCGCAAATAGCAAAGTATTTTGCATCTACCATTTCTAGAGTACGAATAAACTCCTAAAAAAATCATCCCTCATATCACTATTATCCAAAAATAGTAAATGGTCTTCGCATTCACCCGCGAAGACCATTGCTTTCTATGTAATTGGCGGAGATAGTGGGATTAAGAACCCACGAGAGTTTGAACATCAGAAATACCTAATTGTTTCAAGTTCTATCTATTGTTTCGCACTAAATAGCGATTTCAGCCCCCCTATTCAGTTTAATATGACCTAATATCTTAGAAAAATTGATTATTTCTATTTAAAGTTTTTGGATCGACCACGCGGGTAACAGGTTTGAATAGTCCTATCTTGGCGGCAACTGTGTGAATACCTGCAATGTTATGTTTTGGAGACCATACCCAGGTTAATAGTTGTTCTCTCCGAATAAGGGGTTATGTTCGAAGTCAGCTATAAAAACCGCTTCCGTTCATCATATAAAAATAAACTAAAAAATAAAAGTAATGGTTTTTAATTATTATTTGTTTATTCTAGGATTTTCACGTGCTTTTTGTTTTAAGAATTCAATCAGGTCTTTCAAATTCGATTTAGTTAAATCCTGTTCGCTCCCCCAATAGTAAAGATAAAAGTAAATAGCTTTTCTGGAATTTAAAGCATTATCTATTGTGACATCTCTTAATCTCATAGTTTCTTCTTTTAAAAGTATAAAAGTTTTATCTAGATCTAATTCTTTTATTTTAACATCGGAACTAACCCAAACAACATTAAACATATTAAAGCCCTTAAATATATGATTCCATTCATCAGAAAAAAAACCATACAGCTTGTTAGTACCTATTGAATTAGAATTAATTTCTAATGTTTTTATTAAATGTGACTTTTCTCCATCAGATAAATCACTAAAAAAAACATTATATTCTGCATATGATTTCCAAACACTTTTTTTGTAATTTCTAGTAAATAATTCTTCATAAAGATCATTCAAATCATTATTTGGGATAACCTTTGATTGGTTTCTTAAGAAACAATATTTAAACAACGATATAATATCACTATCGTTGCTACGATAAAAAAGTTGACCCTTATATTCGTATTTATCGCGCATCGATACGATTTTTGTTAGAATATCATCTGTTGATATAGTTGTGTCTTCATCAATTAAAAACTTCACAGATTGGCGTAAAGCATGTACTAATAAAAAATTAGAATAATATGCTACCTTATGATGTCCGTATATCCATTGATATTCATAATTCCTTGCATATATAACATTTTGAAGAACACTTAAAGATGATTTATGAAACGCAAGAACTATTTCGACAGTAGTACCCTCTTCACAAAAACATCCTAACACCTGGCCAGTAAAGTTGCCAGTTATTCTACCACTATAAAAAACAGAATTCATACGAAATTTCGTATCATTAGTAGTTTTTATATCTGCCTTTAATCTATCTAAACTTTTAAATTTTGCAGATTCTAAATCAATATAGTTGGAAAGGTTGGTCTCTAGTTCAATATTAACTATGTCTACGGTTTCTGGTATTGTTTTACAAGGAGCTAAGTTAATTAATACATAGCCTCCATTAAAATTTAATGAGTTGGCAATCCTTGCCCTACCACTTATGCATATTTGACCTTTAATCGAACCCTCAAAATCTTCTGCGAAGATACCACCAAAAATATTTCCATTCAATGTTCCTTGTAGTTCTGCATTAAGCAATACATGGTTAAACTCTAAATCTTTTAACTTGCAATTTTTAAAATGAGTTTTTTCAACAATCGTTAGAGAATTTATTAGCCTATGAGTATCTACTGAAACAGTATCAACTCCAGAAAGTTTTGAGTCTCTTATAATATAATCAAGACCATCAACATCAATAGATTCTGAATTCATTAGCTCTATCATACAGTTTTTAATTTGGTTTTCTTTATTTGCAATAGCCCCATATTTACAACCAATAATTATACGTGCAATAAATTCGATATCCTCGTCAGAACACGTTTCAAATTCTCCACTAATGATATTTAATATTGTGTCATAAAAAATATGCTTAACTAAAAAAGCACTCATCCGCTCATGTTCTTTACCTTTTCCTTCTAGTCCGAAATCATTTTTGAATGAGACACTATTATATTCTTGTAATAATTCTACATTTAGCAAGCAATTATTACTACTGTCATTACACTTTTGTAAATCATAAATATGTTCAAATGTATGAGAAAAGGGTGCATGCCCACAATCATGCAACAAACATGCAATTGAGAATAAAACTTCATTCTTGTCCCAAAATTTCTCATTTAAGTTCTCATTTTCTATTACGTTATAATGATTTTTTTCTTTCTGAGAGTTTTGTGAGTAAAACAATTTAACATTTTCTCTAAATGCTTTAAAAGCTTTAACTCCTAGATAATATGTTCCTAATGAATGAATGAATCTATCATGCCTTGCAGATGGATAAAGAACTCTCATACCTGTTTGTTCAATATTTCTTAACCTTTGAAAAATCTCCGAATCGATTATCTTTACAAAAGGTATTGGTATTTTTATATATCCATGAACATTATCTCGAAATGTCTTATGTTTCCAACTGCGCATTTCAAAATCTCCCTATCAAACAATTCAGAATATCTATAATAAAACAAAAACCTACCTTAGGTAGATTTTGATTAATCTATAAAACTAGAATGCACTACATAGTAATTTTTTTTCATTCAACTTTTGAGCATAACTAATCGCAACTTCATTCAGAACATTTGATATAGTCTTATTAAATCTTAAATTAAAAAAATCAGAGTCTATTTTTTTATAACCATAAATTTCTTTCCCCATTTGGACAAATAAATTATCATAATTGTAAACAGTATTTTTCAGGGATTGGCAATCTAAATCAAAATATAAATATTCATTAGATAATTCTTGTATTTTAGCCAGTTCCGTTTTAACCTCCAGACAATAAAGTAATAGGTCTTCTCTATTAACACCACAATCTTCATCAGTTTTCGATAAAACATTTGCAAGAATTACTTCTGATTGTAAAACTAAGCACATATTATATATACCTCCAAATAATTTTTTTTGCTGTAATAAGATTCCACAAGACAAAATTAAAATGCATTATTATTTGTTCTATAAATATTTGGAAAATCCTTCTTTTATGTATGTATATATAATATTTAGCCATAAATAAGTGTGAATATAGTATATGAATATCTTTACTCTTTCTTCATCCTACCTAAAACCTATGCAAGGGTTGAATGTATTTCTCACAATTAGGAGACTTCTATGATACTGGTAATATACAGGTGAAATGATCGCTTAAATAGATACTTAAATCGGTATATTGAATTATCCCATATGAGCTAAAATCTTAGAAGTTCTCAGAAGTTTGCTTGAAAGGAAATCAAAATATGAACTTTAGGTAAACGAAGGAGCCTACGATGACCGCCAGCGGAATGACTGGGAATGGCAATCCCCATGCCGCGCTAACAACACTTGAGGATGCAATATAATGGGGTCAAAATGCAAGTCATGAACCGTCCCCGACTTGCACGCGCCGTTCCATGTTCCCCGCTGGCCCCCGTCCCCAGCCCAGGACGCAGTGTCACACGAGCGCGACGTCTTTACGTAAGCAGATTAGCAAACTTCCGTTCAAGCGACCGACCCCAGATACGGGGCAGCGCACAAGGACGTGCGCTGCCGCCATAGCGCCAAGGATGGCGCTTATGGCGGGCACCCCGCTCCATGTTAGGAGTTTGAACGGTTAGTTTGCTCTGCGTCGTAAGCACTGAGCACTGTGTCACATAAGGCCCTCACAAGTCCCTCTCTTTAAACATATCATTTGCGTCGACTTCCAACTCATTCTTTTATAGAACTCCAACGCCCGTATATTGTTACGATCAGCTAATAACTGCAAACGCTTTACCCCTCGTGCAACCGCCCAACTTTCCATGGCTAATAGCAGTTCCTTACCAATCCCTTGCCCTCTATAGACGTCTCCGACTACCAAATCTTCGATTAAGGCAACGATCCCGCCCTCGGCAGTGGAAACCAAAATCTGTGCGGTACACATTCCTATGATCTGACTATTTAGCTCCGCTACCATTATATATCTATTAGTGCAATCCTCTAACATCATTTCTAGACCTCTTTGTTGGGTTCCCTCATCAATTATAAAATCGGTTTCTATGGAAAACAAAATCCTAAGTAGTCGAATCATACCGCTGATGTCAGAGTGTTTCGCTCTCCTAATCGAGTGGTTCAATATCTTATTAGTCACAGTCTTTCCCCCTAACTGCTTTTTAACTGCTCTTTAATAGTATCTTAATGCATTTACCAGCCTTAATCGTTTCATGCTTGTGCGACTCACACAAGTCCCAGCTCGGTCAGTACACCTTTGGCACCATCATGTTATACTGGCATAAAGCCAAAAACCTTCTTCAACGCACATGTGCTTGAAGAAGGTTTTTGGCTTTCTTTTTTGTTCTAGCATGCGCTTACAACGATTCTTAAGATATCTTTTTCCTCCAAGGGCCTTTTAAGCTGATTGGTTTGATGTAAGATCTTCATTAAAATATCCTCGACATTTTCTTGTTTAAATTCAATCCCTTTTGCTTTTAACAAACGCAAGATGGTCTTACGACCCGAATATTTACCAAAGGAAGTCGAATACTGCCTGCCCACACTTTCAGGCGGAAAGGTTTGATAGTTCTCAAAATCTTTCATAATACCGTCGATGTGGATAGAAGAAGTATGGGTAAAAACGTCCTTACCAATTATAGGTTTGGCCCGAGGAATTTTGCGATCCGTTGCTAAGCTCACCATCAAGCAAAGGGAATTTAAACGTTTTAAGTCGAATCGCACTGCGTGATGAAGACTATATTTCAGCGCTACAGCCACTTCTTCGAGCGCGGCATTACCGGCCCTTTCTCCAATTCCTCCAACCGTGACACTAATTGCTTTAAAACCCGCTTGAACCGCTGCCAGAGAATTAGCCGTTGCCATGCCAAAATCGTTATGGGCATGAAATTCCAAAGGAAGCTTAGAAACACGCACTAACTCTTGTAGACTTAAAAACACTTTCAGAGGCTCAAGAATTCCTGTAGTATCCGCAAAACGCACTCGGTCCACCCCTAGCTTCTCAGCCTCCGCTAATACCTCCGTTAGAAATGCAAACTCTGCTCGACTGGCATCTTCCAGACCGAGAACAATATAGCCAACTTCTTTTTTGGCATTCAAGATACATTGTCCCATTTGATCAAGAACCCAGGCCCGGTCTTTTTTCAATTTGTGCTTGATATGTTGGTCCGAGGTGGGAATAGAAATGGCGACTCCCTCGACCCCCGTCTTATAACTTGCTTGAAGATCTGACAAAACGGCACGATTCCAAGTAATCAGACGAACGGGTAACTGTAGGGCCACTAATTGGGAAATGGTTTTAGTTTCAGACCCACTCATGGCAGGCACGCCTACTTCCAGTTCATCAATTCCTGCATCCGCCAAGACCCTAGCTATCATTTCCTTTTGATGTAGGCCAAATGCAACGCCAGGAGCTTGCTCCCCATCTCTTAAGGTTGTATCGCATAACAAAACCTTTTGTTCCATCTCCAAAAATCCTCTTTCCATCATTAAAGCACTCCAATTGCATCGGCACGACATTGTTGACAGTGAGTCATCTGGGGTAGCAGTAAGCCAAGCTTACTACGGCTACTTGTCAAATGTTCTCTAGTCGGAGCTGTGAGATGCGCAAGTTTTCCTTGCGGAATCAAGGGCATTATATTGTGAAGATGCGCACCTCTTTTCTTGATTTCCACGCCCAAGCTGTATAATAGCCGGTCATTGACACCAGGAATAAGCACAGTGTTAACTTTTACAGTCATTCCAGCCTTTGAAGCCAACGTGATCCCGTCGAGTTGCTGTTTAATCAACACCCGCGCGGCATCAGGACCTATTAAAGTTTTCCCTTCCCAGCGAACGTAACTGTAAATTATAGCGCCGATTTTCTCATCTAAAGTATTAAGCGTAACCGTAACATGGGACACTCCAATCTCAACTAATTCATCAATCTTTTCTGGCAAGAGAAGACCATTGGTGCTTAAACAGAGGATCATCTCTGGAAAGTCTTTTTTCACCCCTCTCAAGGTTTCAAACGTAGCAGGGTTAGCTAAAGGTTCTCCTGGTCCGGCAATTCCTACGACGGTAAGTTTAGATCCAATATCAGATGCCTTTGCCTTCCTGACTGTTTGAAGTGCCTCTTCTGAGCTTTGTACCCTACTGGTTACACCTGGACGGGATTCATTTGCACAATCAAATTTGCGCACACAATAATTACAAGATATATTACATCCCGGAGCTACGGCCAAGTGGATCCGTCCGGTTTTACCATGCCCCTTTGTTGAGAAACAAGGATGTCCAAGATTTAGGTGTGGGCTATTTATATTTCCTCGCGTACATTCTTTATGCATCTTAATCCCTCCAGTCGTTTGTATTTTCGATATCTTTTTCCAGGCTCCTACTTCGAAAAATGGTCACCTCGAACGTCCTCTATGAGTCAAGGCTTCAGAGATACTAGATCCTCCCATGACCGTTAGGAGTCTCGTACATGCACTCGAACCTCGTGCCTCGAACATCGAGCATCGATTTTGTGCTTCGCAATAGTTAAGCTGACTTTTCCTTAAACGTATAACAGTGGCGTATGCAGATACTGCCGCAAGCCTGGCAACCGATGCATTGGTCTTTCTTGGCAATTATTGCTACGTGCCGTTCTGTCCCTTCATCATCCTCAAAACTTTCCAGCCCTAAGCATTTTCGCACGCATAATTTCACACATCGCCCACACCCAAGACACAGGGCACTATCTATCGCTTCCACAAACTGCGGTGTCCAAGGCAATCCGCCAAAGGTCTTGTAAATTAGTACTTCACTCATTTTTCCATGCTCCTTCGTAAGGGTTTCAAACGTTCTAAAGAAGATTATTGAACTGCGGCCTCTCCAACTTTCTTTTTTAACCAAGGGGGTAGTTTTTTGGAGAGGAATAATATATTAAGCTTATTAAGTTCGTCTTCGATAAGCGCACCAACAGGTACTTTCAAAGGATGAATACCGCTTTGAACTAAACGTGCTGCCGCAGGACCTCCAATCTGTGTGCAATAGACAATGGCACACTCTTTAAGCATTTTAATCCGTACATCGACCTTATCATTTGATTCCGCCATGTCTTCAGAGGATAGAGATGTATGGATGATCCCTTGAGGTCCCCCTGTAAATTTATACATCTCAAACACTGGGGCGGAGGCAAAATGCGAGTCAATTGTTAAGCCATCGCTACTGGCAAAGGCTATAAGCATACCTGTACCCTCCCTCAATTTTAAGACTATCTCTCGATATCTCCCGCATTCTTAGTATTTCATTTGAAAAGGGCCTAACGACTTAGTGAACTTTCTTCTAAACTTACGAATTCAAGGTGTCAAAGAGAAATTGTTGAGTCCCTTCATAGCCAATCCAGCGTTTTTGAGGGTAGCCGACCCGATCAAAGACTGGCAAGCCCGCTCTTAAATGGGGAAGTTTAAGCAACCCTGCGGCTTGCCGACCATTCGAATTGGCAATAATTAACGTACTCTGACCCGCTCGTTCCTCGAGGGTTTCTAAATCTCCTACTTCGATTGGGATTGGTAGGGATAATTTGTTAATCCCTGCCTGAGAGGCTGCCAAGGCCACTGAAAGCTCAGCACCTACCTCCACCAAACAGGAGGCTAAACTATACAACAGATCCATCTCCAAAGCGATCGCTATTTTCAGGCCGCCTAGTTGGTCATGAAAGTCGGCCAGCGTATCCAGCAAGCGGCTTCTTTGCCTGAGGAGCTTCTCAGGAATCGGCTTACCTGAGAGCTTAGCTAGTGTTAATACGAACGTATCGCTTGCCTTGATGCCAGTTAAAGAAGGAAAATTATAATGAGGTATTGCGTAGGTTTGCTCAAGCATTTCTCCCGCCTTCTCCATACTCAGTCCAAAAGATAGGTAAGCTCTACATTTTGCTAAACGCTGAAAGTCTTCTAACCTAGTTCCGCCCTGAACCACAGGGGCAGCTTCAAGTTCAGCATGCCCATCCAGCGACATTGAAAGATCGGGGATCGTAATCGGCTGAAAGCCAAAGGCCATGACTAACTCTTTGAGTTCATCGACATCACCTGGATCTAGATGACAACCTGGTATTAAAGCGATGTATTGGGCAGGATCTTCGTTAGAACTAGAGACCGATTGGTTAAACGTCTTGCTTGGATGCCCTGCCAAGGTGGTAATCAGAGCCTCTACCGTCCGCTGATAACCTTCTTGCATAGAACCTATATAATCAGGTGTGCTGGCTAGGACAACTGGCAAATCTTTGAGATCCGGCCTTTCTGAGCGCAGACTAGCCAAGGCGCTAACCATATCGTCGCCATAGGTCTCTGTTAGACCAGAGCTCATCACGCCGATAATTTGCGGTTTGTATTTATCTGCTGCCACAGCAATTCCTTGTTTAAGATGTTCCCAGCCTCCAAAAATAACCGAGTCCTCTAACAGGGCCGTCGAATTGAGGGGAATCGGTTCCTTATAGTGTCTGGAAATCTGTAAACGAATAAACGAAGAACACCCCTGAGAACCATGGAGTAAGGCTAAAAGTCCATTGACGCCAAGGTAAGCAAGAGTCGCCCCTAGAGCAGGGCTGTTTTTCTGCGGGTTTCCCTCATAATGTCTTGTTTTAGTCATCTTGTTCACCCTCTTTCGGGGGGAATTCCTGCTTTAAAAGCCCCCAAACTGGACTCAGCACCGTACGCGTTAAGGTTTCGGCAAAGGTAATCATGCCCTGATAACCAGCATAGGGTAGTTTTCGACCGTGGTTGATATCCAAAAAGGGTGTGCTCGTCTTATGCGCCAGATATTTGGTTTTTCCTCCGGCCACGATCAGGTCCGGTTTCTTCTCAGCAATAATTTTCAAAAAGCCTGCCGAGCTGGTATCTTCAATAATCTGAGCGGAAGGATCCATCAGTTCTTTCATGCGTTGGAAATCTTCGGGTGTGGAGTTTTGGGTTCCACCAGCTAAGATGTTGATCCCTAATTCAGCCAAAGTCGAAACCATCGACCAGGTTTTAACCCCACCTGTAAACAAGATGGCTTGTTTATTCTCCAGTAACTTTCTATATCCCGCAATGGTCAGGCGAGTTTCTTCCTCCTTCTTTTTAACATACTCCTGCGTACGTTCCAGCAGTTCAGGGTCACCCAGAGCTTTAGCAATCTTGATTAGCGTTTCAGAGGTGTCATGAATTCCGTAGAACGAACCCTCCGTAAAGGGTATTCCATAGCGGATTTCCATTTTCCGAACTAAATTGGTCAAACTCTTGGAACAGATTAGCACATTAAGGCTTGCACGGTGAGCTGAACGTAAATCATCAAATTTGGCATCCCCAGTTATTGCTGTTTGGAGCGTGATCCCTAAGTTTTTCAAGTCAGGTAATACTCCCCAAAGATCTCCGGCGATGTTATATTCTCCAATTAAGTTAATGGCAAGGGGTATTTTCTCGTCAGAACCCGCCCCTGTGCCAATAACTCGATCAAATAGAACCTCCCCAGCAATCCGATTTCCGATGTTTTTGTCCCCCAAAAAGCCTGGGCAATTCACTGCAATAACCGGAATGGTCAGTTCGGCTTCCGCTTTTTGGCAAATCTTGTCGACGTCGTCTCCTATAAGCGAGGAGACACAGGTTGCGTAGACGAAAATTGCCTTTGGATCATGTCTAGCGGCGATTTCCAAGATCGACTCTTTCAGTTTTTTCTCTCCACCATAAATCACGTCATTTTCCATGATATCTGTGGTCAGCCCCCGTCTGAACAGTTGGGAACCGGAGGAGCGAGCTCCTCGGTTATCCCAAGAGTTTCCGGCACAAGCAATCGGTCCATGAACAAGGTGAGCAACATCCGTAATGGGCATCAGCACAACGCGAGCTCCGTCATAAGCACAACTTCGTTCTGCGCCTTCGCCGGGCAGGGCCTTCATGCATAATTTAGGTGAACCCGCCTCCGACAAACAAGGTTTATCTTTTAGATCCAATTTTGTAAGATTGGTAAACATGAAGCTCCCCTCCGTTCTATCGCATCATTTCAAAGTATGCCTCTGGGGAGCTCCTATCGACTTCCTCCAGAAACGTATTGACAATCATGGTTATTAAGTTAATAACACCGGAATACCCAACTATGGGATAACGGTGGAGATTTACCCGATCCGTGATGGGGAAACCTACTCTGACCAGCGGAATATTAGCATCACGTGCAGCCCACTTACCATGGGAGTCACCGATTAACATATCCACTGGTTCCGTGACCAGAAGAGATCGGAGGTGCCAAAGGTCTTTGCCAGCATAGAGTGTGGCTCCTTGACCGTAAGGACTTGACGCCAACAAACTTTCCATGGCTTTCTTAAATAATGGAGTGGAATTAGTACATACAATATGGACCGGTTCTCCACCCATTTCAAGCAGAAATGAGATGAGTCCTATCAGAACATCTGGATCACCAAACAGGGCAAATTTCTTACCATGAATATATTGATGGGCATCCGTCATGGCATCGATGGTACGTCCCCGTTCAAGGGTAATTTCCTCAGGAACGTCCTTACCAGTGAATTTGGCCACGGATTGTACAAAATTGTCCGTTGCAGCGATTCCAATGGGCATGGAAATCGTTTCGACAGGAACTGCCTTACTAGCCAGATACTTACTGGTTGTCGGCGTTGAATAAGTTTGGAGACATAAGAAACTCTTAGCATTTAAAGCATCGTTCATTTCTGATAGGGAGGTTCCTCCAGGGTATAATTCGTAGGTACCAAGATTAGGAGCATCCACCACATCACTATAGTCGGGTAAAAGGGTATAGGGTGTATCCATAACTTTGAGAAGTCGTTTATATTCACGAAGATTGGCAGGATAAGTGTCAAAACCCGGGACAACATAGAGTCTGTCGTTAATTTTATCCTCCTGCCTAGGCGTAGCTAAGCATTCAATGAGGCCTTTGAGCATTGAGTCGTACCCTGTTATATGCGAACCCTTAAAGCTCGGAGTGTTGGCCAGTGCCACCGGAAAATCTTGGGGAATTGCCTCTTGTTCTTTGGCATTACCTACATAAGATTTGATATCGTCCCCAATAACTTCAGCCATACAGCTTGTGAAGATCGCGATCACTTTGGGGGTGTAAACTGTATAAGCATTCTTTAAGCCCTCAATGAGATTATTCTGTCCGCCGAAGACGGCCGAATCCTCGGTCATAGAATCTGAAACTGCTGATATGGGCTCTCTGTAATGGCGGGTTAAAGTGCTGCGAAAATAGGCAGTGCAGCCTTGTGAACCATGGGTAAAGGGCAAACATCCTTCAATCCCTAAGGTACAAAGCAAGGCACCAAGGGGTTGGCATGCTTTGGCCGGATTGATGACCAATTTTTCACGGGCAAAATTCTTTTCTCGGTATTCCGTAGTATTTAGCCAAGCTTTTGTTGCCTTAGTACAAGTTTTCATGTGAGACATCCTTTCTGCCCAATTTATTTCGTCCAAGGGGCTTTGATTGATTTCCAGGTAGGGCTGTTAATGGCTGCATCCATATCCCTAGCAAAAATCGGGAATCCCTCAAATCCTTGATAAGGACCGGAATAATCCCAGGAATGCATTTGACGGAAAGGAAGACCCATTTTTTCAAAGACATATTTTTCTTTGATACCAGATCCGACTAAATCAGGTTTGAGTTTTTTTACAAACTCCTCCATTTCATAAGCTGAGACATCGTCATAAATTAGAGTTCCATCTTTTAAGTTCTCAATAGTTCTCTCATAATCTTCATTGTGAGCAAATTCGTAGCCCGTACCAATGACCTCCATACCTAAATCTTCATAAGATCCTATCATATGTCTGGGACGAAGGCCGCCAATATAAAGCATGACCTTTTTCCCCTCTAAGCGCGGCCTATAGAACTCAATCACCTTCGCCATCTGCGCTTCATATTTCTCGATGACCTTTTTGGCATTTTCCATGATAATATCATCAAATTGAGCAGCAATTTTAAGGAGAGATTCTTTGACTTTAGTGGGTCCGAAGAAGTTGAATTCCAGCCATGGTGTTCCGTAAGTGTTTTCCATGTGGGTGACAATATAGTTCATACTTCTGGTACAGTGGATTAAATTAAGCTTGACGAGATGTCCGTTTTGCAACATTTCTAGCGTGGAGTCACCTGTCCAAATATTGACAACGTTTAAACCGATTTCTTCAAGCAGTTTTTTACTAGCCCAAGCATCTCCACCAATATTATAATCACCTATAATTCCAATGTCGTACGGCCCCACTTCTCGACCGGGTCCTTTTCCCAACAAATGATCTCGAATCGCATCATTGGCAATATGATGACCAAGGGATTGGCTTATTCCTCGAAAACCCTCACAACGAACCGGGATGATGGGGAGTTCTATCTCTGAGCTCAGGCGGCGAGCGACACTTTCAATGTCATCTCCGATCAATCCGACAGGACATTCTGAGAGAACAGAGATCCCTTTAGCGTTCGGAAAAAGCCCAACAGCCTCGTGGATTATTTTCTCCAGTTTTTTGTCTCCACCGTAAATGATATCGCTTTCTTGGAAATCCGAAGTAAATAAAAAGGGCACAAAATTGTCAACGCCGATTTCTCCTTCGGCTAAATTCCGGCGGTTACCCCAAGAATAATAACCACACCCTACAGGTCCATGGGAAATATGCACGATATCTTTGACCGGACCCCAAACAACCCCTTTAGCCCCTGCATAGGCACACCCCCGTGCGGTCATGATACCCGGAACTGTTTTCGAATTGGATTTGACTGCGCAACCTGCACATTCACTATCTTTGACCGCAATGTGTTGGCTCCGATTTTTTTTGGCCTTTTCCGGATAAACTTCCAGCACTTCTTCCCTGACTTTTTTTCTAAAGTCCTTGGTCTCTTGTATGCTCATTACGCTGTCCTCCCTCGTTTCTGTATAGTTCTCTATCATTTTAGAGAATCTACATATCCAAGATCCCGAATTCCATCATTAAGGCTTCTAATTCATCCATCGAAAGCGGAGTCGGGATGGTCATCATAGTGTTATTCTCAATTTTTTTGGCTAATGCTCGATACTCATCTGCCTGAGCATGGGTTGAGTTATATTCAATAACTGTCATTTTACGAACTTCAGCGCGTTGTACCTCGTTATCCCGGGGGATGAAGTGAATCATTTGAGTATTTATTTTTTTGGCCAAGGCTTCAATTAATTCAAGTTCTTTGTCTGTTTTACGGCTGTTACAAATCAAGCCACCCAGACGAACGCTCCCAGTTTGCGCATATTTTAAGATTCCTCTCGAAATATTGTTGGCTGCATACATGGCCATCATTTCTCCAGAAGTTACAATATAGATCTCCTTGGCTTTATTCTCACGAATCGGCATGGCAAACCCGCCGCAAACAACGTCACCTAAAACATCGTAGAAGACATAATCTGTATTCTCAGAATAAGCACCATTTTCCTCTAGAAAGTTAATAGCTGTGATTACCCCACGACCAGCACAGCCGACTCCCGGTTCTGGCCCCCCAGATTCTGCACATTTAACGCCCAAATACCCTTCCACTAAAACCTCATCCAGCTCTAAATCTTCGACAGTCCCTCTTTCGCGGGCTAAGTCCATAACTGTCGTTTGCGCTTTACTGTGTAGAATCAAGCGCGTGGCATCTGCTTTAGGGTCACAGCCAACAATCGTAACTTTCCTCCCCATTTCCGCTAGGGCGACGACAGTGTTTTGGGTTGTCGTCGATTTTCCGATACCACCTTTGCCATATATTGCGATTTGCCTCATGTAAATACACTCCTTTAAATCAACATCCAACTTACTTGAATCTAAATAACTGCTTGAGCTCCGGTTTCCCCTGTGCGAACGCGAACAACTTCTTTTAAGGGGATTACAAATATCTTGCCGTCGCCAACGTGCCCAGTCTGATTCGCTTTAATAATCACAGCTACTACTTCTTCAACTTGATCATCCTGCACCACAATCGTTAACATCCGTTTAGGAATCCAATTAAATCTCGTCTCATCAGCCAGCTCTTCACTCATAACGGCATTTAATTCAGGGTCAACTTCAGCAGCCCATCCTCCAATTCCGCCCTGCTTCCCGCGACCCTCAACACTTTGAATTGTCAGAGCAGGAAAACCCGCATCCTCAAAAGCTTTCTTTGTTTCGGGTACTTTATGGCGTCGAACAAAGATTATTATTTCCTTCATTTCTACAACCCCTTTGTCCCTTTACTCACGGTGTACGCTTCTTCTACTTCGGTCACAAAGACCTTGCCATCACCCATGGTTCCGGTTTTAGCGCTTTCGAGAATTACCGAAATAGCTTCATCCAGCTTTTCATCTTCCACGACTAAGAGAAGAAGAGTCTTAGGAAACTCATCATAAACCACATCCCCAATCCGAATTCCCTTTGTCCTACCACGCCCAAAGACGTGCATTTTTGTTAGCGACGGCATTCCCACCTTTGCTAAAGCCTCAGCGACGATCTCTGTTTTATCTGGTCTTACAATTGCTCTAATCATTTTCATCTAGTCCATCCTCCTTTAAATTTGGGTTAAATTGTGCTGGACAAAAAGCTATTCTTTCCGCTAGTAGAATATATGTCACCGCATCACCTCCTTTAATTATAAAAAGACAAAGAGAGCCCTTAATTTCGTATTATCAAGGGCTCTCTAAAACACACTTTTCCGCTCCAAATCACCAATGGATTTGGTGCCCGGTTATGAAATTGTCTATCTATACCCTAATTGCTAGTTCACCCTGCTCGCTGGTACGGATACTTACCACTTCATCCACGTTTTGGTCAAATATTCTACCATCTCCGATCTGACCAGTGTGCGCAATTTTATCGATAATCCCAATAACTTCTTCCACCCTTTCGTCAGCGGTTAGGATTTGTAGTTTGACTTTAGACAACAAATACAAATTAACTTCTCGCCCTCGGCAATTTAGGGTGTACCCTTTTTGACGACCGAATCCATGAACATAACTAATTGTAATACCCAGGATTCCTGCGACCGCTAAAGCAACCATTATTTCATCTAACTTAACAGGGCGGATAATTGCTTCAATCTTCTTCATAGAAAATCCCCCTATCTTATTAGCCATCCTTAGACTGATAATTACACAAGATAAGCTATTCACCAGTAGAAGTTAGTAAAACAACTCTGGATTAGCAAGATGCCCATCTCTATACATTGACAGAAGGAGCTTTCATTTCGAATCCAGCATAGGCCTCCATACCATGTTCTCCAAGATCCAGACCAATCACTTCTTCTTCCGAGGTTACCCGGAGGCCAATAGATGCTTTAATGATTCCAAATAGAATGACGGCGGTGCCCGCTGTCCAGACAAAAACTGAAGCAATGCCAATCAGCTGGGTAATGAGTAAGGAGGTTCCACCACCATACAACAATCCGCCGTCCACTGCAAAGAAGCCGACCATGGCAGTTCCAAAAGCACCACAGACACCGTGGACAGAAATAGCACCGACGGGGTCATCAATTTTGAGCACATTGTCAATAAACTCAACGGAGAGGACAACCAAGATTCCTGCCATCGCACCAATTATAGCAGAGCCGACTGGATTGGCAGCGTTACACCCAGCTGTGATAGCTACTAGCCCTGCCAAAGCTCCGTTCAAAGTAAGGGATACATCTGGCTTTCTATATTTCAGCCAAGTAAAGATCATAGTCATAGTTGCTCCAGCAGCAGCAGCTAGGTTAGTATTTACTGCAATCTTACCGATGTCAGGAGTGGTGCCGGATAAGGTACTACCAGGGTTAAAACCAAACCAGCCAAACCAGAGAATGAATACTCCCAGAGCACCGAGGGTAATACTATGGCCGGGGATACCGTTTGCCTTGCCTTCTTTAGTGTACTTGCCAATGCGCGGTCCGATCAGTAAGGCACCGATAAGGGCTGCCCAACCACCAACAGAGTGCACAACGGTGGAACCAGCAAAATCAATCATACCACGTTGTTGTAACCAGCCGCCTCCCCAGATCCAATGACCGACTACAGGGTAAATCAAAGCGCTAATCACGACACTGTAAATGATGTAAGAAGCAAATTTTGTTCTCTCGGCCATAGCACCGGAAACAATGGTGGCTGCAGTAGCCGCAAAGACAGTTTGAAAAAGTAGGAAGGCCCAGATGGGAATGGATAAACCCAAATGTTCGAAATTACCTGTAGTTCCAAAACCAGTGGTGCCGAATAATCCAGCATAATCGACACCGAACATGATTGCAAATCCTACAGCCCAGTAGATTAAAGAACCTACCGCAAAGTCCATTAAGTTCTTCATAATGATGTTGCCAGCATTTTTAGCCCGGGTAAATCCCGTTTCCACCATGGCAAAACCTGCTTGCATAAAGAAAACCAGAAAACCAGAAATTAGGGTCCAAACTGTGTCAATAGCCACCGCATTACTTTGAGCGGTAGGTTCATCGGCCAAGGCTACTGAGGGTATGGCCAGCAGTATAAGTGTAATCACTCCAAGCAATGTAGCTTTAGTTATAAGTCCTTTGTTTAAATTAATTTTCATAAGATGATTCTCCTTCCTTTATTCGGATAATTTGATTTCGGATGTGGTTTTGATTTTTGCTTTTTACCATATATATTGGGCATCACTCCTTCCATAAAACGCCATCGTTATGCATCCCTTGATTGGTATAAAGAAAAAGACAAAGAGAGCCTTAAATATTTAAATAATTAAGGGCTCTCTAAAACACTTTTCCGCTCCAAATCGCCATAGATTTGGTGCCCGGTTATGAAGTTGAATTTCTAAATAATATTAGACAACTTTGGCACTTTTCGCACTCTATCACTCTAGTGAACTCGTTCAACTAAAGTTGAACATCGAGTCTTCGGTGGGGGACTCTACCTCCTTCGCCGTTAAGTGTTTCTATTGGGAAAGGCGGCTCGGCGATACTCTCCACTGGAGACTATCGTCACCGAAGCAGAATAAGGTGTACCACTCCCACTTGTAGAAGTGGGAGTCTTACGATTTGGATCACTTGATACTTAATCACACTATAATTGGTACTCTTAACTTACTCTAATCAAAGATGCATGACTCCTAATCCAACCCGAGCGTGCTCTACGAGGGGATGAAGGGAAGAACGACCATAAATTGCTACCGCAATCCATTCGGAGTCCGTCGTTAAGCCAATTTTAAGAGCAAAACTGGCATTACTATTCGTATGAATAAAAATACTGTTGCTGGCTTCTAAGGTTGCATGGATAAGCGCGTGAATCTTCCGATCTTCTTTAGGAATGACACCCGTATTAAACGCTGTTGCCATTACTGAACTCGTTAGTTTTCCAGTATGTTGAAGATTAGATACAGTTCCTCCGAGTTCCGTCACGCCACACCGAAGGTTAAATGATTCAAATAAGGACCTTTTAAGCTTATCCTCTTCCTCTCGTGTCTCAGTCATAGCTAATAGTAAGGCTGAGCGTTCTAAGGAAGGTTTCACTTTTTCCATAATAGGACCTTTCAAGATATACCCTCCCTCCAGTAGCAACATAAAAAAGCCGCCAGATATCATAAAGACATCTTGACGGCTTCGTTGCCGAATGTTTATCACTAATTTTTATCACTAAGTGATATTCACTATAGTACCTGATAATTTACCGTTTGTCACTATATAAAACATCCCTTATTGCTCGAAATACTGTATTCATTAATGGCGCGACTGAATGGTGTTGTTAACAATACCCCTTCTTGATTTCGAGTTGGGCGCTTACTTAAGTCCAAAGTAGTTGCTCCGAATAATTTCATCAGCAATTCCTATTCCATGCTCGGCCTCTTCTCGATCTTTATCTGTGGGAGAACTCCCGACCAGTTGCCCACTTGATAAAACCGCAAAATTCTTCTTTGTATTCAGGAGATTGCGGCCCATTGCCGTGCTCTCATAGTCTTTACGATCTACCCCCATGAGATAGGCCAACGTAGGCAATATATCAATTTGCCCACCAATTGTCTTTATTTCCTCGCCCGTCATCCCCCTTGAATAGATAATTAACGGTATTTGGTTATATCCCTCAAACCACCAGCTTTCTGGGTTCTTCAGTTGCTTAATTTCATCATCATAAAACTTATGCACTCCAGTGTGATCGCCGTACAGTGCAACGACCGTATTGTCTAATAATCCGTCCTTGTCCAGCTTCTCGATAAAAGCCCCAATTTGTTGGTCAGTGTAATGTATGCTCTGAAAATAACCTCCCAACTTAGATTCTTCTAAGACTGAGTCTAAGTTCAAGCCACGATATTGGATCGGTAAATCAAACGGGGCATGGCTGGTAAGTGTAACAAGAAATGTGTAAAAAGGTTGTTTTTGCTCCTTAATCACCGACCCGACCTGCCTAAGGTAACTCCCGTCACTAATACCCAAGCCGATCCTTTCGTCCATCTGAAAATAGCCTTCATCAATTGTCCTTTGAAATCCAATCGCGGTGAGAGCTTGACGCCAGTTCCAATACCCCCCCTTGTCGGGATGGATAGCTAAGGTCTGGTAACCATGACTTTCTAGTATTTTCGGCAACGAATTATACGTATTACCAGGAAAACGGAAGAAAGTAGACCCCTGACGCACCGGATAAACCGAAGTGTTGGTCATTAAATCAGCATCCGAACTCGTGCCATTATATATTTGCTCATAGTAATTGGAAAAATACAAGCTATTGTTCAAGAGTCGATTCAAGTTAGGTGTAATCTCTTGGCCATTGACCCGCTTCCCGATTACGAAGTTTTCAAGAGACTCTACTTGTAGAATTATTAAGTTTTTCCCTTGAAACTTGTTGAAATAGTTATTCAGGGGGAGGTTCTCTGTTTTATTTAAAAACCAAGCCTCGACTCGCTGTTTATCCTCAACACTTAGGGTAAATGGTTTACTATCTTCCCAGTAATTATACGTATCAAAGAGATGATACCCTAGAGGGGAGAGGTTTGACATAGTCTGGTTCGGTGACCAAGAGCGCTCAAACAAGAAATACTGAGTATTTTTGTTTAAGACGTCGACCACTAGATAATTGACGAAGATATAACTTAATGAAGAAAGAATCAACATAAAGAAAATCGGAAAACTGCGTACAGCGGATTTAAACCTTGGCGCAACTTTATATCCAACCAACATAAACAACATAATATCAAGCCCAAACACTAGATCGACCGGCCGTAACATCGAAATAATGCTCGCCGATAGATTGTCTAAATTAGACGATTGGAATAACGTATAAACCGAAAGGAAATTACCAAATGCCCTAAAATTCATTAAGTCCACGATCATAACAAACGATAGAAAAAGATTAAGGATCACTAACGTCCAGTAATGAAGCTTACCGCTCATCAGAAAAGTAAGGCTAAGCAAGGCAACTTCAAAAGAAATATAAATCATAAAAAATGGTTGATTGGTGAACAGTTGAAATGCCTTAATTAAGTTAAAGTGAACCCCATCACTGTTTACTAAGCCTAAAAAGAAGATTGATTTGAGCAGTAACGCGATCCAAGTATAGTTAAATAGCTTTTCACGACTTCGAAGGCGCTGCAGACTCGCTTGTAGTGCTTGAATTGAAATCGCTGGGGATGCCTCTTGAGTTCTAATAGCAGTTTGTTCTATTTGGTGCAAGTACACTCAATTCCTTCACAGTAGTTTAGTCGTTCGGCAGTTTTAGTTTTATTAGTTATAATCAAGATACTTAGAAGTTAGATCTGAGTAGTTAAGAGATACAGTTATTTCGTTGTCCTAGCGCGTTTCGATCCTGCGGTTTACCAAACCCATTGCCTGCTTAAACTCATCCATTCTCAAAAGCTTCGCCATTCCAGCAAAGGCAATAACTCCAATTACTGTTCCTGACACCAGGACGATCATTGAAGCCAACGTACGAATACCGATCAACGAAGTCAGCCATTCACTCCACTCCCAGATTACACCCGCCATTAAAAGCGAAGCGACCAAGGATTTTACGCTTGTCCAAAACATTGCCCAGCCGTCCATTCGCCCTAAACGCTGACGCAGCACATAAAACAACATAATCATGTTCACGAAAGCAGCAATGGTCGTGGCAAAAGCTAGCCCCCCGTGAGCAAGCGGTCCAATTAAAAAAAACATGGCGATGATATTAATCACCATGGAAATAATCCCCAGAATCACCGGTGTCCACGTATCCTGAAGGGCATAAAAAGCCCGCGGAAGGATCTGGATCACGGACTGTGAAGAAATCCCAACCGCAAAATATAATAACGGGATGGCCATGGTTAAGGTGTCCTTAGCCGTAAATTGGCCATGTTGAAACAAGACGCGAATCAAGGGATAGCGCAAAACAATCATACCCACCGAAATCGGAAGCGTAATAAAAATAACCATTCGAATAGCGCTAGATATCGTTTGGCGGAGTTTATCCCATTGTTTTAAAGCTGCTTGTTCCGTCATGGTCGGAAAGGTAGCTACGGCAATTGCTAAGGCAAAAATTCCCACCGGCAGTTGGAAAAGACGATAAGAATACCAAACTGCTGTGATACTTCCCGGGAGCAGTAAGGATCCAAAGTTGTTATTGACCGCCACCTGAATTTGATTAAGTGAATAACTGATGATAATCGGCACAGCAAGAGCCCCGATTCGCTGGACGCCTGGATGGTGCCAATCAATGATCGGATAATAACGCACCCCCACCTTTCGCAACGCTGGGATTTGAACTGCAAAACTTGCAAATGCTCCCACAACGACCCCTACTGCAAAACCAGAAATACTATCCGGTTCAGCAGGGTTTGCTAGAATAGTCCCAAAAAAGATAATACACGCGTTATAGAGAACTGTCCCCAAGGCGGAAGGCCAAAAAACTTTGTAAGAATTCAAAACTCCCATAATCAACCCGCTCACGGCCATGAACAAAGGCTGTATTAAGAGAATTCGAGTCAAGTTGATAGTCAACCCAATATTTCCAATTGTCTCAAACCCCGGAACCATCAGACGGAGAAATTGGGGTGTGAAGATAAGCCCAATAAATATCAGTACTCCAAGAGTAAGAAAGATCAAATTCACGACCGAGCTGACTACTTGCCAGCCCTCATCTTCTTTCCCTTTGGCTATGTATTCAGAGAAAACCGGAATGAAAGCGGCACTTAAAACACCGCCAACAAGTAACCAATATAATAAATCCGGAAGAATAAACGCAGCATTATAAGCATCCGTGGCACTACCTTGGCCATAAAAACCAGCAATCAGTGTTTCGCGCAAAAAACCTAAAAGTCGTGAAACCAATTGGGCCGCCATTAAAAATCCGGCCGCTTTCACGATTGTACGGTTGGTTGATGACATTAGTACTGACCCCTTCTCCCCATCGTCCTAATCTACCACCCGAATTATAGCATTTTTACAGGGAGGGTAAAAGGGGGAGATAGTCAGTGTCTTAGCACGTTCGCACATCCTACGCCGATAAGTATTTCTTTAGGGATCACTGCTTCGGCGATACTCATCCTACGCAGGTATGTATACTATGGGGATCACTGCTTCGGCGATACTCTCCACAGGAGACTATCGTCACTGGAGACTATCGTGATCCATTGCTATTCGCTTGTCGCTAAGGCTAAAACGCGTAACCTCTGGGCTTCTCTGCAAGTGCGCGTCGCTCTTTGCCAAATCCACACTGCAGGAGTATGCGTAATGAGTTGCAGTGTGGCGATAAGCTCGTCCGCTTATCGTCTTGGCACCGCGACATCAGTCCATCACGGCGCCTTGCCATCCATGGCGGCGCTACTAATCTCGAACGTTCTGTTCGAGTCTTGGACAAGCCAAACGCGTTTCTTAACGCCCTTATCGCCTGCACTCATTGACGCAATTCCACTCTCCGTGCTCTCTAAGTTAAGAAACTTCCTCTGGCTTGGGTCAAAGGGGTTACGATTTGGGGCTGTGCCGCTGTTTGCGTTCTTCGACGCAAATACCCTTGGTGTCTCTCTTCATTTTGAAACTTCCTCTCGCTTGGGGCAAGGGGGGTACGATTTGGGGCTGTGGCGTTGTTTCAATAAATCTTCCAAATTACCTGCTAATAAAAGGTGCTGCCCTAGGAGAATTGTTCAAATATGTAGTTTAGAAGGCAAGGAAAAAAGACTATTTCTAGTCCTGCTTTGCCTCTCCTTTGTTTGTTTCGAGTAGTGCGTCAATGTGTACTAACTATTGACAATAACCTCAAATCTTGATAAAATAATTTTCGTCTCAATAACACATGCCGATGTAGCTCAATTGGTAGAGCAGCTGATTTGTAATCAGCAGGTTACAGGTTCGAGTCCTGCCATCGGCTCCAGTTAAAATCAAAGGCGCTCTAATAGCGCTTTTTTAATGTCTAATAGTAAATTGTCTATTTTACATATAATTCGTCTACTGCGAAGTTCAAATTCCAAAAACAAAACGGGACACCACTTCGGTATCCCATTAAACTACGAGTCACTACTTAACTGTAAACTTCATAAATACTTGTTTTTTGATACCAACTTCTTTTATTGACTTAATGTTCTTTACCCATAGTATATAGTCACCGAGAGCATAATTCTTATCCGGCTTAACCTCTATTTGCGAAAGTCCGTTGACCACTGTAACTGTGCAACTGATTTTTTGTTTAATTCCTTTAGCGTTAGTTACATATATCTTACCATTAAGGCTAGATTCATTTACTAGGCCGCTCAGTTTAATTGTCCACACTTTATTTGACCCGACAATTGGGGAAGGGGTTTCTATTTCAGTAGTATCGGATGCGGCTACGATCTGCACTTTATAAGTCGTTGTCTTATCACCAACTGTGATAGTGAGAACCTGATCAGTTGCTACTGCTACGCTATTGAAACCTGTTATATTCGTGTCAATTACTGTTTCCACTTTTGTGCTATCATTGCTATACATTCCTGTGACAACTAAACCTGTGAGGTCAAGCGTGTCTCCTACAGTGTAACTTAGTTTCGTCGCCGGTGTTGTGATTGCTATGCTGTTTAGCACGACATCTGAGGCTGCTTTGATCTCTACATCAAAGGTTGTGGTTTTGCCTCCAATTGTGATAGTCAACATTTGGCTTGCGACTGGCGCTGTACTGTCAAAGCACGTTACATTCGCAACAGTTATGCTCTCAACCTTTGTGCTACTATCGCTATAAGTTCCGGTTATTACTAGTCCTGTTATATCTAGTGTATCACCTACTGTATAGCTCAATTTAGAAGCTGGTGTAGTTATGGCTATACTTTGCAATGTATTGTCAATAACCTCGATTGTTTCTGTACCCGTAATGCCTGAACTGTCATTAGCTGTTGCTGTTACTATTACAGTTCCTAATCCCGTTCCGGTTAGTAAACCCGTTGAATTGATTGTTGCTGTTCCAGTTCCTGGAGCTACTGACCAACTTACTGTCTGATCGTCTGCATTTACTGGCAGTATTGCGACACTCATTTGTAGGGTTCCGGCATTAGCTACCGTGGTTGCATTTCCTGCACTTGTCACTGTGATACCAGTGACTGGAACAGCTGCTAAGACTTGACTGCTAAAGCACAATAAAAAAGACATCATCATTATTCCGACAAGAAATGTATTAACTTTGCTGATTTTAAGCATTCTCATGATATTCCCCTCTTTCATAATTTTGTATTACCCGCGCAAAACATTTTCCCCCCACTTCATTCAAGACATATCTAATCATAGTAATTTACATCTGAATAAATATACAATACAGATACAGCAATATGTCTTAAGCTTAGTATAATACTTTTTATCTTTTCCCATAATGTCCATATGGCACATTATGGCAGGACTTTGGTCCTGTCTTTATGAGAAGGTGGAGGTGCGTACTTCTTCTTCTGGCTTGGGTCTTAAGGTCTAGCTTTTAAATAGTCAGCTAAGATCTCTGCCACAGCTTCTGCTGCACCATTTGATTCGCCTAACGTATTTAACTGGGTCCCGAATTCCAACAACAACCCGCCGTCAGAAAGATGTTGGTTATACCGCGCATCAGCTGCATAACTAATGTTCGGCATAAACAGCCCAGGATATTTCTTTTCCCCTAAGGCCATGAGTTCCTTTGCTAAAGCTTCATTCTTTTGCCAGTGCAAGTTCTTCTTCCCTATCACTACCAGCACCCTACTTACCCTTTGTCCCTTAACCGTGATCGTTGATTTTGGAAACCCGAGAGGTAAGCCATCTCTATGAACATCGAGTAAAATTTTCATGGCAGGATAATCCTTGGTCATTTGTGTTGCCGTTTTTACAGACTCCCCATATGCTTTCATGAAATCCACGGCATCATGTATTCGCGTCGAGTGACCTGCACCGATTCCATTTTTCTCAAGGGCTTTCTTTAATGTTTCCCCAACCGTTACGACATCTCCATTTTCCCCCTGTCGTCGTTCTGGACCCCCGTCACCTGCATAACTTTCACTGTTGTGCGTATTATAAATTCCTACTAGGATTCCTTTTGCCCCCGGCACTGGCACTGGCACTTGATCCGTATTTCCATCAGGTTTTGGAGATTCGATTGCTTCCAGAATAGGACCTTCATACTCTGGATCATTAGGATTGTAAGCCCACCCTAACCATACCGGACCTTGTGGTGGCGGAGAAAAGTAGCCTAGAAAGAATGTCCGGGGATCTGCAATATTGACACCCGTTAATAAAAACATACCGACCGCCGCCCCTTGATTCCTCGATAGATCCAAGCGAGCGCGTTCAGGCTGAGAAAAGCCCGGAACCCCTTCCATTAAAATGGTTTCAAATGGAAATGACTGTTGAGCAAGAAATCCAATCAGTTGACGAGAACTCTCGCTTTTGAGGGCATAAGCCAAGCCCAAGATAATTAAAAAACTTACTAAGCCCAAAATAAATCCTCGCGCCCATTCTCTAACTCTCCAAATTCGGAAATGTTTTTTTTGTCGATGATAAAAATCTTCCCGTAACAAAGGACTTGTCCCCCTTCCTCTTTATTGAAGAATTATGAGAGACAAGTCCAAGGTAGAACAAATTAAAGGGATTTTTCGTAATCGAAAAATTCCTTTAGCTTCAGCTAACGAATCGTCGTTGGAACAAAGCTATCGACAATCCCGATGACTAGTGAGGCCAGTAAAGCGCCAATTATGGAAACAGTAATGTAACCAGGAACAATAAACTGACTGAAGTAAATTACCACTGCGGCCGTAACAAATCCAACCGCTCCCCGTCCCGTCCGTGTAATTTTGTCGCCGAAAACCTTTTCAACTGCATAGCCCAGTACGGAGATTACCACAGCGGCGATCAAAGCTCCGGTAAAACCATTCACTCGAAGTCCCGGGACAATATAACTTACCAAAAGTAAAACCAGAGCTGAAACAACAAACCGTACGATCATTCCTAACATTATTTGTACCCTCCAATCATTTTGTTTCAATTCCACTTTATTTCTAAAGCGTTCCTAAACTACTAGCTTAGTTTAAACAGAAAAACAAATTTTTATTAAATTTCATTTATATATTGATTTTCCTTGATTAATCCTCAAGCTAATGTTAAAATGTAATTTGTCTAACAAAAGGAGTATCAATAACCAAAGGGGGTGACTATTAGTGCCAAACATTAAATCCGCCATCAAAAGAGTTGAGTTGGGAAAAGCTCGCATGATAAAGAATGCTGCTGCGAAATCTTTCTTACGGACGACTATTCGTCGTTTTGAAGAATCAATCACAACGGATTCCGAGACTGCAGCACTCGCTTTGAAAAAGGCTACTCGTGCTTTGGATAAAGCCTCCTCCAAGGGTTTGATTCATAAGAACCTAGCAGCTCGTAAGAAATCCCGTCTTACGAGTAGATTCAGTAAGCATTTTGCCAAAGTCGGGTAAAGTGAACATACGGGTTAGTAAAAAGTAAGCGATAAATTATCGCTTATTTTTTTTGTGTGTTTGACACTATCTTATTACTTTGGAAATAACAAGGCCAGCATCCTACCTATCAAAGGAATTCTTTCAATATTGTTCTGGGGAATCACCCTCAATAAAACCAATAATCCTACATAGACAACTACTGACAACGAGATTCCTAGCAACATTGCAATCCCCAATTTGGACGTTAAATTATTGAGAGGAGTAAGCAACATCCTACCAATGTATCCCATCGTGATTCCAGCTACTAAAATCATGATAATATTCCGGATGTCCAGAGCAAAACCAATTAGTTTCATAACGGAAAAGTATTGTAAGATCGTTCCCAAAATAACACCCATACTAATGGCTAAGATTACGCCATTGATTCCTAACTTTGGATTTGAGGCCAACGGGTAAATAAGTGCAACGGTGGTGCATTTGGCTATGATATTGTTGATCATCGCGGTCTTCGCTTGCCCTATTCCGATTAAAACTGACTGGAGTGGAGACTGGAGATAATTCAACAAGAAAAATGGCGAAATCAATTTTAGCAATGGCGCTGCTGTCGGCGCGTGGTAGATCACCGTCATTAATTCAGACGCATACAGATACAGCAAAATAGTACTGGGTGCGCCAACGATTAGAGCAACCCCGATAGCTTGATTTAAGCGGCGGTTGATTAAACGGAGATTGTTTTGCTGACATTAAGACTTTGGCGTGCCTAAGTATAAGTGCAGGTCGGAAACTTTTCGTTATCCATTATTTTATTCCTTACCCGAATACAAAAAGGCACCCACCTGTAGATGAGAGCCTAATGAGTAGGATAGTTGCGCTGGGCTAGGACCTAATGCCTAGCAACAACTGCCTCCGCTGCCACCCGAACAATCGCAGCTCGGTTCCGATCCAGTCAACCAGCCCATAATGATAGCGTAGGCACAACCAACACCGGGCTTAACTTCTATAGCATTAAACGGACAGTTTTTAACGCATGCACCGCATTCCATACAGCTATCTTTATCAACAATGACCGATTTTCTGTCTTCGATGAGAAAGACATTATGCGGACAAACTTCAAGGCACCTGCCACAGCCCGTACATTGCTCAGACTTCAGTTTCAACGTAGAAACATTTTTTAAATATCGATTCTTCATAAATACACCTCTTTAGAGTTTAATAAAGCTGTTAACTGAAATCAGAACTACACCCAAGATGATCGAGATCATTATCGCAGGAACTGCTATTTTCATCTCTTTCAAGACACCGGAAAAGGAAGTGAACGTTGAAGCACCAGTAAAGTTCATTGCTAAATAAGCAGATACGGAAGGAAGAATGAATATATACCCCAGAGCTCTTAAGATACTATACTGAGGAACAGCTGTCCATCCATTCCAGCCATTAAGCAGGTTAACGAAGACAGCCCAAATAAATCCCAATAACCAACCTTTCCACGCAAAAGCTCTGCCTGGTACCCACGGCAGTAAGACTGGAGTTAAAACACCTCCTACAATGATTGCGCCAATATAGGCGTAAAAATCAACGATTCCGAAAGGCCCAATACCAAGGAGATTTAACAAAAAGAGTACGCCAAAAATCATCAAGGAAACTTTAAAAGTGCCGACTAATTCAACTGGAGTCAAAACCAGGCGATCATAGGCACTAAACTTGACCGTCCGCATTTCTGCAGTAGCTTTCATTCCCAACTTGAAAAATTCCTTGAGGTCCTTAGCCTTCACTGGTCCATAAACCACTTTGAAGCCAGAAAACTTTGTAACTTCATGAGCACTTATACCGGGTGCCCCCAATTGTGGTACTATAACGGTTCTATGAGAGACAAACTTCTCCAATTGTACTATAGCAATACGGTTTACAAGCTCTTGGGTCCCAAATGTTCCCTTACCGGCAGCACACCATACATTGATGCCCTTGGTATCAAGTACTATAATCCAGGCATCTACCCCATCTAATTCTTTTCTTAAGCTATCAAAGCTCATTTTATAATTGGCTGAAACCAGGACAGGAGAATTGCTATCTGGTTTTCCTACACTATAAAGACCAGGTTCCACGTTATAGTGCATTCTATTAATTCCCCAACGGGCTTTCCAAGTCCCTAATCGATCGCTAAATGTTAATTCAGCTGACGTTTGAATGACTTTCAGTTCTCTGGTGGATATTTGCATATTACCTCTACACCTCTCTTCTATGTTCCTATTCCAAGAACAGAAACTATTACGATAATGGCTAATACGAAATCAAAACTGTCCCAAGGTTAACTACTTGCAATTACAATTATCATTACACTTGCTTATACATCTGTCCTTATTCGATTTAATCTCGGATAAAAACTCAGAGATATTTTCTATTACGGCACTATTGATACAATAATACATCCACGCCCCTTCACGCCTTCCATTTACAATCCCGCTTTCACATAGTATCTTCATATGATATGACAAGGTTGGTTGAGTAAATTTGAAATTATCTAATAGTTGACAAGCACACATTTCGCCGCAAGAAAGTAAATCTACTATTTTTAGGCGTGTCTGATCTGCTATTGCCTTAAATAACAAAACATATTCTGCGTAACCATACTTCATATAATCACTCCAGTATCATTTTGGAAGCAGATATAGATACTTCTCTATATCCTCATTATAACCTCCATATAGATGACTGTCTATATGGAGGTTATAATTTATTTATTCATTTATGACTTTTCATAACCTATAATATACTAATCAGACCCACCTTACGGGGGGCCTAATTAGGACAGCTTTTATTAAATTGCTTGAGCTAAAGCACTCTGATAGCCGATTCTAGCTCGGTCTGTGATTTTAGGATCTATGCTCGGCCCCTGTAAAACAGTCCAGTAGTATTTTGCCGCAGTCGCGTACGATGTATTTATATTCTCAAGGGCAAAAGCATCCGCTTCACCTAAGAGTTTGTCATAAGAACTGAGGATTTTCTGCGAGACAATCGTCTTATCTGCGACCGTGACCAACGGGCTATTATAGGCAGTAATATAAAATCCTAAGCCTTGCACGTAATAATCGCCCCTGGGTTGTAGATCAATGTGAAAATTGTACCAGTAATCCCCATTAGTAATCAACGATTCTGGATCGAACGCCAGATCCCCTATATGCACGAGAGTCGGCGTACTCCAGCAACTGGAGAGGCTGGGAGGATTTGCAGGAGGCAAAAGGGATTTCGAAAGTTTTGTTGCACCCGGGGCGAACGTAATCGCGCTATTGTATTTCTGTCCCAAAAGGCCAAACACCTTATCCTGATAGGCATCTGCACCCGTAAAGTAATTAGGGTTATTTTGCTCAGTCCAAGCATTGTAGCCCCATACGGCAAAATACCAATTTTCTAAAACATTGCGATTTCCGTCTCCAATCTTGGGGTAAGCTCGCCACTTATTATTGAGGATTTGGCAACCCGCTTCAAGGTTATAATCAAGATCACTTTTCAATTTAGCCACGTCATATTCGGGATAATTGGCTTCGGAGATTTGCATAATTCCAATGCCACCATCGTTAGAAATAAAAGGTTGATCTGTTAAAGGTAGTCCGGTCGTTGGATCCAGTTTATATTGTTTCCATCCGCTCTCCATCCAGGCAATAGCTTTGAGTAGTACGGGAGGAATATCATATTTATTGGCCATATCCTCAATTTTCTTACCAACTATTGCGGTTTGAGCACTTGTATCAATTGTACCAACGCTAAGATTACGTTGACTCTCAGTAACTACAGCTTCGCCACCAAGGGCTGTTACAACACTGTTAGCAGACATTTTACCTTTCACGAAGGCACCTGCTGCAGGAAACGTAACACCGTCTGTGAGAACAATTGCGGACTTAGTTTGAGCAGCAAGTGGTGCACCGGAGAGTGCATCAATACCAGTTACGCCATTAGCCAAGTATACCTGCTCAAACTCCAGGGTAGTAGCGAAGTCTTTAATGACTTGCTCATTCGTATCATAAGCCGTGATTCCGAAGTGGCGAGCTGGTGTTGGAAGTTGAGCTAATACAGAATCATAAATGACGCCTGTTCCACCAATAACATCCGAGGCCGTAATGCTTGGGTTGGTTTTCAAGAATGTTTGGGCACTAGCAGAAAGTCCAGCCTTGTTAGTTAAGAGAATTGGTTCACTGGCATTGGAAGCAATTGATGCGATAGAGAGCGCATCTTGGATCAGCAAGCCATAAGCGACAGCAACCTTGGTCACCGGCGCGCCGAGGTCAAGCATTTCTTTGGCAATTTTAACCGATGTTTCGAAACGGTCAACTCCACCAAGGGGTACAACAGTAATTTTCATATCGTTCAACTCATCGAGGACTGCTTGGCTGATAACTGCGGTTCCACTGGTCACATAAACTTTCGTGACTGCAAGTTTAACAAGTTCAGCTTTGGTGGCTGGGTCAAGGACCTTTCCTGCTCCGGTCAGAAGGATAGGAGCTTTTAGGTAGGAAGCGAGCGGACCGGATGTCAGTGCATCAACCATACCATAAGAAGCTGAGGAAGCAAGAATCGCGGTTCCTGTCCAGCCTGTTTGATCGGCGATTTTTACAGCGGTTTGCTCAGCGGTTGTACCCGCTAAGCGAGTTGGGGCCGTTCCAGTAGCAAATACATTAAAAGGGATCATTGTCAACGCCATACCTGCAATAGCTAATATTGCTAAGGCTTTTTTGGTTTTCCTCATGTAGTGAATTCTTCTCCTCTCGTCTTTGGGCCTCTTCTCGATCATTGTTGTATTGCAATTGTCTTATCGCAGGCTAGTTTGTAAAGAAAACTTGGCTGGCGCCAAGCGCCGGCCTTGAATGGCCGAGTGTCCCTATAGCCAAGGATAGCGAGAAATGCGAACTGTTTGCGTAAATTCTTAACAGTCATGTTTAACTATTCGTTAGTATAATTCATTTTCCTTTTTTAACAATCTCCTTCTGAGATGATCCATCAATTAGATTGGAGTCTACCTTGCTCATAACTTTCACCCAAAGTGGTAAAGATGGTACGATATTAGGAAGGGATTTGCTTACAAGACAATAAAGTATAACAAGACATATTCGCCGGCCGCATCCGCATCGCTATCCCCAAAGTAACCCGACACCTAGCTTGACATATATGGTTATCGTACTATATGTTTGACATGTTTAAAATAAATGAAAGGTAACAATAAACAGTGGAAAAGGTTGATGTACTAATTATAGGAGCTGGAGTTGTTGGCTTAGCCGTTGCCGCAGAATTATCTAAGCAATTTAATGAAATGTCTTTAGTCTTGCTTGAACGGCATAGTAATTTTGGACAAGAAACCTCCAGCCGTAACAGTGAAGTGATCCATTCCGGTATTTATTACCCAACAGGAAGCCTCAAAGCAAAAATGTGTGTCGAGGGTAACCAACGCCTTTATCAGTTTTGTCGGGAATGGGAAATTCCACATAAACGAATTGGGAAATTAATTATTGCTCGTAATGAGAAAGAAATCTCATCATTAGAATCAATTTTGGACCAAGGGCGAATGAACGGAGTTAAAGATTTAGAACTATTGGATAAAGATCAGATTACAAAATTAGAACCAAATATAAAAGCTGTCGCGGCAATATTATCTCCCTCAACCGGGATTATTGATTCACACAAATTGATGTTAAGACTTGAATGGTTGGCACTAGAACAAGGTGCAATAGTTGCCTACAATCATGAAGTAATGGGAATCGATTCAAAAGAAAATGGATATTGTGTGACTTACCGTAATCCAGCAGGCCAACTTGAATCAATTCATTGTCGCTGGTTAATTAACTGCGCAGGATTAAATTCCGATCAAATAGTTTCTTTTTTGGGAGTTAATATTGATGAAATCGGTTACCGTATATACCCCTGTAAGGGTGAATATTTTTGTGTATCAAATGCCAAATCAGCTTTAGTGTCACGATTAATCTATCCGCCTCCATTAAAGGAATTAAAGGGCTTGGGAATTCATGCTACCAAAACACTGGATGGCCGATTGAGGTTTGGTCCAAATGCTTTCTATATAGAAAAGTTAGATTATGATGTGAATGAAGATCATGCCCAAGAGTTTTACGATGCCATCAATACATACATGCCATTTCTAAAATATACAGATTTGTGTCCAGATATGGCCGGTATCAGACCGAAAATTCAGGCCCCCGGTGATTCCTTCTGTGATTTTATTGTATGTCATGAAATTGAACGTGGATTTCAGGGGTTAATAAATCTAATCGGCATTGAATCGCCTGGCTTAACTTCGTCACTAGCTTTAGCCAAGATAGTAAGAGGTTTGTTGACTGATTAACTAAATAATTACAGGGCTATCCATTGCCGGATAGCCCTGTAATTATTTAGTTCAGGTGTGATACAATTGTTGATAAATCCCTTGCCAATGCATTTCCATAGCTATAACATATAGCTATATTCACAAGGAGGGGTAGTACAGAATGACTCAACCCAAATTATGGACTAAGGATTTTTTAATCCTTGCCTTTGTCAACTTTTTTATAGCCTTAAACTTTTATATATTAATGATAATTATGTCTGTATTTGCAATGGATAATTTTGATTCATCGCCAAGTGAAGCGGGCCTCGCATCCAGCATCTATGTGATTGGTGCACTTTTTGCACGTCTGTTCGCTGGGAACTGGATCGAACGAATTGGTCGAAAGAAGATGCTCTATTCTGGATTAATTTTAAGTTTAATTATGACGTTATTATATTTTGCAATTAATGATATCCAGTCTCTGTTTATTGTTCGGTTTCTTCATGGTACAGCATTTGGTATTAGTAGCACAGCCATAGGGACAATCGTTACGAGTATTATTCCTAAGGAACGACGCGGAGAAGGGATCGGTTATTACATGTTGAGTGTCACGCTTGCAACAGCTATCGGGCCCTTCTTAGGCATGTTCATCAGCCAACATGGGAGCTACACTACGATTTTCATTGCTTGTGCAATTTATGCATCAATCAGCCTGGGTTCAGCGTTATTTCTATATATCCCTGAAATAGAATTATCCAAAGAATATCTGAAGGAGATAAGGGGATTTAAATTAACCAACTTTTTTGAACCTAAGACGATTCCAATTTCTTTAGTTTGTGCGGTTATTTACTTTTGTTATTCAAGTATCCTGTCCTTCCTTTCAGCTTATTCAAAAGAAATTCATCTAGTGAACGCTGCCAGTTTCTTCTTTATCGTATTCGCAACAGTCATCCTATTTTCCAGGCCATTTACCGGTCGATTGTTTGACTCGAAGGGTGAAAATATTACAATGTACCCCGCAATAATAATCTATATGATCGGGATGCTTATCCTTAGTCAAGCCCATCATGGGTATACTCTTTTATTTGCAGGAGCTTTAATTGGTTTCGGATTCGGAGTCGTACAGTCAAGTGGCCAAGCCATTTCCGTTAAGGTAACTCCGCCGCACCGTCTGGGATTAGCGAATTCTACCTTTTACATATTCTTAGACCTAGGGACTGGAATTGGACCGTTCATATTAGGCTTATTTATTCCTTTCACCGGTTACAGAGGAATGTATATAGGCATGGCAATTGTAACGTTCGCATGTATGCTTTTATATTATCTCTTGCATGGAAAAAACGCTGGGCATGGAAAAGTGGAATCCAGTGTAGCGAGTTAATAGTCATGATAGAGTGAACTCGTTCCTTACCCTCTATCGTTTAGGGCGACGTAAGTTTGTCTGGGTACTACACTTTTGTAGGCAGGTCTAATGATTTTTCCGACATTGACGATTTCTTCTATGCGATGAGCACTCCAGCCCGCAACTCTGGCGAGGGCAAAAATCGGTGTGAACATCTCTATGGGAAGGTTTAGCATTTGGTAGACAAACCCTGAATAGAAATCGACATTGGCACTTACACCTTTGTATATTTTCATATTTTGGGCAATAACCTCGGGAGCAAGTTTTTCAACTTTAGCGTAGAGATTGAATTCGTTTTCTAATCCCTTTTCTTGGGCAAGCCTAGAAGCATAATGTTTAAGAATAACCGCCCTAGGGTCCGATATAGAGTAGACGGCGTGGCCAATTCCATAAATTAGACCTGATCGATCAAATGCATCTCTATTAAGGATCTGGGAAAGGTAGCTCGCTACCTCTTCATCGTCCTCCCAATCCTTTACCTTGTCTTTGATATCCGCAAACATTCCAATAACCCTATGATTAGCTCCTCCATGCTTCGGCCCCTTGAGTGAGCCTAAAGCAGCAGCTATAGTAGAGTAGGTATCAGTACCGGTAGAGGTTACTACATGGGTAACAAAGGTTGAATTATTACCCCCTCCATGTTCGGCATGAAGCACTAGCGCGAGATCAAGAAGTTTTGCCTCCAGCTCCGTATATTTACTACTCGGCCTCAGCATGTAAAGAATGTTCTCAGCTAAACTTAATTCTGGCTGCGGGCTATGAATGAACAAGCTTTTATTTCCATGGTAATGGGTGTAGGCTTGGTAACTGTAGACCGCTAAGGAGGGGAATGAGGCAATCAGCTTGATACATTGTTTTAGGACATTCTTGATGGAAGAATCATCAGGATTATCATCAAAAGAGTACAGGGCCAAGACACTCCTTGCTAACCCATTCATGATATCTTTACTGGGTGCCTTCAAAATCATATCACGAGCGAAATCCTCCGGCAGCTTCTGATAATAAGAAAGTAACTGTTCAAAATCCTTAAGTGACTTCTTATCTGGGAGTTTGCCAAAGAGCAGCAAATAAACAGTCTCCTCAAACCCAAATCGTTTATCCTCCATGAAACCCCTAGTGAGATCACTGATGTCTAATCCGCGATAAATTAAGCGGCCAGGAACAGGTACCATTTCCCCTTCATCAATAATATAAGAATGAACCTCGCCAATTTCTGTTAGACCAACGAGCACACCTCTTCCGTCTTGATCACGGAGTCCCCGTTTAACTGCATATTTGCTATAAAGCTCGGGATTTATAGAGCCCTTCATTACCGTTATGTTACTTAGATCATCTAGCATTCTTTCTTCAAATTGTACCAATTCGAAATCTTCCATTATATAGTTCCTCCTTCTTTATTGGTTTTATGATATAAGAAGAATTAGTGAATATAAGTACTAGGCTCTCCAGACAACCCCATCTATTATCATAAGTTGTCACAAGTAATCTGTCAAGCAATTAAAACTACCACGCTCTGTGAAAAAAGCTCAAATAACATTTCACGGTGTTATTTGAGCTTTCAATGCGTTATCCTTTATGGGCATTGTCCATAACATCATATTGAGAGTATTATCAGAAAATCCCTATTTCATTGAAAAATATGCTAGGATTCTGTTTCATGACAGCCGACTATTTAAATTAGGTTTTTTATATCCATCTTCGAAATAAATAACCCTGTGTATTTCTACCTTGTATTCTCTCACGACATAGAATACAAGATAGTTTTTTACATTCAATATTCTGTATTCAGCTTCAAGCGGTCGTATTAGTTGAAATACTTTGCAAGAATAAGGAAATTGTTGAAGGCGATATATAGAATTATCAAGTGCTTCAACCAAATCCATTGCTGCCTCTGGCGCTTTAAGGATATCGGCAATGTAACTTATAATGCCTTTTAAATCCTTTTGTGCCAAAGGTAAATATTTCAGCTTATACATTATCCTTCCCTACCTTATCGGCAAGGCTTGTTCTCAAATCCAAAAATATTTCTTCGTGCGAATAGCGCACATCAGTAGATTTCGCTTCCAGTTCTGCTTCTTTTAATTTTAAGTAAATTTCACTTTCAAAAAGCTTACGCTCATAGGCTTCTAAGAGGTATCTAAGAAATAATTTTATCACAATTACGCTAAGATATCCATCTGTTTAAGGCATATTCCTTAGTCTATAGGAATATGTTTCACCACCTGTCCCAAATAAATCTGCAGAGCTCGAATTGACCTTGTATTGATATTGATGGACATACGTTACATATACTGGGGTTCCTATTATAACAAGTGCTTTGCCAAGCGTTTTGCTAATGCCAACACGGTAAGGGTAGGCGGTAAGCCCCATTCCGTCGGGATTACTGAACAATCACAGACATATAAGTTGTCATACTCGCTCTTTAAGTTGGGGTCAACAACTTCCCCGATCCTTGCCGAACCGCCAGGGTGGGCTGAAGTCCAGACGGTATTGTATAACCTTTTGGCTCCGGCATGTTGCAATATTTCTCTGGCCTTGCCCTCTCCTTGCTGCATCTTCAATTTGTCAGCCTCGCTAAAGACCTTATGCACTTTCCTCCGTTTGATGCTACCGCCAATACCATCTCTCACTTTAACCATAATCCCCATGGTTCTTCCGTGTTGCCAAACTCGGTTCGGTCGTAGTGCCTGGACACTAAACAATTGATAAACCAGTTTGGGCAGGGTAAGGTCAGTGAGAACAAAGCCTTCTTTTTCAAAAATCATCCCAGCAGCCATAGGTATTTCGTTACCAGCCTCGATGCCTTCTGTCAGTCCCTGCACAATCGTGATGGGATCACAGAAAAATCCATCACCGGCTTTATTGATTGCACTGGCTTGAAGAATCTGGGCTGTTCCGAGCCCTCCAGCAGAGAGCACAATTTTGGAGGCATATAGTTTGTGGCGTTCACCCTGTACTGTGGCTTCAACACCCACTGCCTTTTTCCCGTTCACAATAACCCGGGTAACTTCTGAGCAGGTTAACAGCACCGCTCCTAATTCAACTGCATCATTTACATATCGAATAGCATTCCACTGGGCCTCATAGGGAAAATACCCTGGAGCACACAGGTCCTGGTAAATGAACTTGTCCAACTTTCCCCACGCATAACCCAGGTTAAGCGCGCTATCCCTGATCTTTTGGGCGGTTGGACCGATTAACTCATCTTTCAGGGGAGCTAAGGGCAGTTCTCTTTTCAGTTCTTCTACTTCACTGGACAAATCAATTCCAAATTTAGCGAACAGCCCCGCCGGGGGAGCATAAGACGTTCCGTAGTACAGTACTGATGTACCTCCGGTCCGGATCCCCCTCACAAGGGTCTTGCCGTTGCCGATGAACATCATTTCTTTGTTTTTAAGCATTTTGGGTATGTTAATAGAAATGTCTGCCCGCCCTTTTTCCAGAAGCAAAACTTTTTTGTGCTGTCTAACGATTTCTAGGGCAAGGCAAGCCCCTGAAGGACCTGTTCCGACAATTATTACATCCCAATTTTCTTTCCCTAATTTCATCCTGCTCATCCCCTTAAATTCCCTGGGGTAACCGCATAACCTCAGTAGATTCAGTGAACTCGTTCAACTAAAGTTGAACATCGAGTCTTCGGTGACGTAAGTCTCCAGTGACGATAGTGTCCAGTGGACATTATCGCCGAAAGCGCACGACCCTTAACGAACACTAGTCGCGCTGAAGGATTACTTATGCCGAAGGCGCAGATCCACTGACGAATACTTTCGCGCCGTAGGATGGACTCTACCCCCACAGAAGCAGAATAAGGTATATCACTCCCACTTGTAGAAGTGGGAGTCTTACGATTTGGATCAATGAAATCGGCATTCTGCTTTTTACCCCAAGGTTGATCCTTCATGTTCAAATTCCCATTATCCTCTAGCATATCCAAACCGACTTCCCTCTCATCATATTGTCCAACAACTCAACGAAATTGACAAGGACAACATTATCCCCGGTACTTAATTTCATATCTGATTATATATCTGCTATAATACTTGCTAATATCGGAAAGGGTGATGCAAAGCAATAGGCTATTCGGCTAGTGAACCTTTATCCTCGGAGAGACATAGTACCTTACGCAAGAGTATCGATAACACGGTTTGGTATGAAACGTTTTAGATAACCAAGACCCCAGCCTACGCCGGGGTCTTGGTCTTTTCCTATGCCCAATGGATGATTCCACCATATTTGTTATACAGTTGCGGAGATCGTTCCAGAACGTTGAATTTGTCTAATTCGTCTTTCCAATCTACGAGGAAACGTAAGATCTTCGTTGCTGCAAACTAAGACCTTCCAGCCATCCTTACTATACTTTTTCAGATCACACGGATACTCGGGATCATGAAGGCAAATCAAGAGATCTTCAACTTGAGCCAGAAATGTCTGACCCATTAAGCTTTTGTTCCAATAGACAGTACTATTTGGATAGAAGTTGCATAGAACCCGTCTAAGAAGATCCGCCTGCTGAGGAACTAAAGAAGTGCTGAATAATTGAGAAATTTTAGTGTTGATGGATGTAAATAAATCAGGAACTTTTACAAGTTCAACCGGTTGAAGCTCATTTCCAGCATCGAATGTATTATTAGCCTTACGTACGTGTTCCAAGAAATAATCATTCGTGCTCGACATTGGTTTAGCTAGTTCATAGCGTTCGCTCTTAGTTATAGCCTCTAACTTCGTGTCAACCTGGGTAAGTGCGTCAGCAAACGCCAACGCGTCAGCATTTACTTGCATTCTAGCTTTGGTAAGAGAGTTAACTTGAGCAAGAGCCTCCGCGAGTGCCTGGGCATCGGCCTTCGCTTGGACTTCTGCTTGCGCAAGGGCCTTTTCTAGTGCCTTAACATCCGCTTTCGCTTGGGCTTCTGCTTGCGCATGGGCCTCTTCTAGTGCCTTAACATCCGCTTTCGCTTGGACTTCTGCTTGCGCATGGGCCTCTTCTAGTGCCTTAACATCCGCTTTCGCTTGGGCTTCTGCTTGCGCATGGGCCTCTTCTAGTGCCTTAACATCCGCTTTCGCTTGGACTTCTGCTTGCGCATGGGCCTCTTCTAGTGCCTTAACATCC
>Ga0209347_1001307_pt1 | contig 42526 bp, 35 predicted proteins | sample AutmiccommuBRH23_FD_187382 | JGI IMG/M metagenome (GOLD analysis project Ga0209347, IMG submission 187382) | Deep subsurface microbial communities from Mt. Terri, Switzerland - Autotrophic microbial communities BRH/23 (SPAdes) (version 2) | ecosystem: Environmental > Aquatic > Deep subsurface >... | reverse complement strand
GGAGGGGCAAAAGGTTAAAAAGGGAGACCTGCTGGCCGAGCAGGATGACACCGACCTGAGGGCGCAGCACCAGCAGCAGCTGGCCAGCCTCAAATCTGCCGAAGCCAGGCTGGCCCTGGCCAGGGCCGGCGCCAGGGCCGAAGATATCCGCCAGACCGAGGAAACTGTCAACATTGCCCGTATTTCCTACGAACAGGCCAAGGCCGGTTTCGATCGCTACTCGGCCCTCTTTGAGCAGGGTGCTCTGTCAAAGGTGGACCGGGACAAGTATGAGAGCGATTTCAGGCTGGCCGAGGCCAAGTACCTGCAGGCCCGGGAGCAGTTGAAGGCCCAGCAGGCCGGCAGCAGGCCCGAGGACATTTTGGTGGCCGAGTCCCAGGTGGAATCGGCCCGGGCCCAGGTGCAGATCGCTCAGAACAACCTGGACGCGGCCCGGCTGACGGCCCCCGCCGACGGGGTCATCGGGCTGGTGGGGGCGGTGGTTGGCCAGCGCACCAGCGGCGTGGGTAACGCCTCCAGCAGTGAGGACGGTTTTATTACCCTGATTTCCGACCGGCTGCGGGTCCGGGCCCAGGTCAATGAGGCCGACATTGGCAGGGCCGTTGTGGGACAGAAGGCTTCTTTCACGGTTAACTCCTTTCCTGGAAGAAGATTTGCCGGGGTGCTGGAGAGCATTTCCCCCAAGGCAGTCACCGTGGCCAACGTGCAGCTTTACGAAGTGATCATAGCCCTGGAACGGCAGGACCTGCCTTTGAGGGTGGGCATGCCGGCAAACGTTAGCATAGTGGTGGACCAGCGGCAAGATGCGGTGCTGCTGCCCAAGATAGCGGTTTCCTACGCCCTGCAGGAGTCACAGAAGAATTCAGCCCAGCCGGGTACTTTAGTCCAAACCAATACTTCAGGCCAGTCAGGCGCCCCGGCCCAGCAGGGCGGCGCCGAAGCCCCGAGGCAGCCGGGGCAGGCCGGCCAGGGAGGCGCGCGCCGGCAGGCCTCCGGCGGCGGGCAGGCAGCCCCGGCCCAGGCTGACGGGGTAATACAGGTACCGGTGCTGGTCATGGAGGGCGGAAAGCCGGCCCAGCGCACGGTGCAGGTTGGCATCAGCGACAATACAAACTACGAGGTTATCGGCGGGCTAAAAGAAGGGGACCAGGTGGTCATCGGCAACACCGCCGCCACCCAGACGAGAAGCACAGCCAATCCGGCTGCCAACCGGAACACGCCCATGGGTAACGTCACCAGGGCCATCGGCCGCTGAACCGGGGCAGGAGGTATTGCATGCATAACAATACGGTCATCCGGATGGAGAATGTCAGGAAAAACTATCCCATGGGATCCGGCCAGGTCCACGCCCTGAGAGGGGTCAGCACCTCGGTGGCCCGGGGGGAAATGGTGGCCATCATGGGGCCCTCGGGATCGGGCAAGTCAACCCTGCTCAATATAATAGGCTGTCTGGACCGTCCCAGCGAGGGACAGTATCTGCTGGACGGCATTAATGTCTCGGAAATGTCCAGGGATGAACTGGCGGGGGTCCGGAACAGGAAGATAGGTTTTATTTTTCAGGGGTTCAACCTGCTGAGCCGGATCCCGGCGCTAAGTAATGTGGAGCTTCCCCTCTTATATACGGACGGCAGCCCCGACAAGAGGGAGATGGAAAGGCGGGCGCTGGAGGCGCTTTCCTGGGTGGGTCTGAAGGAATACGGCCATCACCTGCCCAACCAGCTTTCCGGCGGGCAGCAGCAGCGGGTGGCCATCGCCAGGGCCTTGATCAACAACCCCTCCATACTGCTGGCCGACGAGCCCACCGGGGCGCTGGACACCAGGACCGGCACCGAAGTTATTGACGTTATCCAGCAGCTGAATAAACAAAAAGGGATTACCGTGGTCATGGTGACTCATGAGCCCAATATAGCACTATACTGCCAGCGGGTGATCAGGGTGCAGGACGGACGTATTCGGGAGGACCGCCGGGTGGAGTGCCCCCGGTCGGCCTCTGAGGACCTGGGGAATATGCCGGTGGAGGTAGAGGAATGAGTCTTGCCGGGGATTTCAGCATTGCCGTGAACGGGCTTAAATCAAACAAGCTGCGGTCGCTGCTGACCGTACTGGGCATCGTCATCGGGGTGGCGGCGGTTATTGTGATGATTGCCGTGGGGCAGGGCGCCAGTAAAAGCATCACTTCCCGGATCCAGAGCATGGGATCAAACCTGCTCATGGTTTTTCCCGAGTCCAGCCGAGGCGCCGTCAGGGGGGCCGGGGGCAGCATGAATTCCCTGACCAGGGAGGACGCCGAGGCCATCGCCGGGCTGCCATTCGTGGAAAGGGTGGCCCCCGAGCTGTCGGGTAACTCCACCCTGCGCTATGAGGGCCAGACCTGGACCGCCCAGGTCTCCGGGACCACCCCGGAGATGCAGCAGATTAAAGACTGGACGCCGGAGGAGGGTTCCTTTTTCAGCAACCGGGATCTGGAGGAGAATGCCCTGGTGGCGGTTATCGGGCGCACCGTGGCGGACAACCTTTTTCCCCCCGGGGTCAGTCCCCTGGGCAGGACCATCGGCGTCAACAAGCTGACTTTTACGGTGGTGGGGGTGCTGCCGGCCAAGGGGGCCTCCATGGGGGGGCAGGAGCAGGACAACATGGTCTATATCCCCATCAGCACCGCCCAGGTGAGGCTTTTAGGAGTAAATAACGTCAGGCTGATCAATGTCCAGGCCGAGAGCCAGGAAAGCATGACCATGCTGCAGGGGCTGATCACCAACCTGCTCCGGGAGAGGCACCGCATCCCCCCGGACGGCAACAACGATTTCAACATTCGCAACCTGGCCGCGGTGCTGGCCACCGCCGAGGACACCACCAGAATACTGACCCTGCTGCTGGCCAGCGTAGCCGGGGTGTCGCTGCTGGTGGGAGGGATTGGGATTATGAATATAATGCTGGTGTCGGTAACCGAAAGAACCAGGGAAATAGGCATCCGTATGGCCGTGGGGGCCACCGAGAGGGCCATCATGACCCAGTTTCTGGTGGAGGCAGTGACCCTGTGCCTGCTGGGCGGGGTGATCGGGATAGCGCTGGGTTTCCTGGGGGCGAGGATTATTTCCGGTCTGGCCGGCTGGCCCACCGCGGTATCTCTTTCCTCGGTGCTGCTGGCGGTGGGTTTCTCGGCGGCGGTGGGCATTTTCTTCGGCTATTACCCGGCCAAAAAGGCCGCCGGGCTGGATCCCATCGAGGCTTTACGGTTTGAGTGAGTCTTTCTTACCGCACCTTGCCGGAAATCAGGATCCTTCCACCCGTGCCAGGGAGTTGATTTGACCGGTTGACTGGCTGTCCCGCAGGGATGGGTTGTGCTCCAGTATCTCAATAAACCTGGGCACCAGGCTGGGGTCAAACTGGCTTCCGGCGCACCTTTTCAGTTCGGCCACGGCTTCCTGGTGGGACATGGCCCGGCGGTAAGGCCGGTGGCTGGTCATGGCGTCGTAGGCGTCCGCATTTATGTGGCGAATAAGAGATCTTTTAAGTTACCTCTTATTCCATTTGTTTAAAGGGTCTGGAATTTAAAATTGGCTCTTCTCTAATGACCAAATAAAAATCTCATTTGAATGCTCACAAATACAGAAGGATGCCCCAAAAAAGTATCTGTAAACAAATACACATTGCGGCGGATGTATCCAACCCTCTGCTGGAGTAGTTTTGCATTAGCAAAACAGCTTGCCTTCCAGCCGGGGTGGAAAAATATGATCTTAGCAAAGTGATTCGAGCTGGATCACTTTGCTAAGATCAAATGCCCGGCGAAATCGTCACCGTGGACGGCCAGCGCGGCCTGGTCTACAAAGGCACCGCCCGGGTTTTGTAGGTTTTAGTGGAGATCCTATTTAAGTTTAAAAAACGGTTTCATCATAATCCTGGGATGAAAAATCCCGGGATTTTCACTTTTTATGCAGTGAATATGGCTTTATAGCCCACAACGGCAGGAAACTGGAAAGTAACACAAAATAAAGTACCGGTAAAAATGGAAAAGACAAGCAATTGCCATGCAATGTAGTGGAGCAACCAGGCTTACCAGAAGGGGGTAAAGCAAATGAAAAAACTGGTTTCATTAGCGTTAGCGGTAATTTTTGCTCTGTGCTTTGGTTCAGTATCTCATGCTTCAGAAGATGACAACCAAAATTACATCAGCCAGCTGAAAAAAACCAGGGTGGAAATAACCTCACTCAGGACAGATGACTGCCGCTTCTACAAAAACGAAGACGGAACCATCACCGCAGAGTTTGAATTGCAGAAAACCCCAGATCTGGACATCGACAACAACCTCATACCCTCCGCTGACTCAGACAGCCATTATCAGAACAAAGCCAACCGGTTCAAAGTGAAGTTTCCCCAACAGCTTGACAAAGAAGCCCTGAACTTCAGCTACCAAAACACAGAAATGATCTTCGAACTCCAGGATAACGCCTCCGTTTCAGCCAGCGTCTACGCTGACCAGGGCAGCCTGCCCGCACCGGATTCCGTAAGCAGTCCTGATAAAAGCCTGACGCCTGCAAGGTCAATAAGAGGAGCCGCTAGCAAAGACAAGATCGAATACCAGGGTGTCAGACAGGGAGTGGATTTAATTTACCAGGTCCTGGACAACGGGGTCAAAGAAACCATCGTAATTAAAGACAAAACAGCAGCCGGCAGTTTTTCATTTAAAATAAAGACAAACAACCTCACCTGGGAAGAGGCCGACGGCGGCCGGGTCTTCTTTTCTTCTATGGATACCGGAGAAAAACTCTTCTATTTAAACCCTGTATTTGCCTTAAACTCTGCCGGGGAAAAAATAAAAGGAGTCACCCGGAGCATCACCCGGCACGAAAATGGCCTTTACTTTGACATAGCTGTTGACAAAGGCAGCCTCAAGGATTCCGATTACCCTGTATACATAGACCCGACCGTTACTCTATCTGTTGACCAGTACGGAATGTCTACTTATATCGATGCCACAAGGTGGTACACAGCCCCGCCAATAGGCAGAACCACCTTCATTTGTGTGGGAAGCGGGCAAAATGGTCTGATTAAATATAACCTTTCATCAATACCCAAAGGAACCGTTATAAACGCCACCCTTGGGCTTGTAGGCAGTGAAGGGGCCGGCTACCCCATGTCAGCTTACCGGGTTACCCGGGAGTGGCTTGAATCCGAAGCTACCTGGTTTAACGCTAAATCAAACGTACCCTGGTCGCAGCAGGGTGGGGATTACGACCTCGCTTCCAGGGTTGGCGGTCTAGTAACTTCGGACCCGGAGGGCTATTCTTTTTCCGTATCATTCAACCTGACTTCACTGGTCCAGAACTGGGTTAACGGAGGGGTTCAGAATAATGGAATAATAATCATAATGGATCCTGGCAATTATGATTCAACTTATAATTTTGGTTTAACCGTAGGTTCACTTTCGGTAACATATATAACCGACTTTGATCCCCCTTCAGTAAGCCTCACCGCCCCTGCCGGAGGATCTACAGTCTCCGGCAACGTAAGCATAAACGCAGATGTCCAGGATTTCTCCGGAATACAAAAGGTGGAGTTTTATGTCGGCGCCGCCCTGATCGGCACAAAAACCAGCAGCCCCTACCAGGTCACCTGGGACACCAGGAACTTCCCCAACGGCAGCTATAAAATCTGGGCCAAGGCCTACGACCAGGCCGGCAATACCAGCTACAGCAATTACTCTCAGCTTAGCGACACTTTTGACACCAACACGAAGGTCGACACAGCCCAAACAACTGCCCAGTGGTTGGACGGCTACTACAGGTTTAACAGATACCCGACTTGCAATACATTGTTGAGCACTACTCAAACCCTCTCCGAGCCGGTCAAAAACGCCCTTGTGGAAAGCTCCGGCCAGCCTAATTTCACTTTTTACGTAAGCGCAGATGGAGGATCAAACTGGCAGGCGGTTTCCCCGGGTGCAGCCACAGCCCTCCAATACCCCGGATCCCAATTAAAATTCAAAGCCTACACCCCTTACCAGCGTGATCTCTTTGACTACCGCCTCCGCTGCGAGAAAACCAATGACTACACCGTTACCGTAAACAATGTCGACCCCGTGGAGCCCCCCGCAATGCTGGTGGCCCAGTCCACCGCCGACGGCAAGATCAACCTTAACTGGACTGCCTCGGCCACTGCCAATGTCACCTACCGCGTTTACCGGAGCACCGTGTCAGGCTTTGTCCCGTCCCAGGACACCCTTGTGGCCGGCGGGTTTAGCAATACCAGCTATCTCGACGGCAGCCCCCTGGTCACCGGAACCACCTACTACTACAAAGTTACCGCAGTAAACTCCACCGGCGCCGTCGAAAGCCCCCCCTCCAACGAGGCAGCAATCACCTGCGGCGCAGGCCCCCAGGCGCCAACGGGACTGAGCGCCACTCCCGTAAGCGGCGGAGGTATTCAGCTATCCTGGAACCCATCCCCTACCAGCGGCGTAACCTACCGCCTATACAGAGAAACCGCCTCCGGCTTCACCCCCTCGTCAGCCAACCTTCTGACCTCCGGGCTTTTGGCCACAAGCTTTACCGACAACAGCGGCCTGGTTTTAGGGACGGCCTACTACTACAGAGTCAGCGCCGTCACCGCAGGCGGCGCCGAAAGCCTCTTTTCCAACGAGTCCGGGGCGGTGAACGGTGACATCGCCGTTTCCACAGCAAACCGCCTGGGGGTCAAGCCCTTCTGGACCTATACCGGCCTGCCCCTGGCCAGGGGGGACGGCCTGGTCAACCTGGGTTCCGGCAACCTGGCGGCCGGCTTCACCGATTCCCTTCTGCCCGGCAACCGTCTGGTCACCGAAGTCCGGCGCACTTACAACAGCCTTGACAAAAACGCCGGCGCCCTTGGCTACGGGTGGAGCGCCAACATACTCCAGTCCCTCACCCCAAACCCTGACGGGTCGGTAATCTTCAGCCAGGGGGACGGCTACAAAGCCAACTTCACATACAACAGCACCACCGGATCCTACCAGGCCCCGGCAGGAATCTATCTGACCCTGATTAAAAACCCCGACAATAGCTTCACCATCACCCGGAAAGACAACGTCAGACTATTCTTCGACCCGGCCGGCAAGCTCACCTCCATCAGGGACCCGAACAACAATACCATTACCTGCGGCTATACCGGCGGCAAGCTCACCTCCATAACCGACACCGCAGGCAGGGTCACCACCATCACCTATGACGGTGCGGGCAGAATAGCAAGCCTCAAAGACCAGCGCGCCAACCCCACCACCTACGGCTACGACGGTGCGGGCAACCTGGTCACTGTCACCGACCCCCTGGGCTACACCACCCGCTACGCCTACGATGCCGCCTGCAACCTGACCGAAGTAACCAGCCCCGCCGGGGTCAAAACCAGGCTTAGCTACGACATATACGGCCACCTCACCGGAGCAACCGACGCCGCCGGCAATGCAAGCACCTTCTCCTGGAACTTCCAGTCCGGCCAGACGGTATTGACCAACCAGCGGGGTCACAACACCACCTTCACCTTCAACCCCGCCTTCGGCAACCTCACCTCGGTCACCGACGCCCTGGGCGGCCGGGTTTCATATACCTATGACGCAAACTACAACCCCACCTCGGTCACCGACCCGGGCAACCACACCGTAAACCACACCTTTGACGGCATGGGTAATATGCTTACCAGGCAGGACTCGGCAGGAGCCTGGAGCGTCACCTACAACAGCCAAAACCTGCCCCTAACCGTAACCGGCCCCGACAGCGGAGTAACCAGGTATAGCTATGATGCCGCCGGCAACCTCACCGCCAGCACCGACCCCATGAACCAGACCACCACCTATGAAAACGACTTCTACGGCCGGCGCACCAAAAAGATCGACCCCGGGGCCGGCGTAACCACCTACGGCTACGACGCTTACGGTAATCTGACCAGTCTCACCGACGCCGAAAGCAAAACCACCACCTGCACCTACAACAGCATGGGCGATCTAACCTCGTCCACCGACCCGGCCGGGGCCGTCACCAGATACACCTATGACGACCTGGGCAGGCTCACCCGGACCGACTACCCCGACGGCACCTTTACCACCGCCACCCTCGACGGGGACGACAGAATAACCGGGGAAACCAACCAAAACGGCGGCGCCACCAGCTACGGCTACGACGCCGTGGGCAGGGTCATATCGGTTACCAACCCCCGGGGCTACACCACCGCCTGCCAGTATGACCAGGCCGGCAACCGCACCCGGGTCACCGACCCCGAGGGGGTCTACACAGCCTTTGGCTACGACGCCTTAAACCGCCTGACCAGCGCAACCGACGCCCTGAACAACACCACCACCTTTAAATACGACGCCTGCTCCAACTTAACCGAAATAGTCCACCCCCTGGGCCATGCCGAGTTCTTCGCCTACGACTCCCGGCACCGCAAAACCTCCTCCGGGAGAAGAGAAACCTTCTCCGGGCCAAACCAAAACGTCACCACCTATACCTATGACAGCCTGGATAACCTTCTCACGACAACAGATCCCATGGCCAACACCACCACTTACCGGTATAATCTAAATAACCGGCTAATCAGTGTTACCGATGCGGCCGGCGGCGCCACCAGCTACGGCTACGACGCAAACGGCAGCCGCACCTCGGTCACCAACGCCGCCGCAAACACCACAACCTACACCTACGACAAGCTGGGCCAGGTCAAGACAGAACAGCTCCCCGGCGGCTACGCCACCAGCTGGACCTACGACAGCGCCGGCAGGTTGGCCGGCAAAACAGATCCCAAAGGGCAGACCATTAACTACACCTACGACACCATGAACCGGCTGAAGAAAAAGGTCTATCCAGACGGCACCCAGGTAACCTACACCTACGACGGCCTGGGCAACCGGCTTTCCATGACCGACTCCTTGGGCGCCACCCTCTACCAGTACGACGCCGGCCAAAACCTGCTGGAGGTAACTGACTGCTTTGGCAGAAAAAACACCTACACCTACGATCGAGCCGGCAAAAGAAAAACCCTGACCACCTCCTTCGGGACAGTAACTTATGAATATAACAGCGCCGCCCAGCTGGCGGCCATCACCGACTTTAACGGCAACCGGATTACCCTGGGCTACGATGCCGACGGGAAGACGGCCGGCATCACCTATCCCAACGGAGGCACAGTGGCTTATAGCTATAACAGCCTGGACCAGCCGGTTTACATAGACAACACCACCCGGATCAACTATTACAACCGGATAGGATATCAGTACAACCCCAACGGCTATATCAGTTCCACAACAAAGGATCCCTCAGGCCGCACCTTTAGTTTCACCTACGATAATTTAAACAGGCTTACACAGGTGTCCGGAAGCGGCCCCAGTTATACCTTAAACAGAACCTACACCTACGATAAACTCGGGAACCGCCTGACGCACAATTTCCATGAAACGGCAGTTCAAAACAATAGCGGGACCTATGCTTACAACAGCCTGAACCACCTTGTGTCCAGAACCGTTACCATCGACACCAGCCAGATCAATTATGCCTACGGGTATGACGCCAACGGGAACCCCACCTCTGAGGACTGGAGCAACGATACAAAGTATAGCTATTACGACTACGAAAACAGGCTTATAAAAACTGAGCATTACGAATACCCCGGCAGTCCCGGAGCCATAACCAGATACCTGTATAACGGCGATGGACTTTTAATGGGGTTGATAATAGAAAGCCAAAACCAGACCACATACTACCAGTATGACGGAAACCAGGTCATAGCCGACCTTGACGGGGCCGGCTCAGTATTAACCCACTACACCAGGCTGCCGTCCGGGAAGCTGCTCAGCATGTACAAGTATGAGAGCGTACCCGAGGAAAGGGATACATACTACGTTTTCAGCGATGTACTGGGCTCCACCGTAATGCTCTTCGGGATGACAACGGGAAGAGTAGTCGTTTATGATTATGATGAATTTGGAACCTACAGCGCTGTCAGCGGCACCGACCTTACCCGCTTCACCTTCACCGGCGCGCCCTACTACAAAAGCCCGGGCCTCTTCCAGATGGGGGCCAGGTACTACAATCCGGCGGTGGGCAGGTTCATCACCCGGGACACTTACCGGGGCAACATCTACCAGCCCTGGACCCAGAACCTGTACACCTATTGCAACAACAACCCGGTGAACTACGTGGACCCGACGGGGCATTGGTTTGAAACAGCCGTTGACGTTGGCTCACTGGCCTATGATCTCTATGAAACCTGGGAAAATCCCTGGGATAAAGAGAACTGGGTAAACCTTGGAATAGATGTAGTAAGTGCAATCCTTCCCGTAGTTAATGCCCCGATGGTCAAGGGAGGCATCAAATTAATTGATGAGGCTGTAGGTGCGGCTGAGGGCGCGGGGAAAGCAACAAACTGGGGAATGTGGGATGATGTAGCTAAGTCAACTTACAAAGGAAGAGAATATGCAAACATTAATGGAAGATATTACACGCGAGAAGCTATTGATAGAATGACACCTAAAGGTTATGGTACTGCTGCTGGAGGATATCAAGCAAGAGGAATTCCTACAAGCGTAGTAGAAGATGTAATTGCTAGCGGTACATCTCGCGAAGTTATAAGGAATGGAATTACACGAACAATATTTGAAAGTAATGGTGTGAGGGTAGTAACAGAAGAAGCTGGCAAAATAGTTATTACCACAATGAAATACTAAAGGTGGGTGAAGTAGTTTGAATGCGCACACAAAAAGCTTGTTAGAGCGAGTTTTAAGCTCTATAAACTTATATGAACAACGCAAAATGAATGAAAAAGAATTGATGCAAGATATTGAAGGGACTTATGGAGCTATTGAGGAACATGATATTCAATCACAGCTAAATAGTTTTGTCGTCAAGATAGAAGAATCCTTATATTTATATGATGTTGCTGAAGGGAAAAAGTTCCTTTTGGAAGAAATTCAAAAAATAAAGGACTCCCTATTAGAACAGTTTAATTAATATTCATAGGGGTCGCTTCTGACCCCTATGAAACCTTTAATAGATCTGGTAATCTGCAGAGCCTGACTTCGCAGCAACTCCATTTGCTGCAAATCTGCCCCCTGTTGAAGCAACCTTTCAGCCCGCGTTGCGGGCTGATGTGGTCTGCGCCGGGGCAGGGTTTGACCCCGGCGCTTTAACCTGCATGGTTTTCGACCCCATGGTTCAGCCTGTTAATGAGATGGTTAAGGTCATTTGCTGCCGGATAATTTATCTGATAATTTCCGGCACAAAGCCGTCAAATTCGGTTTCAATTTAGCAGAAGGATAAACTACCCTATGGCGGCAGCTAAAACGCAACACAGGGGCACACAGTGGCTTACGGCGTTAAACATTTGAATGCTGGTTACAAGTGTATTTATGAAAATCAACATGCAGCTTTTAGAGTGCCGGTAGCGCACAGATAAATCGGCTTGTACCCCATGGTTCATGGTGAACCATGGATTTACAGGAAATCTAATCTGTGGTAAAATTTGCGCCAGAGGGGGGTATAAGGGGGTAACTGATTACCCGGAAGATCCTCCGCTTTTTCTTTTCTGCATGATATATTTTCTTCCGCTGCAGAAACAACTTGCAATCCGTTTCGGACAGAGTTAACATCACCAACACGAAAGTGAATAACCTGTTTGAAACGGAAGGTTGTTGGTAGATAGGCTGTCGCGCCCTTGCGAACGAGAAATCGTTAACGCTGAAATCTGAGGTTGCCGGTGCCGGGAGCTTGAAGCGGATGCAGGACAAGAGAAGGGATGATATGCAGAAAAGAGAAAACTGCCTCTATGTCGGTATCGACCTCCACAAGGAGTCCCATACCGCCGTATTGGTTAACTGTTGGAACGAGAAACTGGATGTTATAGTTATTCAAAACAAGCCCAGCGAATTCATCAAGCTGGCAAGGAAAGTGGACAAAACAGCAACAAAATTAGGATTAGACCCGATTTACGGTTTGGAAAACGCATATGGTTACGGCAGAAGCCTTGCCGTTTGGCTCATCGAAAAAGGGAACATAGTTAAGGACGTAAATCCGTCCCTGGCCTATGACCAGCGCAAAAGTGCGCCCATGATGAAGAAGAACGACGAGCATGACGCTTATTGTGTGGCTACGGTGTTGATTAACCAGCTTCATACCCTGCCCGACGCCAAGCCAGAAGACAACCATTGGACATTGTCCCAACTCGTAAACCATCGGGACAAGCTGGTCAAAGATGGTGTCAGGCTGAAGAATAACCTGCATCAGCAGGTATCGGCTGCCTACCCAAGCTATGCAAAGTTCTTCTGCAACGTGGACAGCAAGCAGGCCTTATATTTCTGGAAGACTTACCCCTCGCCCGGTCATTTGAAGGGTAAAACGGCAGAAGAGTTAACTGAAGAGTTTAAAGAAGTGTCAAAAGTCGTAACTAAAGGCAAGGCAGAAATGATCCTTGAATCCATACAGACCGATGGGAATACCCTTCGTGATTATCAAGATTCAAGAGATTTTATCACCCAAAGCCTTGTCAGGGATTTGGAGCACCAGAAAGAAGAACTGACCAAAATTAATGTTGAAATTGATAAAATGCTTCAAACCTTTGACTACAAACTGACTACTATGCCCTATTTAGGCAGTGCATACGCGGCCAAAATCATTTCGGAAATCGGTGATATCCGCCGTTTCCCCAATGCCGACAAGCTGGCCTGCTTTGCGGGAATATCTCCAAAGAGCTTTAGCTCAGCAGGAAAAGGCAAAGATGAAAGCAACAAGCAAGGGAACAGAGAACTAAGGGGATTATTCTACTTCCTGGCGGTGTCCATGGTTGGCACTTCGACGAATGGAGTACCCCGTAATCCTGTGTTTTACGAATATTTTCACCGTAAGGTCAGCGAAGGCAAGACCAAATCTCAAGCCTTGGTCTGCATCATGCGGAGACTGGTTAATATCATTTACGGTATGATGAAAAACAAGACGGAGTACAGGCCATATGTGCCTGAAAACATGTAAGAAAAGGCTCAATAGAGCTTAGAATATGCCCGGAAGGAGATGAGAAATATGCTAAGAAAGTTATCGGTACTGATACTTGCCGTAGTCATTCTGCTGCAAGTCTTTTCTCCTGCCGTTTTCGCCGTTTCAAAAAATGATGTTGAAGGCCAAACAGTATCTTTCTGTTCATTGAGTCTTACATCCAAGGGCGCGGCATCCAAGGTTTCCATGGACAGTAGAAAGTTTACAGATTACATTTTCAAGGATGGAGCGACACACGGAAAAGATGCAGCATTCAAAAACTTGGGTTATGGAAAGCAGAATACGAATGATTTGATGAAGGTTTATCAAGAACAGGCCTCACAAAAGTACGCAAACGGGCAATATACTCTTGGAAAAGCTGATCAATACGGTCAGAGAATAGATATCGAAATTGAATTGCCTGGAATAGGTTCTGCATCTGGCAAAACAAGCTATATAAGGTCTGGGTGGATGATTAAGCCAGATGGTTCAATTTCACTCAATACTCCATTTTCTGGATATACTAAGTAGAGGATGGAGGTGTAGAGATGAAATTATACGATAAAGTGCGGTTGATAACTGATAAGTTTATGCAAGATGGAGCTAAAAACGGGGATATTGGTTACATTATAGAAATTTATGAAGACGGTAACTGTGAAGTCGAATTTTCAGATAGCAAGACCGGCATTTCCTACGCACAAATAGTTGTTGAGCAAAAAGACTTGGAAAGTGCAGAAAATGATTAATATTTATGGCGGGGTCAGCCATGACCCCGCCATGCTCCTTGACAAATGTGGATTTTCGCAAATCACAACCCTGGTTATGACCCCAAGGTCGTAAATCCGACTCCGGTCAAATACATACTTCGACCCGCATTGCGGGGCGGTGTAAGCCCGAGCGGGGAAGCTCTGCGACCCCGCTCCTTTAACCTGCATGGTTTTCGACCGTATGTTTCACCATAGTTCATGCAGAGTTTTCAGGAGCAAGATTTTGGTTCTTGTATTCTTCGCAAAAGTCAGTCAATTTTGCTTATATTTTCCCCGAAGGTAAGTTTACCCCACCCCGGCTGCCAGGGGTGAAAACAGTGAAAACAGGGACGGTTCTTGAATTGAATAAGGCAATGTGATAAAATATTTCAATAAACATACAGGGGAGAGGGATAAATGCCAAGGGTTGCACGGGATAAAGTAGAGTTTTCAACATACCATATAATCCAGCGGGGAAACGAACGAAAAAATATATTTATCTCAGAAGATGACAGGATAAAATTTCTTGAAATAACTTATAGGATGAAAGAGAAATATAACTTTATATTGGAATCTTATTGTCTTATGGATAATAACGTGCATTTACTGATTAACGATAATGTAAATGAATATCAAAAGTAGTAAAAAGCATTAATATTAGTTACGCACATTACTTCAATAATATATAACAGAGTTGGTCACCTATTTCAGGGCCGTTTCAGGAGCGAAGTAATAGAGATGATAATTATTTAATTTCAGTGAGTGCGTATAAAAGCTGGGATAGTGGGCAAACCTCAGGAATATAAATGGAGCAGTTTTAGTTATTGTTGTGGCAAGGAAAACTACAAGAGCGGATTGGTTGATAAAGAAAGAATATTGGACTTATCTTCCGGCAACAAGAAACGGGCAATGGAGAAATATTGGGATTACGTATTAAATCGTGAGCCTAATACTGAAATAATAGACATAGAAGAAGATAAAGTTATACTAAAAAAAGAAAACGCAAATTACCTGGAATCATAACAAGCCGCACAGGAATTCCTGGATACTGAACTTCAGGCAGTAGAAAAAGGTATAGGCCAACTTGAGACTGACAAAACATTAAAAGTGGAGTTAATAGTTAAATTGAGAAAGAATTCATGCCTGACATTGGCGGAGATAGGGGTGTCAAGGGGACGGGGTTGCCGACACATAATATACGGGCACCTTACCGGCGCAACTGACGCCGCCGGCAATGCAAGCTCCTTCTCCGGGAACTTCTAGTCCGGCCGGACGGTATTGACCAACCAGAGGGACCACAACACTTACCGCACTCTGCCGGCAGTCAGGATCTCTCCACCCTTGCCAGTGGGTTGATCTGACCGGTTGAACTGCTGTCCCGCAGGGACGCGTTGTGCTCCAGTATTTCAATTAACCTGGGCACCAGATCGGGGTCGAACTGGCTGCCGGCGCACCTTTTCAGTTCAGCCACGGCCTCCTGGTGGGACATGGCCCGGCGGTAAGGCCGGTGGCTGGTCATGGCGTCGTAAGCGTCCGCCACAGCCAGGATCCGGCACTCCAGGGGGATCTCGGTCTCTTTCAGCCCCAGGGGGTAGCCGTTACCGTTCCACCACTCGTGATGCTTTAAGACCAGTTCCGAAATATGTTCCAGGTCCGGCGATGAGCAGGCGATGCGGCTGCCTATTTCACAGTGTCTTTTCATTTGGCTATACTCTTCCTCGGTAAGGAGGCCGGGCTTGTTAAGTATCCGGTCCGGTATGCCCACCTTGCCGATGTCGTGAAATACCGCCAGGAGCAGCAGGCTGGACAGGCTGCCGTCGGGCAGGGCCAACTCCCCGGAGATGGAGATGATCAACTGCTGCAGCCGGGTGACATGCCCTTCGGTGATCCCATCCCGCGCCTCCAGGGCTTTCAGCAGAGATTGCACGACAATGCTCCGGGAGCTTTTCTGGTGGAGAAGTTTTTCCCGGCACATATTGTCGTCGGCCCTTCTGAGCACCTCGTTAATCTCGCCCTGGGGGCCGGAGGCATAGCCTATGGAGATATTCAGGTGCAGGTCCGGCATGCTCAGATTGTGGGCCTCAATATTTTTTTTAATCCTCCGTTTAATCAGTTCTGCGCATTCTACGGCGCAATTGGGCAGCAACACGGCAAATTCATCACTGCCGATGCGGGCCACGAAATCGCTTTGGCGCAGTGAATTCTTGATCGCCGTGGCCGTGGCCATTAACAGGCAGTCCCCTTTTTGGCGCCCCAGGGTGTGGTTGACCACCTTCAAGCCGTCTATATCGCAGATTATAATGCAGACCTGATCATAACAGCCGGCGGCAAGGCGTTGCATTTGCCGGTCAAAACAGCAGCGGTTGTAAACCCCGGTAAGGGAATCGTGAGTCCTTAGGTAACCGGGCATTACGCATTAATCAGAGCACTTGCTGGATATGTGCCCCGTTCAGGAACCTTCTTTATCAGTCCCGGTTTTTTTCGGGGGGGCCGGTTTTTTGGCCGGGCTGAAGACGAAGGCCGGCACATCCACGGTTACCGGGAAAGTCTCGACGTTGATGCCGCCACTTTCGGGTTTTGACTGGTCTTGGGTGGTGGCCGGCTTTTTCATGTCCTTCACCCTGATCAGGATCAGGGCCAGGATGGCCGCTACCCCGGCCAGGGCGGCGGCGGACCAGAACATCAGGCTGCGCTGGGCCATCAACAGGCCGAAGATGGGCGGGCCCAGGGCGACGCCAAAAAAGCGCACGCTGCCGTACAATGAGGTGATTAGACCCCGCCTCTGGGCCTGGCAGGAGCTGGTGATGATAAAATTAAGGCAGGGCAGTGTCAGGCCGGTGCCGACGCCGGCCACCGAGATAGCCACGAAAAAAAGTATTGTATTCCGGTTAAAGAACCCCAGCACCGCCAGGGAGGCTGCAATCAGAGTAAGTCCGGTGACCACCAGCCATTTCATTATTTTAAGCTTTTTCTTCACCGTGGTGCCGGTGATGAAAGAGGTTACACTCATGAACAGTACCGGTATGGCCAGGGCCAGGCCTTTGACGATGCCTTCCAGGTGGTATCTTTTTTCAAGGTGCTCGGAGAGGAAGAAGAGGACTCCGAAAAGAAGGAGCAGGGCGGTCATGCCGGCGAAGAACGAGGTTAGCAGCATGGCCGACTTTTTTTCAAAAATTTTCTTAATCGATTGCAGGTACTCCCCCACGCTCTGCTTGGTGCGGTTGGATTCGGGCTCCTTGACGGTAAACCAGAGGGCGATGATGATGGGGATGACTATGGCCGGGAAAAGCAGGAAGGTGGCGTACCAGGTGATGAGACCGATGGCAGCCCCCAGCACCGGGCTTAAGACCTTGCCGAAGCCGTTGGCGGCCTCGATGATGCCCAGGGATTTGCTCCTCTCTTTGCCGGTAAAAAGGTCGCCGCACAGGGCCATGGCGATGGGGGCGGTGCCGGCCGCGCCGATGCCCTGCAGCACCCGGCCGGCCAGAATCACCGGGTATGCCTCCCTGCCCATCCAGGCCCCGGCCAGGCCGGCCACGATGCCGCCCAGACCGTAGAGGACCAGGGACGGGGCGATGACCACTTTCCTGCCGAAGCGGTCGGACAAAAAGCCGGCCAATGGTATAATCAGGCCGGCGGGAACCGAAAAAAGGGTGATAATCAGGCTTAGGTTCAGATCGGTCAAATCAAGAGCGCCCTTTATGTCCGGGAGTACCGGGATAATCATCGAGTTCCCCAGCACCATGATAAAGGGAACGCCGCTCAATGCCGCCAGAACGGCGGCACTTGATTTTCCCTGCATGCAATGACCACATCCTCTCCTGTTTATTTTGTCTTTGAAGTTTTTATGGTATGCATTTCCTGGGACATGCCGGCATATGAAATTTTATAGGGTGCTTGCGGGGGAGGTAAAAATTTGTTCTTTGTCTTTGATAAAATAGTTTTCAGTATGGCGGCGCTGAGATTGCTTTCTTCCACCATTGAGTTTTCCGCTGCTTTGCTTATGCTGCGCTACAACAGCGTGGAGACCGCCTTTAAAATAAATGCCCTGCTGGCCGTGGTGGGGCCCACGGTGATGATTACCGTGACTTCCCTGGGTCTGCTGGGCCTGGCCGGAAAGGCCTCACTCCAGGGGCTGGCTCCCATTTTGCTGGGCATAGCCTTTATTCTTTACGGTGCGCAAAAACTTTAAACCATTCTTTAATTTATGGTTATTTAGCTATTACCTACGCCACGGGGACGGTTCCATCGTCTTTCCGATTAAGGAATGGGGACACACCTGCTAAAGCCCGGGCTGGTCTTTTGGGACAGGAATGTCCCCAACTAGGCTTCGCTGCGCTTCGGGGACGCTTGAACCGTCCCCATGGCTCCGCTAGACTTTAATGTACGCTGTAGTACTATGGTTATTTGGCTATTGACAGTCCCTGGACACTCTGGTAAGCTATAAAAGATTATAGACAAGGAACCTTTAAGTTCGGTCCCGTGAGGCCGGTAAGGGTAATTATAGGCAAGGTTTATTCAGGCCTGACCACGCCTTTTTACCGGCAGTGGCAGGCTTTTTTGGTGGCCGCCCGGGGGTGAAAGGGTGTGATGGTTTGCCGGGATCCGCGAAACAAAAGGCGGTAATACTGGACAGTGAGGGCATCCGGAGGGCACTGACCAGGATTGCCCATGAAATTATCGAGCGCAACAAGGGCACCGAGAACTTGGCCCTGGTGGGCATCCGCAGCCGGGGGGTGCCCCTGGCCAGGCGGCTGGCCCAGAGGATTTTGCAGATTGAGGGCCGGGAAGTGCCGGTGGGCATGCTGGACATAACACTTTACCGCGACGACCTGGACACTTTGTCCCCTCATCCCCAGGTGCACAGGACAGAGGTGCACTTTCCGGTGGAGGGAAAGACACTGGTCCTGGTGGACGACGTTATTTTCACCGGCAGGACCATCCGGGCCGCACTGGACGCGGTGATGGACCTGGGACGGCCAAGGCTGATTCAGCTAGCCGTGCTGGTGGATCGGGGGCACCGGGAGTTGCCTATCAGGCCCGACTACGTGGGCAAAAACGTGCCCACCTCAAGCAAGGAAGACGTTTCGGTGCTCATGGAGGAGACCGACGGTGAAGACAAAGTGATCATCACCGAGTTTGCAGAAACCTAATCTACGCCGCCATCCTTTAAGGACGGTCCCGTGAGGCCGGCAAGGGAGTGGACCAGCGGGTTGTTCCCGCGCGCCGGCCTCACCGGACCCTATTTAAAGGGTGCTCCGGGTGAGGCATTTTTTATTCCGGTTTTTCAGGAGGGATTAGATGGCGATCAAAAAGAACCTGTTGGGGCTTGAAGGGCTGGGGGAGCATGAAATCAGCCCGATCCTGGACATGGCGGCGTCCATGAAGGAGATCATGGGCCGCCAGATTAAAAAGGTGCCCACCCTGCGGGGAAAAACAGTGGTCAATCTTTTTTATGAGCCCAGCACCCGCACCAGGACCTCCTTTGAGTTGGCGGCCAAGTTTTTAAGCGCCGACGCGGTGAATATCTCCACCTCCAATAGCAGCACGGTGAAGGGGGAGAGCCTCAGGGACACCGCGGCCACCATCGCCGCCCTGGGGGCCGATGTGGTGGTGCTGCGCCACTCCATGGCCGGGGCTCCGCAGCTGTTGGCCAAATCGGTGCGGCCGGCGGTGATCAACGCCGGGGACGGCGCCCATGAACACCCCACCCAGGCCTTGCTTGATCTTTTTACGGCCAGGGAGAAGAAGGGACGCATCAGCGGGCTGCAGGTGGCCATAGTGGGCGACATACTGCACAGCCGGGTGGCCAGGTCCAACATCTGGGGCTTCACCGCGCTGGGGGCCTCGGTTCGGCTGTGCGGCCCGGCCACGCTGCTGCCGGCAGAGATTGAGAGGACCGGCGCCAGGTGTTTTACCAGGATGGAGGAGGCCCTGGAGGGGGCCGACGTGATTATCATGCTGCGCATTCAACTGGAGAGGCAGCAGCAGGGCCTTTTCCCCGGCCTGCGGGAATACGCCAGGCTTTACGGGCTCAACCGGCAGAAACTGGCCCTGGCCGCGCCGGAGGCTCTGGTTATGCACCCCGGCCCGGTAAACCGGGGGGTTGAAATAGCATATGAGGTGGCTGACGGAGTTCAGTCGGTGATAAATGAGCAGGTTACCAACGGAGTGGCCGTGCGAATGGCGCTGTTGTACCTGCTGGCTGGAGGTGGGCACGCTGAGGCTTCTAATTAGGGGCGGCACGGTGGTGGACCCGGTGACGGGCAGGCTGGCCGCAGAGGATTTGTTGATCGGGGACGGAGTTATTGTTGAAAAGGGACCGGCGCTGAATGGCTCCGGGGCCGAGGTGCTGGAGGCCGGGGGCAGGCTGGTGGCCCCGGGGTTTGTAGATATGCATGTGCACCTCAGGGAACCGGGTCTTGAGGCCAAGGAGACGGTGGAGACCGGCTGCCGGGCAGCAGTGAGAGGAGGCTTCACCGCCGTGGCCTGTATGCCCAACACCAGCCCGGTGATCGACAGCCGTCCGCTGGTCCGGTATATCATTGAAAAAGCCCGGGAGGCCGGACTGGCCAGGGTCTATCCGGTGGCCTCCATCACCAGGGGCAGCCAGGGCAAGGAATTGTCCGAGATGGATGACCTCAGGGGGGCCGGGGCGGTGGCCCTGTCCGACGACGGCCGGCCGGTGGCTGATGCCGGTGTTATGCGAAGGGCCATGCAGTATGCCGGGATGCTGGGGATGCCTCTGATTTCGCACTGCGAGGAATTGTCCCTGGCCGCCGGGGGGGTCATGAACGAAGGCTTCACCGCCACCAGGCTGGGGCTGAAGGGGATTCCCGCCGCCGCCGAGGAAGTCATGGTGGCCCGGGACATCATCCTGGCCGAGGCCACCGGCTGCCGCCTGCACATCGCCCACGTCAGCACCGCCGGGTCGGTGCGGCTGGTCAGGGAGGCCAAGGCCAGGGGGGTGAAGGTCACCGCCGAGGCCACACCGCACCACTTCACCCTCACCGACCGGGAGGTGGAGGGCTACGACACCTCCACCAAGGTCAACCCGCCGCTGCGGGGTGAGGCCGACGTGGCCGCCCTGAGGGAGGGCCTCGCCGACGGGACCATTGACGTTATCGCCACCGACCACGCCCCCCACACCCTGGAGGATAAGGATCTGGAGTACGATCTGGCCCCCTTTGGCATGGTGGGGCTGGAGACCGCGGTGGGGCTGGTTTGGACCGAATTGGTGTCCCCGGGAGTGATTAGCCCGGCCAAAGCGGTGGCCATGCTGACGGTGAACCCGGCCGGTATCCTGGGGCTTGAAAAGGGCCCTCTGATTCCGGGATCAACGGCCGATATAACCATTATCGATCCGGATCTGGAGGAAAGAGTGGACCCTGATTCATTCCAGAGCAAGGGCCGGAACACACCCTTCGCCGGAAGGAAATTAAAAGGTCTGCCGGTGTGCACCATAGTGGGTGGAAAGATAGTTTACCGCCGGTGACCCTGGAAATAGCCCCCAATTCTAAATTCCAAATTCACCAATATAACGGAGGTGTATGCTTTTTGAAGGCGATACTGGCCCTGGAAGACGGAACTTATTTTATCGGAAAACCATTCGGGTCCAGGGGTGAGCGCTGGGGTGAGGTGGTTTTCAACACCGGCATGACCGGTTATCAGGAGATTCTTACCGACCCGTCCTACTGCGGTCAGATCGTGGTTATGACCTACCCTCTGATTGGCAACTACGGTATCAACCGTGAGGATTTTGAGGCGAACAAGTCATATGTGAGGGGTTTTGTGGTCAAGGAGGACTGTGACCACCCCAGCAACTGGCGGGCCAGCTACAAAATCAGCGACTTTCTGGCCAGGGAGGGGGTGCCGGGTATTTCCGGCATTGACACCAGGGCACTGACCAGGCACCTCCGGAACTTCGGCACCATGCGGGGGGTTATCAACACGGACTCCACCGACCCCCGGGAACTGGTGGAAAAGGCTCGCAGCTGCCCGCAGCTGTCCGGGCAGCAGATGGTGCCCGAGGTTTCCACCGGTGAGTCCTACCGCATTGAGGGACAGGGCAGGAAAGTGGTGCTGATTGACTTCGGTTCCAAATTGAACATCGTCCGCCACCTCAAGCTGCGGGGCTGCGATATACAGGTGGTGCCGCCCGACACCGGCGCGGACAAAATAATGGCCATGGCCCCGGACGGGGTGCTGCTCTCAAACGGGCCGGGGGACCCTCTGGACGTGCCTTATGCCGCCGTCACCGTCAAGGAACTGGCCGGGAAGGTGCCCATCTTCGGCATCTGCCTGGGCCACCAGATCATGTCCCTGGCCATGGGGGCCAGTACCTACAAGATGAAATTCGGTCACCGGGGGGCCAATCACCCGGTCAAGGACCTGCAAAGCGGCAGGGTCTACATCACCTCCCACAACCACGGCTTCTCGGTGGATGAAGCCTCCATGGCCGGGGCCGGGCTGGAGGTAACCCACCGCAACCTTAACGACCAGACGGTGGAAGGCATGCGCCATGTGAGCCTGCCCATGTTCTCGGTGCAGTACCACCCCGAGGCCTCACCGGGCCCCACCGAGTCGGCCTACCTCTTCGACCGGTTTATGGATCTGATGGAGGGTTTTAAAAAGCAGGGATTAGGGATTAGGGTTTAGGGGTTGGTCGTCTAATCCCTAACCCCCAATCCCCAATCCCCAATCCCAAGCAGTATGATGCCAGGCTAAGAATTAGGAGGAAAACCATGCCGCTGGATAAAAGTCTGAAAAAGGTAATGGTCATCGGATCCGGGCCAATTATCATCGGCCAGGCCGCCGAGTTCGACTACGCAGGCACCCAGGCCTGCCGGGCGCTGCGGGAAGAGGGCCTGGAGGTGGTGCTGATCAACAGCAACCCGGCCACCATCATGACCGACAGCAATATGGCCGACCGCATTTATGTGGAGCCCCTGACACCGGAGTTTGTCACCCGGGTGATCAGCCAGGAAAGGCCGGACGGCATAGTGCCCGGCCTGGGCGGCCAGGTTGGGCTGAATATGGCAAAGCAGCTGGCCGAGGCCGGGGTGCTGGACCAGTACGGCGTCCGGCTGCTGGGCACCCCCCTGGAGGCCATCAAGCGGGCCGAGGACAGGGAAGGCTTCAAGTCCACCATGGAGAGCATCGGGGAGCCCATCCCCGAGAGCGTGGTGGTGGAAACCGTGGAAGAGGCCGTGAAGTTTGCCAAAAAGATCGGCTTTCCGCTGGTGGTCCGCCCGGCCTATACTCTGGGCGGAACCGGGGGCGGCATAGCTTACAGCCTGGATGAACTTATCTCAACCACCACCAGGGGGCTAAACGCCAGCATCATTCACCAGTGCCTGATCGAGCGCTGCCTGGTGGGCTGGAAGGAAATTGAGTTTGAGGTGATGCGGGACAACAACGACAACTGCATCACCATCTGCAGCATGGAAAACATCGACCCCATGGGCATCCACACCGGGGACAGCGTGGTGGTGGCTCCGGTGCAGACACTCTCCGACCGGGAATACCACATACTCAGGTCGGCCTCGCTGAAAATCATCCGGGCACTGGGGGTGGCCGGGGGCTGCAATGTGCAGTTTGCCCTGGACCCCAATAGCTACCAGTACTATGTCATTGAGGTCAACCCCCGGGTCTCCCGCTCTTCGGCTCTGGCCTCCAAGGCCACCGGCTACCCCATCGCCAAGGTTTCCAGCAAGATAGCCGTGGGGCTCAATCTGGATGAGATACAAAATGCCGTTACCGGCAAGACCTTAGCCTGCTTCGAGCCCTCCATCGACTATGTGGTATTGAAGTTCCCGCGCTGGCCCTTTGACAAATTCAACCTGGCCGATCGCCTGCTGGGCACTCAGATGAAAGCCACCGGGGAGGTCATGTCCATCGACAGGACCCTGGAGGGCGCCCTGCTGAAGGCGGTGCGCTCCCTGGAAATAGGCACCCCGGGACTGATTCTGAACGGACTGGAAAAAATAAGCGAGGACAGCCTTGACCAGGGTCTCAGGCAGGCCGACGACAGGCGGATTTTCCTGGTGGCCGAGGCTATGCGCCGGGGCTTGCTGATTGACCGGATCCAAAAACTGACCGGAATAGACCGCTTTTTCCTAGAGAAAATCAAGCTGGTGGTGGACCTTGAGAAATCACTCCGCCGCCGGGGCCCGGCCGGGCTGACCCCGGAACTGGTCCGGGAGGCCAAGCGGATGGGCTGCGCAGACGCCTACCTGGCCCAGGCGGCCGGCACCGGCGAGGATGAGGTGCGCAGGATCCGGCGGGAAAATGGGATCAACCCGGTCTACAAGATGGTGGACACCTGCGCCGCCGAGTTTGAGGCCGCTACCCCTTATTACTACTCCTGTTACGACGAAGGGGAAAATGAGGCCAAGCCCACCGGCAATCGCAAGGTGGTGGTGCTGGGCGGCGGGCCCATCCGCATTGGCCAGGGGATAGAATTCGACTACTGCTCGGTGCACTCGGTCTGGGCCATCCGGGAGGAGGGGCAGGAGGCCATCATCATCAACAACAACCCCGAGACCGTAAGCACCGACTTTGACACCGCCGACAGGCTTTACTTTGAGCCGCTGCTGGCCGAGGATGTGCTCAACATACTGGAAAACGAAAAGCCCGAGGGGGTAATCGTCCAGTTCGGCGGGCAGACACCGATAAACCTGGCTGCCAGGCTGCAGCAGGCCGGCATCAGCATTCTGGGCACCTCGGTGGAGGACACCGACCGGGCCGAGGACCGGGAGAAATTCGACAGCCTGCTGGTGGAACTGGGCATTCCCAAGCCTCCGGGCAGGACCGCCTTCTCGGTCCCGGAGGCCGAGAAGATTGCCGCCGAAATAGGCTTCCCGGTGCTGGTCCGCCCCTCTTACGTGCTGGGGGGCAGGGCCATGGAGATTGTCTACAACCATGATGAACTGCTGAACTACATGGCCACGGCGGTTTTGGTCACCCCCGAGCACCCGGTGCTGGTGGATAAGTACTTTCAGGGGGTGGAACTGGAGGTGGACGCCATCGCCGACGGCGAGACCGTCCTCATCCCGGGCATCATGCGCCACGTGGAAAGGGCCGGGGTGCACTCCGGGGACAGCATCGCGGTTTACCCCACCGATAAGATAGACGGCACGGTCCGGGACCAGATGGTGGAGTATACGGTGAAGCTGGCCCTGGCCTTAAATGTCAGGGGCATGATCAATATTCAGTACGTGCTCTACAACGGTCAGGTATATGTGCTGGAGGTCAATCCCCGGGCCAGCCGGACCGTACCCTACATGAGCAAAATCACCGGCATTCCCATGGTCAACCTGGCTACCAAGGTAATCCTGGGCCGCAAGCTGAAGGAAATGGGCTACCGCGGAGGGCTTTACCCCGAGGCCCGGATGGTGGGCGTAAAGGCTCCGGTGTTCAGCTTTTCCAAATTGCTGCAGGTGGATGTCAACCTCGGCCCCGAGATGAAGTCCACCGGCGAGGTGATGGGGGTGGACCAGAGCTATCCCAGGGCGCTGTATAAGGCCCTGGTGGCGGCGGGATATGTCTTCCCACACCAGGGAACCATACTGGCCACCATCGCCGACAAGGACAAGGAGGAGGCCCTGCCCATACTGAGAGGGCTTGCCGGCCTGGGATTCAAGATCTGCGCCACCGGGGGCACCGCCGCCTTCCTGCAGCAGGCCGGACTTTCGGTGGAGAAGGTAAATAAAATAAGGGAAGAGTCCCCCAACATTGCCGACCTGATCAGGTCCCGCAAGATAAATCTGGTGCTAAACACCTTTACTAGGGGCAAGGCTCCGGAAAGGGACGGCTTCCAGATCCGGCGGGCGGCGGTGGAGTACGGCGTGCCCTGCCTGACCTCCCTGGACACAGCCGGGGCCATCCTGGAAGTGATGACCCATATTAAGGAGGGGGAGGACTTCCAACTGGTGCCCCTGCAGGAGTATAATTGTTAGGGATTGGGGATTAGGGGTTGGGGGAGGGCTGGTTGTCCCGGGATGAGTTGTTGCCGGCAGGTCCGGGAGACTGCTGCTCACCCAGTTTTTTCTCCAGTTGTTTCAGCCGGGACTGCAGTTCGCGGATCTGCAGGTTCAGTTTAAACTGTCTGGCGATGCTGAATAAGAGAGTGGCCAGCACACCGGTGGCGGCTGAAAACGTGATTACCAGCACCAGCGGGAAAGACGGCAACTCCCAATTCAGGAATTTAAGGGTCACCGGCTGGGAATTCTGCAGGGCGAAGACCGAAATGGCCAGCACGAACAGTAAGGCCGCCACCAGGTACACTTGCATAATAACACCTCCGATGTTTGAAATATTAATTGTTGATACTGCCCTTATTTTACCAGATAGTACAGGGATGTGACAGATTGGTGTATAATAAAAAAATTACCGTTGTAAGGAATGAGGAAGTGGCCCCGGGATGCCGGCTGCTTTGCCTGGAGGCGCCGGAAATCGCCGCCGGGGCGGCGCCGGGGCAGTTTATGCACCTGCTTTGCGCCGGGGGGCAGGACCCGATACTGCGCAGGCCCCTGTCCATTCATTATGCCGACAGGGAAAGCGGGCAGGTTTATATTCTATACAGGGTTGCCGGCAAGGGCACAGCCCTGCTGGCCCGCAGGGGGCCGGGGGAGTTGCTGGAGGTCATGGGACCCCTTGGCCGGGGCTACACCCTGCCCGCACCCGGTGAGAGAGTGGCCGTACTGGGCGGGGGTATCGGGGTGGCGCCCCTTCTTTTCCTAATCCGGGAAATAAAAAGACTGTACCGGGGGGAAACCGGCGGGGTCTCGGTTTTCCTGGGGGCTCCTGCCGGGGCCTCACTGCTTGGCGCCGGGCAGGTTTTGGAGCTGGGGCTTGACCTTCATCTGGCCACCGACGACGGCTCCGTGGGCTTTAAAGGGAATGTGGTGGATCTGTTCAGGCATTCTTCCGGCACATTTGACCGGGTCTATGCCTGCGGCCCGCTGCCCATGCTGAGGGCCCTGGCCGGGGCGCTGAGTCCCGGATCCCGGGCCGAGGTCTCGGTGGAGGAGCGCATGGGCTGCGGCGTGGGGGCCTGCTTGTCCTGCGCCTGCAAGGTCAGGTCCGGGCCGGGGGCGGAGTGGCGGTACGCCCACGTCTGCACCGACGGCCCGGTGTTTGACCTCCGAGAACTGGTGCTTGATTAGTCACAGAGGACAAGAAAAAAACTTTTATTAGCCACAAAGGGCACAAAGAACACAAAGAAAAGTATTGAAAGTTAAAATCATAAGTAAAGACATTTTAAAACCACAGAGAACACAGAGGGCACAGAGAAAACAGAAATGATGATTAGATGGCGAATTTGAAGTTACTTGAAGTTAATAATTTTGTCACTGGCTTATGGTTGTTCTTTCTTAATAGTCTTTAAATCTTATCTCTGTGGCCTCTGTGGTTAATTATGACCCATAAGCGACCATATTACATTGCCATAATAAGTTTTTCTTTGTGCCCTTTGTGTACTTTGTGGCTAAAAATATGATCTGCAAATCTTTCTGGATGTTTTTTGTTAACTCAGTGGCTGAAAAAAGACCCTAAGGAAGGCAAGGGTGGTTGAGGTATGAACCTGGCAGTCAATATCGGCGGGATTAGGATGAAGAACCCGGTCACCACCGGGTCGGGCACCTTCGGCTTCGGCCGGGAGTACTCGTCCTTCGTAGATCTGAACCGGCTGGGGGCTGTAGTGATCAAAGGCACCACCCTGCTTCCGAGGCCGGGCAACCCAACCCCCAGGATTGCCGAAACCCCGGCCGGTATGCTGAACGCCATCGGACTGGAGAACCCCGGGGTGGAGGCGGTGATTGAAAAACACCTCCCTTATCTCGGGCAGTTTGACGTCCCGGTCATCGTCAACATTGCCGGGGATACGCCGGAGGACTACGCCCGGCTGGCCTCCAGGCTGGACCGGGCTCCCGGTGTGGCCGGGCTGGAGGTGAATATCTCCTGCCCCAACGTGAAAAAGGGCGGACTGGCCTTTGGCAGCGACCCTTCCTCGGCGGCCGAGGTAATCCGGGAGGTCAGGGCGGCCACCCGGCTGCCGGTGATCGCCAAGCTTTCCCCCAACGTCACCAGCATCGCGGCGGTGGCCGAGGTCGTGGCCGGCGCCGGGGCGGATGCGGTTTCGCTGATCAACACCCTGCTGGGCATGGTGATCGACGTCAAGGGCAAAAGGCCGGTGCTGGCCAATGTCATGGGCGGGCTGTCCGGGCCGGCGGTGAGGCCGGTGGCGGTCAGGGCGGTCTGGCAGGTTTACCAGGCGGTAAACATCCCCATCATCGGCATGGGTGGGATCACCTGCGCCGAAGACGCCCTGCAGTTCATTATGGCCGGGGCCGGCGCGGTGGCGGTGGGCATGGCCAACTTTGTCAACCCCCGGGCCACCCTGGATGTGCTGGAAGGAATAGAGAATTATCTGCGTGACAATAATATCAGGGATATTCGTGAGCTTATAGGGGCGGCTCACGGGTCCGGGATCAGGGGTTAGGGATTCAAGGGGAGCATGCTCCCCGGGGTCGGTGGCCGGCATGAAAAATTAAGATATGCCAATACATGGTTTCTTTTGGTATAATAGAACTCAGTTTATGCCTTCTTTATGTACAGCCATCTTTTCAGGAAAAACCCCCAATCCCCAACCCCTAACCCCTAATCCCAATATACGGAGGTGCAAGTCATGAAAAAACAATTCAACCCCTCAACCCTTTACCTGGCCACTCCCACGGTTCTGGTGACGGTGGCTTCCGGTGGCCGGGACAATATCATCACCCTGGCCTGGGTGGGCACGGTAAACTCGGAGCCCCCCATGATCGCCATCGGTGTGCGCCCTTCCCGCCACTCCCACGGGCTGCTGGAGAAGGGCGGGGAGTTTGTGGTGAATATTCCGGGGAGCGGCATGGTCCGGGAGTTGGACCTTTGCGGCAGCAAATCGGGCCGGGACCTGGATAAATTTGAACAGTGCGGCTTCAAGCGGATTCCGGCCTCCAAGGTCGGCGCCCCGCTGATCGACCGCTGCCCGCTGAACATCGAGTGTGTGGTCCGGAACAAGCTGAGTCTGGGCAGTCATGACCTGTTCATAGGAGAAATACTGGCGGTCCAGGCCGACGAGGCTGTGCTGGACGACAAGGGCCGGGTGGACATGGCCAAGGTCGGGCCGGTGGCTTTCAGCGGCGGAGAATACTGGGGCCTGGGGGCAAAACTGCCCAGGAAATAACCGGCGGCCACTTGATCCGGGTTTAATCAAAAAATAGTACGGGGGGTGATGGCGGCATGGATCAGCCCAACCCTCTGATCGTGGCCCTGGATGTAAATCATTCAGCCAGGGCGCTGGAGCTGGTTGACCTTTTAAAAAGCCAGGCCGGAATGTTCAAGGTGGGCATGGAGCTTTTTTACAGCTCCGGCGGCAGAGTGGTGCAGGAGATTAAGGACAGGGGCTGCGGGGTCTTTCTCGACCTTAAGCTGCATGATATACCCAACACCGTAGCCGGGGCGGCCAGGGCGCTGACCGGGCTGGGGCCGGATATAATCAATGTCCACGCCGCCGGCGGGCCGGAGATGATGCGGGCGGCGGCCGGGGCGGTGCGGGAAGAGGCTGAGAAAAAGGGGCTGAAAAAGCCCCTGATAATCGCGGTGACGGTGCTGACCAGTATTGACAAGGGTATTTTCAATGATCAACTGGGGATTGTTGGCGAGATTGATTTTTTTGTTGGGAAATGGTCCCGGCTGGCCCGGGACTGCGGCCTGGACGGGGTGGTGTCCTCGCCCCGGGAGGTTTCAATGATCAGGGAAAACTGCGGCCCGGGGTTTGTCATCGTCACACCGGGGGTCAGGCCGGATTGGTCGGCGGCCGGCGACCAGAAGAGGTTTACCACACCGGCCCGGGCGGTGGCGGCGGGGGCCGACTTCATCGTGGTGGGCAGGCCGGTGACCGCCTCCCCGGATCCCCTTGCCGCAGCCAGGCGCATCAACCTGGAGGTATCTGATTCCAGCGGAGATCACTGAGATTAAAAAAATTAAAAGGGATGTGCCGGTTGACACATCCCTTTTTGCCTCGCGGCAGGGTTAAACCATCGATTGCTCCGCACGTTCTATGGCCAGTCTTACAAGGTTACCACAGTTCCTTGAGGAGACATTGCCAAAGTCTCCGCTCCTGGCCACCTCGTCGGCAACACCCAGTTCCTTGGCTAACTCGAATTTTAATCTGTCCGACATAATCCCCCGGTTTCGAGCCATTAGCCAACCCCCTTTTTTTTGCAGCGAGGCGCAACATATTTAGTTGTAGGATCCAGTTATATTTTCTCACCGGAAGAATTTTTAATGCAGGTAATTACGGTCAGGGCGAAAAATGTCAGACGCAGGAATAAACAAAAAAATAAAGAAATATTTAGCATTTGCCTTTGAGGTGTTTTTTGTCCTTTTTGAGAGGGGGACAGGGTGGATTACGGTGTGGCCTTGGGCCAGGACTGGGATGAAGCCAGGCCCGCCATCAGCGACGGCCCGCTACTATTTTTTGCTGAAAATCTCGGCGCCTGGGTTGAGTGGAACCAGGGCGCCGGTACGGTGGAGATATATATTTAACGGGGAGTGGAGATCAGTTCATGGAAAAGGATCAGGTCATCAAAATATTCGAGGAAACCGGGGCCTTGCTCAGCGGCCATTTCTTGCTGACCTCGGGGCGGCACAGCGACAGGTATATACAGTGTGCCATGGTGCTGCAGCACCCGGGCCACTGCGGGGAACTCTGCCGGGAGCTGGCCTCCAGGTTCGCCGGGGATGGGATCACGGCGGTGGTTGGGCCGGCCACCGGAGGCATACTTATTTCATACGAGGTGGCCCGCCACCTTTCTGCCCGCAGCCTGTTTGCCGAAAGGGAAAACGGCCGCATGACCCTGCGCCGGGGCTTCCAGTTAGATCCCGGCGAAAGGGTGCTGGTGGTGGAGGACGTAACAACCACCGGAGGTTCGGTGAAGGCGGTCATTGAGGCGGTCAGGGAGGCCGGCGGCGAGGTGGCCGGCGCCGCCGTCCTGGTGGACCGCAGCGGCGGCCAGGCTGCGCTGGGGGTGCGGACCGAGAGCTTGCTGGAGATCCCGGCGGTGTCCTATCTCCCTGAGGAATGCCCCCTCTGCCGGCAGGGTATTCCCTTCGTCAAACCCGGCAGCAGGAAAATTTAAAGCAGCTGGAGGTTATTAACAGCCTTGCAGGTACAGCCGAGAAAGACCATCCTCCTGATCGTTGATTCATTTAATCCTGCTGCGTTAAAAAGGGCGCTGGACCGCAAGATGGTGCCGGCTCTGGAATTTCTGAAAAACAGGGGCTATTTTTCCGACCGCTGCGTCTCAGTGTTTCCCACCATGACCCCCACCTGCGCCGGCACCATTGCCACCGGGGCCTCCCCGGCGGGCCATCAGGTGCCGGGCTTTGTCTGGTTCAACCGCCGGGAAAAACGCATCGTCAACTATGGCATCAGCCCCCGGGCGGTGTGGAAAATGGGGGTGAAGAGGGTTATCCGGGAACTGCTCTTCAACCTCAATCACAATCAGCTGAGTAAAAAGGTCAAGACGCTATATGAATCCATGGAAGAGGCGGGGTTTTCCACCGGGGCGGTGAACCCCTTTATCTTCAGGGGCGGCCACCCCCACCAGGCTAAAATTCCCCTGCTGCTGCAGTTAATGTCGGCCTTCGGCTTAGGCGGCAGGCTTATGGGGCCGGGTAAACTCTACCTGGGGCAGATCTGCCCCCCGGAAGAGGCGGCCTGGAGGATATTGAGCGTGCCGCACTGCCTGCGCAAATTCGGGGTCAACGATGAATACTCGGGTGCGGTGGGCCGCTGGCTGATCCACCGGGGCCAGCAGCCGGATTTGCTAACCGTTTACCTGCCTGACACCGACGGCTATGCCCACCGGCACGACCCCAACCGCAGCGAGGAGTCGCTGCAGAGGGTGGACCGGCAGGTGGGGAGGATAATGGGGGCTTTTTCCAGTTGGGACGAGGCACTGCTTAAGAACACCGTTATTGTGGTGGGGGACCACTCCCAGAGCCTGGTGGGTGACGACGCAGCCAGCATGGTCAACCTTTCCCGGGAACTGCAGAATTTTTCCCGGCTGGAAATAGGCCGGGAGGGCGGCGCCCCCAGGGATATCGCTCTCTGCGTAAACGAGAGGATGTGCCACATCTACATCCTGCGGGACAGGGAAAGACTGCTGCCTGAAGTCATCCGGCGGGTTTCGTCGGTGGCCGGGGTGGACCAGCTGGCCTGGAAGGAGGGGGACTGGTTTTACCTGTTGGGGGTGGGCCGGGGTCAGTTGGCATTCCGGCCCGGCAGGGAGTTCTGGGACGAGTACGGACAGGGCTGGACGGTCAAGGGGGACCCCCGGGCGGCCGGGGCCAGGCTGGATGGTGGCGGCTTGATTTTTTGCGACTATCCTGACGCCCTGTCCCAGTTTGCCAACGCCCTGAACTGTGAGAATGCCGGGGATCTCCTGGTCAGCGCCAGGCCCGGCTTCGAGTTCACCGGAGAATACGGGCCCCGCCACCCTGGCTGCGGCAGCCATGGATCATTGCACAAAGACGACTCCCTGGTCCCCCTCTTTGTGGCCGGAGCGGCCTTTCAGCACTCAAGACCCAGGATACAGGATATAGCCCCTTATATCAAATCACAGTTCGGACTGCTCTAAGAGGCTTATGCAACATTTTCCAATAAGTTGGAAGCTCCACCGGGGCGCCCAAGGGGAAAAGCCGGTCTTTCGCCGGTAAATCTCTCAGGCCAGCAAGACAGAGAAGATGCGTTCTTCTCTGTCTTGCTTTTTTGCAGTAATCCGGGCAATAATAAATATGAACAGGGGGTGATGGACTGTGGCCGAAGAATTGAAAAAAACTCCTTTATATGATGCACACCTGGCCGCCGGGGCAAGGATGGTCCCCTTCGGCGGCTGGGCCATGCCGCTCCAGTACCGTGACATACTGGAGGAGCACCGGGCGGTGCGGGGCCGGGCCGGGCTTTTTGACGTTTCGCACATGGGGGAGATCATGGTGCGGGGGTCCGGGGCCTTGAAATTGCTTCAGTATATTTTAACCAATGACATCACGGCCATGGTGGACGGACAGGTTATGTACAGCCTTATGTGCAATGCCAACGGAGGGGTGCTGGATGATATCCTGGTCTACCGGCTGGAGAAAGAGCGTTACCTGCTGGTGGTCAACGCGGCCAACAAGGACCGGGTTCTGACCTGGATTATGGATCAATCGGGTGACGGCGCGGCGGTGGAGGACATAACAGACCAGACCGCCCTTTTGGCCCTGCAGGGGCCCCGGTCGGCGGAAATCATGACTGCGCTGGCCGGGTTTAATCCCGGATTGGTGGGCGGCTTTCGTTTTGTTCGCGGCGGGGTGGCCGGTATTGGCTGCCTGGTCTCAAGGACCGGCTACACCGGGGAGGATGGATTTGAGATTTTCCTGTACGCCGGGGATGCGGTCTCAATGTGGCAAAAACTGCTAGCGGCAGGGGAGCCTCACGGACTTGCGCCGGCCGGGCTGGGCGCCAGGGACACTTTAAGGCTGGAGGCCTCACTTCTACTTTACGGCCATGAGCTGACAGAGGAAATCACCCCCCTGGAGGCCGGCCTGGGGCGTTTTGTAAAACTGGAAAAAAACAGCTTTATAGGGCGGGAGGCGCTGTTTAAACAGCGGGGCCACCTTTCCCGCCGGCTGGCCGGTCTTACCATGCTGGAACGGGGGGTTCCCAGGGCCGGCTACACCGTGTCGGTGGGAGGCAAGGTGTCGGGCTGGGTCACCTCGGGCGGCTACGCCCCAACCCTGGACGCATACCTGGCCATGGCCTACCTGCCTGACATGGTCAGGCCGGGAGACCGGGCGGAGGTGCTGATCAGGGGGAAGGAACGCCAGGCTGTGGTGACGCCGATGCCCTTCTATAAAAGGGATCGCCGCAAGATGGTCCCGGCCGCCGTGGCTGAGGCAGGGGCGGATAATATGGGCTTTCCGGCCCAGCTAAATAAGGAGGGGATGATATGATTCCCGGGGGACTGCTTTACAGCTCCAACCACGAGTGGGTAAAGGTGGACGGAAAGACCGGTCGGGTGGGAATCACCCATTATGCCCAGGAGGCCTTGGGCAGTGTGGTTTTTATCGATCTGCCGGAGGAGGGGGCCAGGGTGGCCGCCGGGGAGAACATGGGTGTAATCGAGTCGGTAAAGGCGGCCTCGGACTATTACACCCCTGTTTCCGGGACGGTTATCGCAGTGAACGGCGATTTGCCCGACGCCCCGGAGTTGATCAACGAGGACCCCTACGGCCGGGGCTGGATCGCCGAGATAGAACTGGACAACCCGGCCGAGCAGGAAACGCTGCTTGACGCAGAGGGCTATAAAGAACTATTGGCCGGGGAAAAAAAGTAGATTTAGGGTCCTCTATTTACAACCACAGAGAACACAGAGAGCACAGAGAAAAAATTGTAATTGGCATGAATTAAAAATGAGCCGGGGGGCTTTGGGGTATTATTTAGCCACAAAGGGCACAAAGATCACAAAGAAAAATATTCAATTTATGATTTTTGAGTCTCAGTTGACCACAAGGTTAAAATGAGAATATTTAACTTTAAAGTGGCATTACAAGGTTGGCTGCCGGTGTAGCTTTTACTTTGTGTCCTTTGTGTCCTTTGTGGCTTATTAATCTATTTTCTCTCGTTTTCCTCAAATTCCGGCTATTAATTTTTTCTCTGTGCCCTCTGTGGTTTAAAAAGTTTTATTAGCGGGGGTGGTTGCGTGCGCTATGTGCTGAACACTGATGGGGACCGGCGGGTAATGCTGGACCGCATCGGGGCCGCCGGGGCCGGGGATTTGTTCCGGGACATCCCGGACGGGGTCAGGCTGCGGCGGCCCCTTGACCTGCCCCACCCCATGGCCGAGCCCGGCCTTCACCGGCATCTCCGGGAGCTGGCGGGGGAGAATCTCAACCTTGATGATTACGCCTGCTTCCTGGGGGCAGGGTCATACGACCATTATGTGTCCCCGCTGGTGGACCAACTGCTGCTGCGGTCGGAGTTTTACACCGCCTATACTCCTTATCAGCCAGAAATCAGCCAGGGTACGCTGCAGGCCACATTTGAGTATCAGTCGCTGATTTGCGCCCTGACCGGGATGGATGCGGCCAACGCCTCGCTTTACGACGGCGCCAGCGCCCTGGCCGAGGCCGCCCTGATGGCCTGCGAGGAGACCAAAAGGGGCAAGGTGGTCATTTCCGGTGCCACTCACCCCGAGTACCGGGCCACGGTCAGGACTTACCTGAAGCACCGGGGCATAGAAGTAGCGGAGTGTCCGGATACCGGGGGGGTAACCGATGCCGGGCTGCTGGCCCGGTTGGTGGACGGCCGCACCGCCGCGGCTATCATCCAGCAGCCCAATTTTTTCGGCTGCCTGGAGGAGGCCCCGGAGATAGGGGAGGCGGCCAGGAGGCACAATTCCCTCTTCGTGGTCTGCGCCGATCCGGTTTCTTTGGGGCTGCTGGAGGCCCCGGGGGAATACGGAGCCGACATAGTGTGCGGGGAGGGTCAGGGACTGGGCAATCACCCGGGCTTTGGCGGGCCTTACCTGGGTTACCTGGCCTGCCGGCAAAAACTGGTCCGCCGCCTGCCCGGCCGTCTGGTGGGGCAGACCCTGGACAAACGGGGCCGGAGGGGGTTCGTGCTGACCATCCAGGCCCGGGAGCAGCACATCCGCCGGGAGAAGGCCACCTCCAACATCTGCTCCAACGAGGCTCTCTGTGCCCTGGCCGCCACCATCCACCTTTGCTGGCTGGGGAAGGAAGGGCTGCGCCGTGTGGCTGAGCTCTGCCTCCAGAAGTCCCATTACGCCCACCGCCTGATCACCTCCCACAAAGGTGTGCAGGCCTCCTTTAAAGCTCCCTTTTTCAAGGAATTCGCGGTGAGGCTGGAGGAGGACCCGGAAGAGGTGAACCGCAGGCTTTTGCAGTCCAGGATCATCGGGGGGCTGGATCTGGGAAGATTTTATCCCGGCTACGCCGGGCAGATGCTGCTGTGCTGCACCGAGCAGCGCACAAGGGAGGAGATTGAACGCCTGGCTGCCGGAATTGGAGGGATTGCCAATGACTGAGCCGCTTATTTTTGACCTGGGCGCCCCGGGTCGAGGTTCCTGCTCCATGCCGGAGGTTGACGTGCCGGCGCTGCCCCTGGAGGAACTGATCCCGGAGAGGCTGCTGCGCGCCAGTCCGCCGGAGATCCCCGAGGCGGGGGAGAGGGAGGTGGCCGGCCATTTCACCAGGCTGTCCGTTTTGAATTACGGGGTGGACACCGGATTTTACCCCCTGGGGTCCTGCACCATGAAATACAACCCTAAAATAAATGAGTACGCCGCCCGCCTGCCGGGGTTTGCCCGCCTGCACCCGTACCAGCCCGCCGGCCAGGTGCAGGGGGCGCTGCGCCTGATGTATGAACTCCAGGGCTATTTGGCTGAAATCACAGGCATGGACTTTTTCACCCTGCAGCCGGCGGCCGGCGCCCACGGAGAATTCACCGGGCTTTTGATGATCAAGGCCTACCATGAAAGCCGGGGTGAAACCGGCCGGCGCCGGGTCATCGTCCCCGACTCTTCCCACGGCACCAATCCGGCCACCGCCGCGCTGTGCGGCCTGGAGGTCAGGCAGATCAGGTCGGGCCCCGGCGGCACCGTGGACCTGTCGGCGCTGAGCGAGGCCCTGGACGGCGAAACCGCCGCCGTGATGCTGACCAACCCCAACACCCTGGGGCTTTTTGAAAGTGAAATCAGCGAGGTGGCCGGCGCCGTTCACCGGGCCGGGGCGCTAATGTACTGCGACGGGGCCAACATGAACGCCGTCATGGGCATATCGCGCCCGGGCGAGATGGGCTTTGACGTGATTCACCTCAACCTGCACAAGACCTTTTCAACGCCCCACGGGGGAGGCGGGCCCGGGTCCGGCCCGGTGGGGGTAAAGGGCTTCCTGGCGCCCTTCCTGCCTTACCCGCTGGTGAACCACAGCCCGGAGACAGGGTCGTTCTTTCTGGATTTTGACCGGCCCCAATCCATCGGCAAAGTGAAGTCGTTTTACGGCAACTTCGGCGTGGCGGTCAGGGCCTACGCCTACATCCGTGCCCTGGGCGGCGAGGGGCTGCGGGAAGTGAGCGAAAACGCGGTATTAAACGCCAACTACCTGCTCTCCCTGGTCCGGGACTCCTACCGGGTGCCCTTTGACCGCCCCTGCATGCACGAATTTGTGCTGGCCCCCCCAGCAGGCTTCAAGGAGGCCGGGCTGCACACCCTGGACATAGCCAAGCGGCTGATGGACTACGGCTACCACCCGCCCACGGTCTATTTCCCGCTGATTGTGGAGGAGGCACTGATGGTGGAGCCCACCGAGACAGAAAGCCGGGCCACCCTGGAAGAATTTGCCGCCGCCCTGGTTAAAATCGCCCGGGAGGGGCTGGAGGACCCGGAACTGATCAAGGAGTCCCCTCACGGCACACCGGTTTCCAGGCTGGACGAGGTTTCGGCCGCCCGTAGGCCGGTGCTGCGCTGGCAGCCCCCGGAGGGGAAATAAAATAAGAGGCCGCCACTGAAAAGTAGGCGGCCTCTTAAATCAAATGGAGGAATTCCCTGACACAGTTCAGAATTTATCAATTAGCAAGCCCAAATAACTTAGTAACTTAGGTACCCGGTACCAGAGAGGTGATTGGATTGCCTTCCCGTTTTCCCGACTGGTTAAAGAAAAAACTTCCAAGCCACGGTGACATTGAGATCACCAGGAACCTGATTGATGGGCTGGGGCTGAATACGGTCTGCAGCAGCGCCAGGTGCCCCAACCTGGGGGAATGTTTTTCCCGGAAGACGGCCACCTTTATGATTCTGGGCGACAGGTGCACCAGGAACTGCGGCTTTTGCGCGGTGGAACACGGCGATCCCGGGCCGCCGGACCCCCGGGAGCCGGGCAGGGTGGCCGAGGCCGTGGCCGCCCTGGAGCTGCGCTATGCGGTGGTGACCTCGGTGACCCGGGACGACCTGCCTGACGGCGGGGCCGCCCACTTTGCCGCCACCATCGGGGCGATCCGGGAAAAACAGCCCGGCACTGCGGTGGAGGTGCTGACCCCGGACTTCGGGGGCCGGCCCGGGCCCATAGATACCGTGGCCGCCGCCCGCCCCGAGGTTTACAACCATAACCTGGAAACCGTTCCCAGGCTCTACCGGAGGGTGCGCCCGGGGGCCGGCTACAGGCGCAGCCTGGCCCTGCTGGAAAGGGTGAAGAAAAAACACCCCGGGATACTGGCCAAGTCCGGGCTGATGGTTGGCCTGGGGGAAAGCATGGAGGAGTTGGTGCAGGTGCTGGCGGACCTCCGGTCCGTGGGCTGCGACATAATCACCGTCGGCCAGTACCTGCAGCCCTCCCCCCGGCACCTGGAGGTTCTGGAGTTCATTACCCCGGAGGCCTTTGAAAACCTGCGCCGCACCGCCCTGGAGATGGGCTTTAAACACGCGGTCTGCGGCCCCTTCGTCAGGAGTTCCTACAAGGCCAGGGAAGTGGGCATCTGAGATTGCAGGGCGGCTTTTTACTCCCTCTGGTCTTCGGCGGTCAGACCAAGCACATCGAAGAGCTTGAAGGAAAGGCTCAGGATGATAGCTATAATGGTGGCCAGGCCCATCCCCCTGAGGCTCACCGCGCCAATCTCCAGGTGGGCGCCGCTAATCCCGATGATCAGCACGGCGGAGGTCAGGATCAGGTTGCGGGCCTTGCCGTAGTCCACTTTAGCCTCAATCAGCATGCGGATGCCCGAAGCCGCTATGACACCGAAGAGCAGCAGGGAGACCCCGCCCATCACCGGCACCGGAATGCTCTGAATGGCCGCCGCCAGCTTGCCGAAAAAGGACAGCAGGATGGCGATCACCGCCGCGCCGCCGATAACCCAGACGCTGTACACCCTGGTGATGGCCAGCACTCCAATATTCTCGCCGTAGGTGGTGTTGGGGGTGGAGCCGAAAAAGCCGGAAAAAAGAGTGGAGATGCCGTTGCCAAGGAGCGACCTGTGCAGCCCGGGGTCTTTGGCCAGGTCCTTACCCACAATATTACTGGTTACGAACAAATGGCCGATGTGCTCGGCCACCACCACCAGGGCGGCGGGAAGTATAATGGCAATAGCGGCCGGATTTTTAAAGCTGGGGAAATAGAAGGTGGGCACCGAAAAGGTATGGGCCTTGGCTATGGCTGCGGTATCCACCATGCCCATAAAGAAGGCCAGTACATACCCCGCCGCCACGCCGAAAAGAATCGGGATGATGGCCATGAAGCCCCTGAAGAGTATTGATCCCAGTATGGTGACCACAAAGGTGAACATGGATACGGTGATTACCCTGGGGTCCAGTGTTTTGGCTGTGAGTCCGGCCATCTCGGCGGCCACCGGGGCCAGCTCCAGGCCGATGACGGCGACGATGGCGCCCATGGCCGCCGGGGGGAAGACCGTGTTGATCCAGCCGGTGCCGGCCACGCCGACGATCAGGGCGACGATGATGAATACCAGACCCACCACGATAAAACCGGCCAGGGCTGATTCGTAGCCGTATTTGCCCAGCACCACAAAGACCGGAGAGAGGAAGGCGAAGCTGGATCCAAGGTAAGCCGGGATGCGCCCCTTGCAGATGAAAAGGTATAATAGTGTGCCGATACCATTGAAAAGCAGTATGGTGGCCGGGTCCACCTTAAAAAGAATGGGCACCAGCACGGTGGCCCCGAACATGGCAAAGAGATGCTGGAGGCTTAAGGGCAGCGACTGCAGAAGTGGCAGCCTCTCCTCCACCCCGATGGTTCTTCTTATGGACAAATTATATCCCTCCGTCATAAAAAATAAGACTAAATACTCTATAAAAGATAAAGGCGGTCTCCGGCGTCGCCCAGGCCGGGGACGATATAGGACTTGTCGTTGAGCTCCGGGTCAATCACCGCGGTGATGATCTTCACGGCGGGAAATCTCTTCATGACCTGGTCAATTCCTTTTCTTACCGCAAAGGCGCAAACCAGGGTCATTTTCTCCGGGGGGCAGCCTTTGGCGGCCACCAGCTCAATGGCCTTAACGCTGCTGTTGCCGGTGGCCAGCATGGGGTCCAGCAGGAACACCCGGTCGAAGCTGTCTGCCTGGTCAGGCACCGTATCCAGATAGGTGCAGGCCTCCAGGGTTTCATGATCCCTGTAAAGTCCTATATGCCCCACCTTGGCCGAGGGCAGCAGATCCAAAAAGCTGTCCACAAAGCCCAGTCCTGCCCGCAGTATGGGCGCCAGCAGGATCCTGCCGTCCCTGACCTGCCGGCAGCCGGCCTCAACACCTAAAGGTGTGGTCACGGTGCCGGCCACGGCCTCCAGGTCACAGGTGGCCTCCACCGCCAGGATCAGCCCCAGCTTGCGCAGGGCCTGCCGGAAGCCTTCGATTTGAGTTTCCCTGTCGCGCAGTACTTTTAAATAGTTACCTGCCACAGGGTGGTCAACAATTTTTAGCAAATTTTTGGTTCCCCCATTCTTTCATTTTTTCAACCCTTATTTTTTCGCCAACATAAGCCAATATCCTTGCATATAAATTATTTTTCGGCAATAGTTTTAGCCTGCCCGGCATAAAAAAACCGCCCCGGGGGCGGCTGAGATTAAGAATGCTTACAGCTTTTTAGGTATTTTCTCCTCGCAGGGCACGCCGGTCTGGCAGAGCCCGCAGCCGGTCTTATCAAAGCCCAGCCTGCGGCGCCTTTCGGCGGCGGCCTCGCCGCCGTAGGTCATCAGCTGGCAGAGGTCTTTGTCGTGACCGGCCTCACTGATGGCCCCGGCCGGACACCTCTTGATGCAGGACTTGCAGCCCTTGTCGGACAGGCAGTAGTCCAGGTGCCCACTGTATGGCCGGACGGCCTCCGGCGCCACCGCCCGCACCACCACGCTGCCCAGGCGGTGAGCGATGCCCCGGGCTGTGATCAGGGCGTCATTGAGGCTGAAGGTGCCCAGTCCGCAGGCGTAAGCGGTGTGCCTTTCGGACCAGGTGGAGGTGTAGTTCCGCCTTGCCGGGTCCTTGATTACTCTGAAATCCGGCAGCAGGAAGGGGGCCGCCGCAGCCATCCCCCGGGCCTCCAGCCAGCCCGCCAGGTAGCGCCGCAGGTCCATGTTGAACTCTTCACCGAAATTCCGGGTGTAGGACCACTCCGGGGCAGGCCCATCCTTGGCGGCCTTGTTTTTTCCCCTCACCAGCGAGTTGATTGGTAAAACCCAGGAGATTACGCCAACCTCCGCCGGATTAATTTCGGCGGGCAGTCCCCTGGACGAAAGTGATTTAGCCAGGGCCTGGCCGGGGGTCAGTGACTCCGGCCCCACCTGTTCTTTGACTACCTCGAAAATGGGGTCTTCACCCCGGGCAAAGCCCACCAGCGGGGAGTCGAAGTACCTCCCCCCGGTCAGGGGGCAGAGGTTGCGGGGGCTGTTCTCAACGTAGTCGTTAATCACCTGGCGAACCTCTTCGGCGTTTAAAACCGGGCTGGACATGGTTAAGACGTCACCTCCTAAAAAATTCACTTATACTGAGGGCCACATTGGCCGGAATCCAGACATCCAGAATGGGGTCCTCGAAAAGATGCCGTTTACGGCATGGTTGACTAACATCTATGATACATGAAAAACAGCCCGACCACCAGAGGGATCAAAAAAGCCCCGCCGCCGGCAGGGCGGCTATTAAAGCAATCTCCTGGCAATGGTCAGTTTTTCGGCCTCCTTGGCTCCCTCGTAGATTTCCAGTATTTTGGCGTCCCGGTAGTACCTCTGCACGTCGTACTCGTCTATATACCCGTAGCCGCCGTGCAGCTGCAGGGCCTTGTCGGCCACCCAGACCGCCGTTTCGCCCGCGTAGTATTTAGCCATGGCGTTGAGGGCCGGGTCCACTACGCCCTGGTCCACCTTCCAGGCCGCCTTGTAGGTGATGCTGCGGGCCAGTTCGATTCTGGTGGCCATTTCCGCCAGCTGAAACTGCACCCCCTGATTGGCTGCCAGAGGCTTGCCAAAGACGTTCCTTTCCTGAACATACCTCAGGGTCTTGTCCAGGGCGCCCTGAGCCAGTCCCACGCCCTGGGCGGCCACCATGGTCCGGGTGCAGTCGAAAAAGTGCATCAGTTGGTGAAATCCTTTTCCTTCAACGCCAATCAGATTTTCCAGGGGCACCCGCACATCCTCAAAGTTTATTTCGGCGGTATCGCTGGCCCGGACTCCCATTTTCCCCTTAATTTTGGTTCTGGTCACGCCCTTGCGGCCGGACTCCACCAGGATCATGCTGTGTCTTCTGTGCCTGACCTCATCGTCGGGGTTGGTCAGGCAGAATGCCACCATGAAGTCGCAGACGGTGCCGTTGGTAATAAACATTTTACTGCCGTTGATGACATATTCGTTGCCGTCCTTGACCGCCCTGGTTTTGGCGCCGACTACGTCGGTGCCGGCATTGGGCTCGGTGAAAGCTCCGGCCGAGATGGCCTGTCCCTCCACCAGGGGCGGCAGGTACTTTTTCTTTTGCTCTTCGGTGCCGAAGAAAAGAATGCTTTCGGCGCCAAAGGTGGCCGCCGACACCGCCAGCCCCATACCCAGGTCCACCCTGGAAAGCTGCTCGGTGATCAGGGCGAGCTCAAAAAATCCCGCCCCCGGGCCGCCGTATGCCTCAGGGATGATTACCCCCACCAGGCCGGCCTGGCAGGCTTTTTCCCAGACCTCCCGGGGGTACCTTTCCTCCCGGTCGCACTCCTT
>Ga0209347_1001306_pt1 | contig 42575 bp, 41 predicted proteins | sample AutmiccommuBRH23_FD_187382 | JGI IMG/M metagenome (GOLD analysis project Ga0209347, IMG submission 187382) | Deep subsurface microbial communities from Mt. Terri, Switzerland - Autotrophic microbial communities BRH/23 (SPAdes) (version 2) | ecosystem: Environmental > Aquatic > Deep subsurface >... | reverse complement strand
GATCTTGGGGCGACCGCGACCGGCTGCCGATGAAGCCCGACCGGCTGGCCGACGAGACCGGCCACCGGCTGCCGGACGACCTCGACGCGACCATGGCGGACTTCATCGGCTGGATGGATGCGCATGGCGATTTCTGGCCTGAGCGCTGAGGCGGCCGCCCGCGATCGCGCCGTCGGCTTCGGGCTCGCCTTCACCGCCTCGATCGGCCTCGGCCTGGCCATCGCGGTCGCCCGCATCGCCTTCGAGGGCGGCACCGACGGCCAGTCGGTGGCCACCGTGCGGGCCTGGTTCGTCGTGGCGGTGGTCGGGCTGTGGTGCCTGGCATCGGGGCGCGGCCTGGCGGTCGGCCGGACCACCTGGCTGCACTGCCTCGGCCTGGGGACGCTGCTGGCCTATATGTTCTTCGGCAACATCGGCGCGGTGAAGTACATCCCGGTCGGCGTCGCCGCCCTGCTGTTCTTCGTCTATCCGCCGCTGGTGGCGGTGTTCAACGCCGTCCTCGACCGGCGCTGGCCGGGGGTGCTGCGCATGACCGCCTTCCTGGTGGCGTTCGGCGGCCTGTTCGTCATGCTCGGCGTCGACCACGCCCATCTCGACCCGCTCGGCCTCGCCCTTGGCCTCGGCGCCGGTGTCGCCTGCGGCTTCCAGGTCACCTGGATCGGCCGGGTGATGAAGGGCCGCGACCCGCTGGTGGTGATGTTCCACATGGCGCTGGTGGCGGCGGTGGTGCTGAGCGTGGCGGTGCCGCTGGTCACCGGCATCACCCTGCCGGTGACGACGACCGGCTGGCTCGGCGCCGCCGGCGTCGTCCTGCTGCAGGGCTGCTCGATCCCGCTGTACTTCGCCTCGATCCCGCGGATCGGCACCGAGACCAGCGCGATCATCAACAACCTGCAGCCGGTGACCTCGATCGCCGCCGCCTACCTGTTGTTCGGCGAGGCGATGACGGCGGCGCAGGTCGCCGGCGGCGGCATGGTGATCGGCGGCATCCTGCTGCTGCAGCTGGCCGCGCGGAAACGCTGAGCGGCGGCGCGATGACGTTGCTTTTCTCCTGACGGTTGAGCGGGGAAGCCGCTATCCTGACGATGCTCGGGGACGGAAGGGGCCGTCCGCCGCGAAGGCATCACCTCGGGACGGGGACACTCAATGGCGACGAAACTCATCGAAATGCCCGGCATGATGGTCGGCCGGCGCGCCGTGGTGCGCGGGCTCCTGGCGACGACCACGCTGGCGACACTGTCTCTGCCCGCCGCAGCACAGCAGCGCGGTGCGGCGGCGTTCGAGCGCAGCCGGCCGGCGCTCCCGGTGCCGACGGTCGGCGCGCCGCTGGTCAACCCGCCGGCGATCGTCCCGGGCACCGCCGGCGGCAGCAACTACGCCCTGAGCATGGCACAGCGCAACTTCTCGGTCGGCAGCGACACCGCCAGCCTGTACGCCTATGCCGACCCGAACAACCCGACGCCCAACCCGAACATCGTCGGCCCGACCATCACGATCCCGGACAACGCCAAGGCGGGGTTCGCCTTCTCCGTCGACCTGACCAACAACCTGCCGCCGAACACCGCCGCCGCCCATGCCGGGCACGGCGCCGCCACGGTCCAGGGCGCCGGGGAGACGCCGCACGGCTTCGACGTCACCAATCTCCACACCCACGGCCTGCACGTGACGCCGGCGCAGGACAACGTCTATGTCGTGCTCTGCCCCACCGGGGCCACGGCGTGCTCGGCGGACAGCGCCACCGCCTCGAACAACCCGCAGATCACCGCCGCCACCGGCAGCATCCAATACGCCTATAACATCGGCCCGTCCGGCCCGTCGAAGGCGCCGGCGCACCCGGCCGGCACCTACTGGTACCATCCGCACAAGCACGGCTCGACCGCGATCCAGGTGGTGAACGGAATGAGCGGCGCGCTGATCGTGCGCGGCGACCTGGACGAGATCCCCGGGGTCGCCGGCTTGGCCGAGCAGGTGATGGTGATCCAGCAGATCGAGTACACGACGCCGGCCACCAGTTCCTCGCCGGGCGTGGTCGACCCCAACGTGCTGTATTTCGGCCAGTCCGGCTCCACGAACCTGCAGCTCACCATCAACGGCCAGATGCATCCGTCGGTGGCCATGAAACTGGGCGAGGTGCAGCGCTGGCGGATCGTCAACGCCACCTACAGCGCCTTCATCAGCCTGCAGTTCGGCGCCGCCACCGCGGGCGGCGGCACCGCGCCCTCGATCTATGCCATAGCCACCGACGGTGTGCCGCTGACCCACGTGCCCGGCGTCATCACCGTGCCATACCCGCTGGGCCCGCCGCCGGCCGCCCCTGCCAGCATCGCCGAGGCGATCATGAACGAGATCGCCATCCTCGCACCGGGCCAGCGCCTCGACCTCCTGGTGCAGGCGCCGACCAGCGCCGGCGGCGGCCAGAACGGCGCGGCCTTCCCCCTGGTCGCCAGCTTCTTCGAGACCCAGAACGCCCCGGCACAGACCATCGCCACGGTGCAGCTATCCGGCGCCAAAGCGAGCCCCGACCCGATGCCGGCGAGTTCCGCCTTCGGCTTCGGCAAGCTGATCCGCCCGCAGTTCGACTATTCCGGCATCGTGCCGCCGCCGCCGATCCTCGGCGGCCGGCAGTCGACCTGGAGCGTCAACTTCAATTTCAATCTTGGCAGCCAGGGCAACGCCGCCGTCGACGTGCAGCGCGGCGTCGGCACGCCGGTGAACGAGCAGTTCGACCCGAACAACGCGCAGATCACCCTGGACCTGTACGATCCGGCGAAGAAGAACACGACCTACTGGCAGGCCTCGGCGTCGGGCGCCCTGCACGCCTTCCACATCCACATCAACTCGTTCCTGGTCGCCGCCCGCTCCTTCTCGAGCGGCGGGTCGACCCAGGCCTTCGAGCTGCTGCCGGCGATGATCTGGCGCGACACCATCCGCATCGACCCGGATCCGAACTCCGGCACGGCCGCCGGGGCGCCGGTCCACATGGTCTCGCAGCAATACGACTATGCCGGCTGGTACGTCATGCACTGCCATGTCCTCGACCACGAGGACTTCGGCATGATGGTATCGGTGCAGATCGGGAGCTAGGCGGCGAGATTTCCCCAGGGGCGCCGGTCCGCAATTGGCGAAGGCGAAACCGGCATGCATCGATGACCGACTGGCGCCCGCACCCCGCCTCCGACCTGCCTGACGGGCTGATCCTGTTCGACGGGGTCTGCATCATGTGCTCGGCGTGGGTCGACTTCATCATCCCCCGCGATCCCGGCGGCCGTTATCGCTTCGTGCCGGTGCAGTCGGAGTTTGGGGGCATGCTGGCCGCCCGGTTCGGCATCGATCCCGAGGCACCGCAGTCGAATGTGGTGCTCCGCGATGGGCGCGCCTGGTTCAAGGCCGATGCGGTGATCGTCGTCGGGCGCGACCTGCCGGGCTGGCGGTGGACCGCTGCGCTGCGGCTGCTGCCACGGCCGGTGCGCGATGCCGCCTATGACCTGGTGGCGCGCAACCGCTACCGCCTGTTCGGCCGGCGCGACCACTGCATGATCCCGTCACCCGCTATCCGCCATCGGTTCATAACCGGCCCGGGCGAGCTGGCATGACGCGGATCCTGGTGGTCGGTGGCGCCGGGGTGTTCGGCTCCCGGCTGGTCGAGGGCCTGGCGGCGACCACCGGGGCAGAAATCATCGTCGCCGGGCGTGATGCCGCCCGCGGCGCAGCGGCCGTCACGGCAATCCGGACCCGGCATCCGGCCGCGCGGATCGAGGCCCTGACGCTCGACGCTCGGACGGTGACGCCAGCGGCGTTGCTCTCCACTCGTGCCGCGATCGTGGTCGACGCCGCCGGACCGTTCCAGGGTGCTGCGCCGGTGCTCGCCCAGACCGCCATCGCCGCCGGGATCCACTACATCGACCTCGCCGATGCCCGCGACTTCGTCGCCGACTTCCCGGCCCTGGACGCCGCCGCCAGGGCCGCCGGCGTCGTCGCGATCACCGGCGCCAGCTCGACGCCGGCGCTGTCGCACGCCGTCCTCGACCGGCTCACCACGGGCTGGCGGCGGATCGACCGCGTCGAGGTCGGGATCTCGCCCGGCAACCGGGCGCCACGCGGCCGGTCGGTCGTCGCCGCCATCCTGTCCTGGGCCGGCCGGCCGGTGCGGGTGTTCGACGGCGGCGGCTGGACTTCACGCCCTGGCTGGTCGGGGACGGTGACCCGTGGCATCGGCGACCTTGGGCGCCGCCGGCTGGCGCTGGCCGAGACCCCCGACCTCGACCTGCTGGCGGCGCGCTACCGGCCGCGCGACGCGGCACTGTTCCGCGCCGGGCTGGAGCTGCGCATCCTGCATGACGGCCTCGCTCTCGCCGCCTGGCTGCCGCGCCTGGGGCTGGTTGCGAGCCTGGCACCCCTGGCAGGCCCGGCCCGCTGGCTCGCCGCGGCACTCGACGGCTTCGGCAGCGACCGCGGCGGCATGCTGGTGGAGGCGTCCGGCCGCGACCGCGACGACCGGCCGGCGATCGCCACCTGGAGCCTCGCGGCCGAGGCCGGCGACGGCCCCTGCGTCCCCACCCTGCCGGCCCTCGCCGTGCTCCGCCGGCTGCTGGAGGCTCCGGAGACCCTGGAGCCGGGCGCCCGGCCGGCCGCCGGCGTGCTCGACCTGGAGGCGATCACGACCGAGTTCGCCCGCCTGCGCATGCGCACCGCGGTGGCGACGTTGCATCCGCTCGCCCCCTTCGAAGCGGCCCTGGCCGGGCGGTTCGACGCATTGCCCGGGCCGGTGCAGGCGGCACACCGCGGCGGCCCGGTGACCCGGCTGGCCGGCACCGCGACGGTCGAGGGTGCTGCGACCCCGGCCGGCCGGCTGGTCGCCCGGCTGGTCGGCTTCCCGCCCGCCGGCGCGGGCGTCCCGGTGCGGGTCGTCAAGCGGCGGCAGGCCGACGGCACCGAGGTCTGGGAGCGCGACTTCGCCGGCCGCCGGTTCAGCAGCCATCTGGCGCCGCTCGGCCCCGGCCGGGTCGAGGAACGCTTCGGCCCGCTCACCTTCGAACTCGCCCTCGGGGTCGACGCCGGCCGGCTGACGATCCGCGTCGCCGGCTGGCGGATCGGTCCGCTGCGCCTGCCGCGCCGCCTGGCACCGGCGAGCGAGGCGTCGGAAGGCGTGGACCCGGACGGCCGCTTCCTGTTCGACGTGCCGATCGCCGTGCCGCTGCTCGGCCGCCTGGTGCGCTATCGCGGCCGGCTCGCGATCGAGGTGTAGCGTCGGCGTCGACCGTGACGGAGCAAAAAGGACGCGATTGTCAGTTATAGCCAATTGGCTATTTTATCAGGATGGCCAACCGCACAGGCAGCGCGTGAAGCGATGACCAGTTTCGAAAAGCTCCGGGAGCGGATGCTGGCAAATCCGAGCGTGAAGGCCGAGTACGATCGTCTCGGCCCGGTCTACGAGGTGGTCGGCGCCCTGATCGATGCTCGGCACGCCGCAGGGCTGACCCAGGCGCAGCTCGCGGAGCGGATGGGGACCAAACAGTCGGTGATAGCCCGCCTGGAGACCGCGCGCCGTCTGCCCAGCCTGGAGATGGTCGCCCGCTATGCGGCGGCGACCGGCCGGCGTGTCGCGCTGGTTCGGGATGAATGACGGCGCCGCAACGGCTTACTGATGTCCGGCCGCAACGCTCTCATGCTACGCCAATCGTCGCCCCCTCCGCGCCCGCCTCCACCGCCAGCCGCCCGGCCGCCGCCAGCGCCGGCCAGTCCGCCGCCGCGACCATCGCCACCGGGCACGCCGTCCCGTACAGCTCGTTGGCGACCAGCGCTCCCAATGTCACGATGGCGTCGCGGGTCAGCAGCAGGATGGCGGCCGGGCCGGTCCCGGCGCGGATCGCCTCGGCCAGCACCGAGCTGCCGGAACTGGAGCCGCGGCCGCGCTCCATCAGCAGCACCTTGCCGGTCAGCACTTCGCCGCATTGCGGATGCCAGCGGTCGATGATGGCGCCGGTCGCGGCGTCGAGCCCGCCCCAGAAGCTGAGCGGCTCGACCAGCACGAACACCGCGCCCGCGGCGGTGCCGGGCACCAGTGTGACGGCAGATATGGCGCTCATCGCCGCACCACCCGGCCGGCCCGCGCCGACGCCACGCAGTCGGCGAGCGAGCCGAACGCCACCTCGATGTTCAGGTTTCCCGGCGCGTAGTAGGCCATCTTGCCCGAGTTGGTCATCACCGCCCCCGACAGGTCGCGCATGATCGCGGTGACGTAGGTGCAGGTGTCGACCACCAGGGTCACCCCGGCCTCCCGCAGCACCGCGTCCCAGCCGCGCGCCTCCAGCTCCGCCAGCACGCCGCGGGCGGTGTTGACGTAGATGTCGACGGCCGGGCGGGGGCCGTCGAGCAGTGGCACCAGCCGCGCGAACTCGGCGATCGAGAAATGCGGGGTGCCGAGGCTGACGGCGGCGAGCCGGGTGCCGTCGGGGACCGTCGACAGCCGCCGGACGATGTCGCGCAGCTCTTCGGCGTCCAGCCGGATCACCTCCTCCGGCACGCCCCCCTGCAGCGCGTCCTCCAGGGTGGCGGCCTCGGGGGTGAGGCCGACGGCGTGGAACATCGCCACCGAGCCCGCCGAGGCGGCGGTGGCGCCGAGCGCCTTCAGGTCGTCCTCGGTCGTGGCGGCGGGCAGCCCGACGATCGCCGGGATGCGCTCGCCGCAGCGCCGGCCGATGACGTGCCCGACGGCGACGCAGACCGGCCCGGCGTCGTCCCATTCCGGCGGCACCCCGGTGACCTCGACGACGACGGTGGCGCGGCGGTTCTCCGTCAGGTGCAGGCCGTAATACGGCACCCGGCCGGTGACGGCGCAGCACAGGTCGACGAAGTCGCCGTAGCGGTTGGTGCGGGCGCCGAGCACCGAGTTGGCGAACACGATGGCGTTGGACTCCGCCCAGGCGACCTGCCAGCCGAGGCCGGGCCGGAACAGCGTCTGGTAGGGCGCGCAGGTGTAGGTCGGCACGCAGCCCATCTCCTCATGCGCGACCATCAGCCGGGCGCCGGCGCTGCCCAGTGCCGGGTCGCCGCGGAACAGTTCGGGATGGATCAGGTCGACCGAGCCGACGTTCAGCGTGGTCGGCACCCGCACCCGGCCGCCGAGCCGCACCAGGTGCTCGACGAAGTCGAGGCTGACCTGGCCATGATACAGGCAGCCGTCGATATGCGCCGAGCGGGCGTCGATGAAGCCCGGTGCTTCGACCGCCTCGGCGAAGCGCTGCAGCAGGCTCATGGCGAAACGCGCCGCCTCGCCGTGGCCACCGCCGAGCAGGGCGCGGTCGATCTCGTCCAGGGCAACGCTCACGACGCCTCCTCCGCAAATGGGTTCCAGCCGCCGCGATCCTCGATCTCCAGCACCCAGAGGTCGGGGTCGATGCGGCGCTCGCGCTCGATATAGGCGTCGGCGTCGGCCTCCGGCACCGGGTCGGCGCCGGTCGCCGGCCGCCAGTGCGTCAGCTCGCGCTCATAGTCGCGGGTCGGCGCCAGCACCGTGCAGCCCTCGGCCGGGCCACGGTTCAGCTTCACGTAGATCGCCCCGGCGTCCGGGTCGCCGCGGCGCGCCACGGTGGCGGGAATGCCGCGCATCGACGCCCGACGGATCGCCGCCTGCACGACCACCTGCGACTTCAGCCGTGCCTCCGTCATCACCTGCCTCCTCGGCCGCCCGAGCCGTCACCCTCGCATGTTCCCGGCTGGGAACACGAGACGGTTTGCCCTAGATTGGCGTGCAAACCGCCGTTACGGCGGAAGGGAGCTTCGCAACGGGGATCCAGCATGAGCAAGCGAGTTCTGGGCGCCGCACTGGCGGTGACGCTGTTCGCCTCCACCGGCATCGCCGCCGCCGCCGACATCGAGCCGGCCGTGGTGTTCGACATGGGCGGCAAGTTCGACAAGAGCTTCAATGAAGGCGTGTACAACGGCGTCGAGAAGTTCAAGGAAGAGACCGGCATCAAGTACCGCGAGTTCGAGGTCACCAACGAGACCCAGCGCGAGCAGGCGATCGCGCGCATGGCCAGCCGCGGGGCCAACCCGGTGCTCGGCGTCGGCTTCGCGCAGGCGCTGGCGATCGAGAAGGTGGCCAAGGAGAATCCGAAGGTCCGGTTCGCCATCATCGACTCGGTGGTCGACCTGCCGAACGTCCGTTCGGTCGTGTTCAAGGAGCACGAGGGCTCGTTCCTGGTCGGCGTTCTGGCGGCGATGGCCTCGAAGACCGGCAAGGTCGGCTTCGTCGGCGGCATGGACATCCCGCTGATCCGCCGCTTCGCCTGCGGCTACGTGCAGGGCGTCAAGCACGCCCGGGCCGACGCCCAGGTGTTCCAGAACATGACCGGCACCACGCCGTCGGCCTGGAACGACCCGACCAAGGGCGGCGAGCTGGCGCGCAGCCAGTTCGATCGCGGCGCCGACGTGATCTACGCCGCCGCCGGCGGCACCGGCCTCGGCGTCTACCAGGCGGCGGCCGACAGCGGCAAGCTCGCGATCGGCGTCGACAGCAACCAGAACTACCTGCATCCCGGCACCATGCTGACCTCGATGCTGAAGCGCGTCGACGTCGCCGCCTACAAGGCCTTCATGGACGCCAAGAACGACAAGTTCACCTCGGGCGTGCAGGTCCTGGGCCTGGCCGAGGGCGGCATCGACTGGGCGCTCGACGAGCACAACAAGGCGCTGATCACCGACGCCATGAAGGCGGCGGTCGACAAGGCCAAGGCCGGCATCGTCGACGGCTCGATCAAGGTGCACGACTACATGGCCGACAGCTCCTGCCCGGGCTGATTGGCATGCCCGGCGTCGATGCACGTCGCGCCGTGGGTCCCGGATCCGTCCCGCCGATGGCGGTCCGGTCCGGGATGACGGCAAAGGAGGAAATGGCCGCCCGGCGATCCTCCTCCCCCCGTCGTCATCCCGGATTAAATCCGGGACCCACCCGCATCCTCGACGCCGGCAGATGAAGTCCACTCCGGCCATTGAGCTGGTCGGGATCAGCAAGCGGTTCGGCGCCGTGCAGGCCAACCGCGAGGTGTCGCTGACCGTGGCCGCCGGCAGCATCCACGGCATCGTCGGCGAGAACGGCGCCGGCAAGTCGACCCTGATGAGCATCCTGTACGGCTTCTACGAGGCCGATGCGGGAGAGATCCGCATCGACGGCCGGCCGGTGGCGATCCGCAGCGCCTCCGCCGCGATCGCCGCCGGCATCGGCATGGTGCACCAGCACTTCATGCTGGTACCCACCTTCTCGGTGCTGGAGAACGTCATGCTCGGTGCCGAGGGGGCGGCGTTGCTGGCGTCCGGCCGGGCAAGGGCGCGCGGCGAGCTGGAGCGGCTGGAGCGCGACTACGGCCTGGAGGTCGATCCCGGCGCCCTGGTCGGCGAGCTGGCGGTCGGGCTGCAGCAGCGCGTCGAGATCCTGAAGGCGCTGTACCGGGGTGCCCGTATCCTGATCCTCGACGAGCCGACCGGGGTGCTGACGCCGCAGGAGACCGACCGGCTGTTCGATATCCTGCGGTCGCTCAAGCGCGAGGGCGTCACGGTCATCCTGATCACCCACAAGCTGCGCGAGATCATGGCGGTCACCGATGCCGTCTCGGTGATGCGCCGCGGCGAGATGGTGGCGCACCGGCCGACCGCCGACACCAGCCGCGAGGAGCTGGCGGAGCTGATGGTCGGCCGCAAGGTGCTGTTCCGGGTCGACAAGCGCCCCGCCGCACCGTCCGCACCGGTGCTGACGGTGGAGGATCTGCGCGTGCTCGACGGCGGCGGCGTGCCGCGGGTCGACGGCGTCGGCTTCACGGTCGCCGCCGGCGAGATTGTCGGCCTCGCGGGCGTGACGGGCAACGGCCAGAGCGAGCTGCTGGAAGCGCTGGCCGGGATCCGCCGGATCGCCGGCGGCCGCATCCGCATCGGCGACCTGGACATCACCCCCGAGCGGCCCGCCGACCCGCGCATGGTGCGCGCCGCCGGCGTCGGCCACGTGCCCGAGGACCGCCACCGCATGGGCATGGTGACGGCGTTCGACGCCGCCGAGAGTGCCATCCTCGGCCGTCACGACAGTCCCGCCTTCAACGGCCGCTGGCTGATGGACTACGACGCCGTCGCCGCCGACTGCGCCGCCAAGATGCAGGCCTTCGACGTCCGCCCGGCCGATCCGCATCTGCGCAGCTCGCTGTTCTCCGGCGGCAACCAGCAGAAGCTGGTGCTGGCTCGCGAGCTCGAGGGCCGGCCGCGGCTGCTGCTGGTCGGCCAGCCGACCCGCGGCGTCGATATCGGCGCCATCGAGTTCATCCACCGCCAGCTGGTCGCCATGCGCGACGCCGGCTCGGCGATCCTGCTGGTGTCGGTGGAGCTCGACGAGATCATGAGCCTGGCCGACCGCATCCTGGTGATGTGCGGCGGCCGCCTGATCGGCTGCATTCCCGCCGCCGGAGCCGACGAGCGCACGCTCGGCCTGATGATGGCCAACGTGCCGCTGGAGGAGATCCGCGCATGACCGTCCCGGCGCCACCCGGCATGGCCACCCCGGAGCGCTTCGAGGAGCGCCGCCAGCCGGAGCCGGCGCGACCCGAGGACGTGCGCAACCCGTTCGAGCGCGACAAGGGCCGGGTCATCCACTCCGCCGCGTTCCGCCGGCTGCAGGGCAAGACCCAGGTGATGGGCACCAGCGAGGGCGACTTCCATCGCACCCGCCTCACCCATTCGATCGAGGTCGGGCAGATCGGCGAGGGCGTGCTGCTCAAGCTTTCGCGCAGCACTGCCGATCCGGTGGCGCAGGCCTGGCTGCCGGACCGCTCGCTGGTGCTGGCCGCCTGCCACGCCCACGACCTCGGGCATCCGCCCTACGGCCATGACGGCGAGATCGCGCTGCATGCCAAGATGCGCGACGACGACGGCTTCGAGGGCAACGGCCAGACCCTGCGGGTGCTCACCCGGCTGGAGAAGTACCGGGCCCGCGGCGTCGGGCTGAACCCGACGCGGCGGCTGCTGCTGGCGGTGCTGAAGTATCCGGTGCCGTACTCGGCCGTGCGCGACCATCCGGAACCCGGCGGGCGGCCGCCGAAATGCTACATGGACCCCGAGCGCGACACCGTCGAGTGGATCCTGGAGGCGTTCTCGCCAGCCGATCGCGACCGCTTCACCTCGATCGCCGACGGGCGGGCCCGGTTCAAGTCCTTCGACTGCTCGATCATGGACTGCGCCGACGACATCGCCTACGCGGTCCACGACCTGGAGGACGTGATCGGCCGGCGCATGGTGGTCCGCGAGCAGTTCGCCGCCGCCCTCGGCACCGCCGGCCCGGCACTCGACTTCGCGGCTCTCGCCCGGCTCGGCCTGGCGATGGACCGCGAGGCGCTGCAGGTGCAGCTGTTCTCGCGGTCCAGCCACGACCGCAAGCAGGCGATCTCGGCGCTGGTCAACTTCTTCGTCACGCATGTGGCGCTGGCCGAGGACACCGGCTTCGAGCATCCGCTGCTGCGCTGGAACGCCGTGCTGCCGCCGGAGGTCCGGGCGCTGTGCGACTTCCTGATGGACTTCACCCAGCGCCAGGTGGTCCGCACCGCCGAGGTGGTGCAGTTGCGCCGCAAGGGCCGCCGGCTGATCGCCGCGATGTTCGACGAGTTCCTGACCGCTCCCGAGGAGCTGATCCCGCGCTCGTTCTGGGAAGGCCTGGACCCGAATGAGAGCGTGAAGCGACGGATCTGCGACTACGTCGCCGGCATGACCGACGCCTATGCCGAGCGGGTGTGGCGGCGGCTGTTCGAGCCGGGCTACGGGAACAGCACCGATGAGCTGTGAGGCGTTTCGATCGGGCGCGCGTGGTCGTTGCTGCGGCTCGTGGCCGGCCGGCCCTTCGTGGCCGCGCTTCGCGCGGCACCTCAGGGCGACAGGAAAGGGGGAGGGCGCACCAAACTTCTCTGTCGCCCTGAGGTGCCCTTCGCGCAGCGAAGGGCCACGAAGGGCCGGGTGGGGAGCGCACCGGTGAGAAGCGACCTCCCCCGCTGGATCGACGTCGGCGTGATCCCGGCAGTCAACATCCTGCTGGCCTTCCTGGTCGCCGGCCTCGTCGTGCTGGTCGCCGGCGAGAGCCCGCTGGATGCGCTGGTCGTGCTGGCGACCGGCGCCTTCGGCTATGACGAGGCGATCGGCTACACCCTGTACTACGCCACCAACCTGGTGTTCACCGGCCTCGCCGTCGCCGTCGCCTTCCATGCCGGGCTGTTCAACATCGGCGGCGAGGGTCAGGCCTATCTCGGTGGCCTCGGCGCCGGGCTGGCCGCCCTGTCGCTCGACGCCAGCCTGCCGGCCTGGGCGATGGTGCCGGTGGCGATGGCGGCATCCGGACTGTTCGGCGCCGCCTGGGCGTTCATCCCCGGCTGGCTGCAGGCGCACCGCGGCAGCCACGTGGTCATCACCACCATCATGTTCAACTTCCTGGCCTCGGCGCTGATGGTGCACCTGCTGGTCAACGTGCTGATCCAGCCGGGGCAGATGTCGCCGGAGAGCCGCGAGTTCGCGCCGACGGCCTGGATCCCGTTCGTGCACGAGGTGCTCGCCGGCGTCGGCATCACGGTGGCGCGCTCGCCGCTGAACCTGTCGATCCTGTGGGCGGCCGCCGCCTGCGTGTTCGTCTGGCTGCTGATCAACCGCACCCGCTGGGGCTACGCGATCCGCACGGTCGGCCACAACGAGGCCGCCGCCGTCTACGCCGGCATCGATCCCAAGGCGGTGATCGTCGGCAGCATGTGCATCTCCGGGGCACTCGCCGGCTTCGTCGGCATCAACGAGATGCTCGGCGTGCAGCACCGGCTGCTGCTGAACTTCACCGCCGGCTACGGATTCACCGGCATCGCGGTGGCATTGATGGGACGCGCCCATCCGGTCGGCATCGTGCTCGCCAGCCTGCTGTTCGGGGCGCTGTACCAGGGCGGCACCGAGCTCGACTTCGAGTTCGACGGCATCACCCGCGACCTGGTGGTGGTGATCCAGGGCCTGGTGATCCTGTTCTCCGGCGCGCTCGCCTACATGATGCACCCGATCGCACTGCGGCTGTGGCGCGGCCGGCGGCGGGAGAGCGCGCCGTGAGCGACACCCTGCTGCTGCTGGTGCTGACCCTGGACGCCACCCTCAGGGTCGCCGCCCCCCTCGTCCTGGTCGCCATGGCCGGCTTGTTCAGCGAACGCTCGGGCGTCGTCGACATCGGCCTGGAGGGCAAGATGCTGGCGGGCGCCTTCGCCGCCGCCGCCACCGCCGCGGTCACCGGCTCGGCCTGGCTCGGCCTGCTGGTGGCGGTCGCGGTGTCGGCCGCGCTGGCGCTGCTGCACGGCCTCGCCTGCATCACCTACCGCGGCAACCAGGTGGTCAGCGGCGTGGCGGTCAACATCCTGGCGGCCGGGCTGACCGTGGTGCTCGGCATCGCCTGGTTCGACCAGGGCGGCCAGACGCCGCCGCTCGGCCAGGCGGCGCGCTTCGCGCCGATCGAGCTGCCGCTCGCCGACCTGCTGCACGACGTGCCGGTGATCGGCCACCTGTATCACGAGCTGCTGAGCGGCCATAACCTGCTGGTCTACGTGGCCCTGGCATCGGTGCCGGCGACCTGGTGGGTGGTCTACCGCACCCGTTTCGGGCTGCGGCTGCGCGCGGTCGGCGAGACGCCCGCCGCCGTCGACACCGCCGGGGTGTCGGTGGAATGGCTGCGCTATCGGGCGGTGCTGATCACCGGCGCGCTGTGCGGCGTCGCCGGCGCGTATCTGTCGACCGCACAGTCGGCCGGCTTCGTGCGCGACATGACCGCAGGCAAGGGCTACATCGCGCTGGCAGCGCTGATCTTCGGCAAGTGGCGGCCGGTCCCGGCCTTCCTGGCCTGCCTGCTGTTCGGCTTCCTGGACGCGGTCGCGACCCGGCTGCAGGGGGTGGAGATCCCCGGTTACGGGCAGGCGCCGGTGGCCCTCATCCAGGCCCTGCCCTACGCCCTGACGGTGGTGCTGCTGGCCGGCTTCATCGGCAAGGCGGTGGCGCCGAAGGCGATCGGCGTGCCCTATGTGAAGGAGCGGTGATGGCGGAACTGCGTGCCCTCGACGATGCCGTGGCGGCGATCCGCGCCGCCGCCCCCGGTGCGGCGCCGCGGGTCGGGATCGTGCTCGGCTCCGGCCTGGGTGCCGCCGCCGATGCAGTGCGTGACGCGGTCGACATCGCTTACGAGCACATCCCCGGCTTCCCCCGCCCGGGAGTGGCCAGCCACGCCGGCCGGCTGCGCCTCGGCAGCCTCGGCGGCACCCGGGTCGCGGTGCTGCAGGGGCGCGCCCATGCCTATGAGGGCCATGGCCTCGACGACGTGGTGCGGCCGGTGCGCACGCTCGCCCGGCTCGGCTGCAGCGCCGTGGTGCTGACCAACGCCGCCGGCAGCCTGCGCGCCGAGGTCGGTCCCGGCCGGCTGATGCTGATCGCCGACCACATCAACGGCACCGGGCTGAACCCGCTCGCCGGACCGAACGAGGCAGCACTCGGCCAGCGCTTCTTCGACATGAGCGAGGCCTACGACGCCGGCCTGCGCATGCGGCTGCACGCCGCCGCCCGCTCCGAGGCCATCGACCTCGCCGAAGGCGTCTACTACTGGGTGCTCGGCCCCAGCTTCGAGACCCCGGCGGAGATCCGTGCCTTCCGCACCCTCGGCGCCGATGCCGTCGGCATGTCGACGGTGCCGGAGACCATCTCGCTGCGGCACATGGGGGTGCGGGTCGCCGGGATCTCCGGGATCACCAACCTGGCGGCCGGCATGGTCGCCGGGTCGGCGCTGGACCACGCCGAGACCATGACCCAGGGCTCCGCCATGGCCGGCGATCTCGCCCGCCTGCTGGCGCGCTTCCTCGCCGGGTGGAGCGACCATGACTGACGGCCTGACGGCCGCACCGCCGCACGCCGGCTACTAAAACCGCCCGCTCTTCCGATTTTCTCGCGGATTTGGCACTCTTGCGGCGCCGCGACGTTTACCACACCTGGAGATTGGAGTTCGGGGATCCGCCCGGCCGGCGGCAACACCAGGGAGTAGGACGACGTGAAGACCGACTGGCATTGGACGCTCGATGACGTGCCGTGGGACGCCTTCGATCCCGCCAAGGTCGAGCCGGACCAGCTGGCCATTGTCAAGGCGGCGGCCATGGTGGAATACAACTCGGCCGACTACGTCAGCTATCTGCGCAACGTGTTCCGCGACGATCCGGCCTTCGTGCAGGCGGCCGAGCATTGGGGCCTGGAGGAGCGGCAGCACGGCCAGGCGCTGGGCAGATGGGCGGCGCTGGCCGATCCGGCCTTCGACTTCGAGACCCGCTTCGCGGTGTTCCGGGAGGGCTTCCGCCCCGACGTCGACGCCACCGAGTCGATCCGCGGCTCGCGCGCGGGGGAACTGGTGGCGCGCTGCATGGTCGAGGTCGGCACCAGCTCCTATTACCGCGCCCTCGGCGACGCCGCCACCGAGCCGGCGCTGAAGGCGATCTGCCGCTACATCGCCGGCGACGAACTGCGCCACTACAAGCTGTTCTACGACCACCTCAAGCGCTTCCTGGAGCAGGACAACATCGGCACCCTGAAGCGGCTGCGCCTGGCGCTGGGCCGCATCATGGAGACCGAGGACGACGAGCTGGCCTACGCCTTCTACGCCGCCAACAACCAGGGCGAGCCCTACGACCGCGAGCGCAACACCCGCGCCTACATGCGCCGCGCCTACCAGTACTACCGCGACCCGCACATCGAGAAGGCGCTGGCGATGGTGTTCAAGGCCTGCGGGCTGAAGCCGCACTCGCCGCTGTTCCAGGCGACCAACTATGGCGCCAAGTGGCTGCTTGCGAAGCGCCAGCGCGATCTGGCGCGGATGGCAGCTTAGGCGTCGGGCGTTTTGCAGCCCCGCCGGCCGGTGCTAGCGTGCCAGCTCCCGCAACCGTCCGGACCGCGACCGTGCTGCCTCAGGAACTGATCCGCACCAAGCGCGACGGCGGCCGGCTGCCCGCCGAGGCCATCGCCGAGTTCGTGGCGGGGCTGAGCGACGGCACGATCGGCGAGGGCCAGGCGGCGGCCTTCGCGATGGCGGTGTTCTTCCGCGGCCTCGACGCCGACGAGCGCGCCGCCCTGACCCGGGCGATGGCCGGCAGCGGCCGGGTGCTGACGTGGAACAACCTGCCCGGCCCGGTTCTCGACAAGCATTCCACCGGCGGTGTCGGCGACAAGGTCAGCCTGATGCTGGCGCCGATCGTGGCGGCCTGCGGCGGTTACGTGCCGATGATCTCCGGCCGCGGCCTCGGCCATACCGGCGGCACCCTCGACAAGCTCGACTCGATCCCCGGTTACAGCACCTCGCCCGACCTCGCGACCTTCGCCGCGGTGGTCCGCGCGGCCGGCTGCGCGGTGATCGGCCAGACCGACGACCTCGCCCCGGCCGACCGCCGGCTCTACGCCATCCGCGACGTCACCGCGACCGTGGAGTCGATCCCGCTGATCGTCGCCTCGATCCTGTCGAAGAAGCTGGCGGCCGGGCTGCAGGGCCTGGTGATGGACGTGAAGGCCGGCAGCGGCGCCTTCATGGCCTCGCTCGAACAGGCGCGCGACCTCGCCGACGCCATCGCCGAGACCGCCAACCGCGCCGGCCTGCCGACGGTGGCGCTGGTCACCGACATGAACCAGGTGCTGGGGCAGAGCGCCGGCAACGCGCTCGAGGTGCGCGAGGCGATCGACTTCCTGACCGGTGCGGCCCGCGAGCCGCGGCTGCTCGACGTCACGCTGGCGCTGGCCGGCGAGATGCTGGCGCTCGGCGGGCTGGCCAGCGACACGGCGGACGGCCGCCGCCAGGCCGAGGCCGCGTTGTCCGACGGACGCGCGGCCGAGCGCTTCGCCGCCATGGTGGCCGCACTCGGCGGCCCGGCCGACCTGCTGCAGCGGCCGGACGCGCATCTGGCCACGGCACCGGTGGTGTCGCCGGTGACGCCCGCGGCGGCCGGCATCGTGACCGCGGTAGACACCCGCGCGCTCGGGGTCGCGGTGATCGAGCTCGGCGGCGGCCGGCGGCGGGTGACCGACCGCATCGACTATGCGGTCGGCCTGGACGCGGTCGCCGGAATCGGCGAGACAGTCGACGCCTCCCGCCCGATCGCCCGCATCCATGCCCGCAGCGACGCCGACGCCGCGCGCGCCGCCGAGGCGGTGCGCCGGGCGGTGACGGTCGGCGATGCCGCGGCGGCACCGGGACCGGTGGTCATCGAGCGCCGCACCGGGGCGGCGCGATGACCCGCGGCTTCCTGGTCGTCCTTGACTCGCTCGGTATCGGCGGCGCGCCGGACGCCGCGGCGTTCGGCGACACCGGTGCCGACACCCTGGGCCACATCGCCGAGGCCTGCGCCGCCGGGCGCGGCGATGGCCACGGCCGGACTGGGCCGCTGGCGATCCCGCAGCTGCTGGCGCTGGGCCTCGGTGCGGCGCATCGCGGTGCGACCGGCAGCGAGCCGCCGGGGCTGGCGGCGACCGCCGCCCGCACCGGCGCCTGGGGCCACGCCGCCGAGACCTCCCGGGGCAAGGACACGCCGAGCGGCCATTGGGAGCTGACCGGCGTGCCGGTCTCGTTCGACTGGACCTACTATCCGGCGACGGTGCCGGCCTTTCCCGCCGACTTCACTACAGCCCTGGTGCGCGAGGCCGGGCTGCCCGGCGTGCTCGGCGACTGCCATGCCAGCGGCACCGAGATCATCGCCAGGCTCGGCGAGGAGCATGTCCGCACCGGCAAGCCGATCCTCTACACCTCGGCCGACAGCGTGGTGCAGATCGCCGCCCATGAGCAGGCCTTCGGGCTGCAGCGGCTGTACGAGGTCTGCCGCATCGCCCGCCGGCTGATCCCCGACACGGTCGGCCGGGTGATCGCCCGGCCGTTCGTCGGCAGCGCCGCCGCCGACTTCAGCCGCACCGGCAACCGCAAGGACCTTGCGGTGCCGCCGCCGGCGCCGACCCTGCTGCAGCGCCACACGCAAGCCGGCGGGGCGGTGATCTCGATCGGCAAGATCGGCGACATCTTCGCGCATGTCGGCACCGGCGAGGAGATCAAGGCGAGCGGCCATCCCGCGCTGTTCGACGCCCTGCTGGAAGTTGCCGGCCGGGCGCCCGGCGGCGCCCTGGTGGTGGTGAACTTCGTCGACTTCGACAGCCTGTGGGGCCACCGCCGCGACGTCGCCGGCTACGCCGCCGAACTGGAGGCCTTCGACCGCCGGCTGCCGGAATTCCTGGCGCGACTGCGCCCCGGGGACCTGGCGCTGCTGACCGCCGACCACGGCAACGACCCGACCTGGCCGGGCAGCGACCACACCCGCGAGCAGGTTCCGGTGCTGCTGACGGGGCCGGCGGCGCCGGCGGGCGACCTCGGGCAGCTCGGCTTCGCCGACGTCGGCGCCACGCTCGCCGAGCATCTCGGGCTGGCCGCGGGGGCGCTCGGGACCAGCCGGCTGCGGGGGCGGGGATGACGGACGCCGGCTTCGGAGTGGCGGGTGGGTCCCGGCTCCGCCGCGCCTGCGGCGCGCCGGTCCGGGATGACGACGGGAGGGGGCGGCCGGCGCGACCGTTCTCTTCTCCGACGTCATCCCGGGCGGGCGCAGCCCGACCCGGGACCCACCTCGCGACGTGCGCCCCATGACGGCCGCCATCCCCCGCTTCGCCGCCACCGCCGACGGCGCGCCGACCGCCGCGATGCTGGATGCCTGGGCACGCGACGGAGTGCTGGTGGTCGAGGACGCCGTTCCGGCGGTCGACTGCGACGCGATGATCGACCGCTCGCGCGCGATCGTCGACGCCTGGGATCCCGCCGAGGGGACGGCGGTGTTCTCGACCACCGCGCCGCGCCACGCCGCCGACCGGTATTTCCGCGAGTCCGGCGACAAGATCCGGGTGTTCCTGGAGGATGGCGCGCTGCGGACGGACGGCACGCTGGCGCGGCCGAAGCTGGATGCCGTCAACAAGCTCGGCCATGCCATGCACGACCTCGATCCGGTGTTCGACCGGGTGTCGCGGCGGCCGCAGCTGGCGGCGCTGGCTCGCGGCCTCGGCCTCGTCGAGCCGCTGCTGGTGCAGTCTATGGTGATCTGGAAGCCGCCGGGCATCGGCGGCGAGGTCACCTGCCACCAGGACGCCGCCTTCCTGGTCACCGACCCACCGAGCGTCGTCGGATTCTGGCTGGCGCTGGAGGATACCGACGAAAGCAACGGATGCCTGTTCGCCATCCCCGGCGGCCACCGCGGGCCGCTGCGCCAGTTGTTCCACGAGGTCGACGGGACGCTGGCAACGCAGACGCTGGACGCCACGCCGTTCGACGAGGCGGCCAGGGTCGCACTGCCGGCGCGCAAGGGCACGCTGGTGGTGCTGCACGGCCTGCTGCCGCACGGCAGTGCCGCCAACACCTCCGCCCGCTCGCGCATGGCCTACACCCTGCACGCGGTCGACGCTGCGGCGCGCTGGCATCCCGGCAACTGGCTGAAGCGGCCGTCCGGCCTGCCGTTCCGCGGCTTCGCGGCCGGGAATTGACCGCGATGCGGATGCTGCGCGACCTGGTGTTCCTGGCCTTCGTGCTGACCGGTGCCGTGGCGGGATCCCAGGTGCCGGCCTTCGTCGATGCCTACACCCAGCGGCTGGGCGGCGCCCTCGACGAGGCCCGGTCCACCCTCGCCGGCTTCGAGAGCGCGGCCGCCGGCTCCGGCCTCACCTTCGACGACTACCTGCGCCGGCTGCTGCAGAGCGAGGACGTGGCGTTCCGCAAGACCGGCGAGGCGGTCGACCGGCTGGCGGCACGGGTCGCCATGTTGACGGCGCTGGAGCGCGACCTCGCCACGGCCGGGCCGTGGACCCGGCCCTGGGTGGTGGCGCGTAGCCACGACCGGCTGATCCTGGAGCGCGCCTACGAGCAGTGGAGCCCGGGGCTGTCGCTCGATCCGCGCTGGGGTGCCGCGGGGCTGGGCTTCGGCTGGCTGCTGCACGCGGCACTGGCCGGCACGGCAGGGATGATCGAGCGCCGCCGCCGCCCGCAATGGCCGAGGCCGCGATGACGGCGCACGAGCAGTGGCGGTCGCGCACCGGCTTCATCCTGGCCACGATCGGCTCGGCGGTCGGCCTGGGCAATATCTGGCGCTTCTCCTACGTCGCCGGCGAGAACGGCGGCGCCGTGTTCCTGTTGGTCTACCTGGTGTTCGTGGCGCTCATCGGCCTGCCCCTGGTGATCGCCGAGCTGTCGCTCGGGCGCCGTGCCCAGGGCGACGCGGTGACGGCGTTCACGGCGCCGGGCGGCGGTCCATGGCCGCTCGCCGGCTGGCTGGCGGTCGGCGGCGCCACCCTGCTGCTCAGCTACTACGCGGTGATCGCCGGCTGGGCGCTCAGCTACGCCGCGGGGGCGGTCTCCGGCAGCCTCTGGTCGGTCGCCGGCGCCGGCTACGGCGGCTATTTCGCACGCTTCATCACCGGCTCCACGGAACCGGTGCTGTGGCAGGCGGCGATGCTCGGCCTCGCCGTCGCCGTGGTGATCGGCGGGGTCCAGAAGGGCATCGAACGCCTCAACCTGTGGCTGATGCCCGTCCTGGCCCTGATCATCGCCGCCCTGGCGGTCAACGCCCTCATGCTGCCGGGATCCACGGCCGGGCTGCACTTCCTGCTGAGCCCGGACTGGCAGGCCTTCGGTCGGCCGGACATCTACGCCGCCGCCCTCGGCCAGGCGTTCTTCTCGATCGGCGTCGGTGCCGCCGTATTCGCCACCTTCGGCGGCTACCTGCCGCGCAGCATCCCGCTGCCGGCCTCGGCCGTGACGGTGGTCGCCGGCGACACCCTGTTCGCGGTGGTGGCGGGCCTCGCGATCTTCCCGGCGGTGTTCGCCTTCGGGCTCGATCCGAAGGCCGGGCCGGAACTGGCCTTCATCACCCTGCCGCAGATCTTCCTGGCGATGCCCGGCGGCCGGCTGGTCGGCGCGCTGTTCTTCATGCTGCTGGCCGCCGCCGCCCTCACCTCGATGATCTCGCTGCTCGAGGTTCCGGTGTCCGTCGCCATGCAGCGGCTGCGGCTGCACCGCAGACCGGCGACGCTGGCGGTCGGCCTCGCGGTGTTCGTCCTCGGCCTGCCCGCGGCGCTCGGCTATGGCCTGCTGGCCGAGGTGCGGATCGGCGGGCACGGCATTCTCGACGCCGTCGACGCGCTGGTCTCCAACCTGATCCTGCCGCTCGGCGGGCTGGCGATAGCGCTGTTCGTCGGCTGGCGGATCGAGCGTGGCCTCGCCCTGCGTGAGGCCGACCTCGCCGGCTCCGCGATCGGCACCGCCTGGCTGTGGTTGCTGCGCATCCCGGTGCCGCTGGCCATCGCCGTGGTGATGATCCGCTCGGCCCTGTCCTGACCGCCTTCCGTGCTATTTCCGCTTCGCCGTCGCGAAGGCCGCGACATCGGCGGCGAAGGCGGCACGCAGCGCGCCGGAATCGGCCACGCCGGCCAGCAGCATGTAGCCCTCGGCGGCGAGGTCGACGACGCTGTGGCCAGGCCGCGGGATGGTGCCGAGCGGCTTGCCGGCCGCCTTCACCGCCGCCTCGGCCTTGCGGATCTGGGCGTCGACCTCCGGGCGGCCGGGCTGGCCGAGCAGGCCGATCGAGCCCGACAGGTCGGCGACCCCGATGAACACCATGTCCACACCTTCGACCGCGGCGATCGCCCCGGCCTGCGCCACCGCGTTGTCGGACTCGATCTGCACGCAGATGAACAGCGTGTCGTTGGCCTTGGCGGCATACTCCGGGTCGGCGCCGTAGCCGGATGCCCGCACCGTGGGTGCGGAGTAGCCGCGACGGCCGGCCGGCGGGTACTTGCATGCCGCCACCACCGCGCGCGCCTGCTCGGCGGACTCGACCATCGGCACCATGATCGCCTCGGCGCCGGCATCCAGGACCCGCTTCAGATAGTCGGGATCCTGGCCCGGCACCCGGACCATCACGGTCGACCGGCCGGCCTGGGCGGCGCGCATCGAATGCACGGTGGATTCGATCGACGCCGGGCCATGCTCGTTGTCGAGGATCAGGAAGTCGTAGCCGGCCAGGCTGGCGATCTCGGCGATCGACGGCTCACCGAGCTGCAGCCAGACGCCGAGCGCCGGCTGGCCGGACGCGATGGTGGTCTTCAGGTGGTTGGGGCGGAACATTCGGGGGATCTCCTGCGGTGCGGGCGCAGCCAAGCATGGCAGGCCGGGGGCCGCAACGGCTTTGCCGCGCGCATTTCGGTTGCCAACCGGCACACCCGGCCGGTCCCATGTGCGGAGGAGAACGCGGGAGCACGGGAACGGCCATGACGAACTCGACCGTATACGACCGCCTCGGCGTGCCGACGGTGATCAACGCTCACACCACGGCGACGCGGCTGTCCGGCGGCATCATGCGGCCCGAGGTCGCCGAGGCCATGCGCGAGGCGACGCAGTGGACCGTCGACATGGCGACCCTGCAGGGGCGGGCCTGCGAGATCATCGCCGGCCACACCGGTGCGGAGGCCGGCTATGTCACCGCGGGGGCCGCGGCGGCCCTGCTGCTCGGCACCGCCGCCTGCGTGACCGGCCTCGACCCGGCGCGGATGAACCGGCTGCCGGACACCGCCGGCATGCGCAACGAGGTGATCGTCCCGCGCAGCCATCGCAACTTCTACGACCACGCGGTTCGCGCCGCCGGGGTGACGCTGGTCGAGGTCGGCCTGTCGGACCGCTACGCCGGCGCCGGGGTGCGCGACACCGAGGCCTGGGAAATCGCCGCCGCCATCACCGAGCGTACCGCCGCGGTGCTGTACGTCGCCGGGCATGACGCGCGTCCGCCGCTGCCCGCCGTGGTGGCGGCAGCACACGCCGCCGGCGTGCCGGTGCTGGTCGACGCCGCGGCACAGCTGCCGCCGGCCGCCAACCTCAGGCGGTTCATTGCGGAAGGAGCGGATCTGGTGTGTTTCTCCGGTGGCAAGGCGATCGGCGGCCCGCAGGCCTCCGGGATCCTGTGCGGCCGGCGCGACCTCGTCATGGCGGCGGCCCTGCAGCATCTCGACCAGGACATCCACTGGGAACTGTGGAATCCGCCGCCGGCGCTGTTCGACAAGGCGCGGCTGCCCGGCCTGCCGCAGCACGGCATCGGCCGGACCGCCAAGGTCGGCAAGGAGGCGGTGGTCGGCCTGCTGACCGCCCTTGACCTGTTCGTCGCGGAGGGCGACGACACCCGCACGGCGCGCTGGACGGCACAGATGCAGACGCTGGCCGCCGCCCTCGCCGGGCTCGCCGGCGCAACCGCCACGCTGGTCGGACGCAGCCGGCGCACCATCGTGCCGACGGTGCATCTCACCCTCGACGAGGACGCGCTCGGCTTGACCGCCCTCGAGGTGGTGCGGCGGCTGCAGGACGGCGAGCCCTCGGTGCATGCCAACGCGTCGCGGGTCGACGACGGCATCGTCGTGTTCAGCCCGGTGGCGCTGCGGCCCGGCGACGAGCATCGCATCGCCGACCGGGTGCGGTCGGTTCTGCGGGCGGCGTCCGAACGGTAGCCACAGGCCCGCGACCGCGTACAGGGATACCGTCCCCGTGCAACCAAACCTGCGCCGCGTTGTTGTACCAATACTGAACGATATCAGTATACCAAATATCACACAGCAAATTCACAGCGTGAATTCTCTGATTTTGAAAGATCATTATCCGCGTCTGACAATGATTCCTTAGGGCATTGGAACGACATCAAGGACGACGCGCGCGAAAACCACAGCGATGCTGCGCCCGCGTGAAAGTCGGCGGCGAACTCCGTCGAGGAGCCGGTGATCGGTTCCGGAAAGGATGTTGGATCATGACAAGCACCCCCAGGCTCCTCATCGGGGCCGCCCTCACCACCTTCATTCTCGCGGCGCCCTACGCGGCCGTCGCCCAGGCCGCCAGGGCCTGCGCGCCCGGCGACGCCCTGGCCGCCAAGCTCGGCAGCGACTTCGGCGAAGCGGTGACCGCCGAGGGCGTCGATGACGCCGGCAACCTCGTGCAGGTCTTCACCTCGGAGAGCGGCACCTGGACGATCGCGGTTACCTTGCCCGGCGGGCCGAGTTGCGTGGTTTCCTCAGGGGAGGGCTGGAACGACCAGCAGCTCGCAGGGATCCCGAAGCCGGTCCCTCGCCCGGACTGGGCATCCTGACTGCTGATTCCAAGACAACCGGAAATAAGCGGTCATGAATTATTAGGGATTCTCGAGTCACCATCATCAGGTGACGAGGTCGAAGACTGGCGCATCGGCCAGACCGCGGCCCGTACATCCCTGAACGACAGAACGTCGTGGCATGGGATCGGCCGACGGTCCCGGAAAGGAAGTGGGTCATGACACGAAATCGCGGAAATCTCGCCAGAACGGCGGCGGTCGCGGGCGTGGTGGCTCTGGCACTGACGGCGCCACTCTCCGGCCCCGCCGAAGCCCAGGCCAGCCGGGTCTGCCTGCCGCAGGCGGCCGCCCTCGCGCAGCAGCTCGGCCAGCAATACGGCGAGAAGCTCTCTGCGGCCGGCGTCGATGCCGGCGGCGGACTCGTGCAGGTCTACAGCAACACCGAGTCCGGAACCTGGACGATCGCCATCACCATCCCGAACGGACCGACCTGCATCATGTCGTCCGGCGAGGGCTGGGCACACGAAAAGACCGCCGAGCTGCCGAAGCCCGGCCGGACATCCTGATGCCGCGTCACGAACCGGCGGTCGTGTAGCCCTCCTTGAGGTCGGCTTCGACCGCCGACCGCGGCCGCTCCGCCGGGTCGCCGTAGCCGCCGCCGCCGGCGGTCTGCAGGCGGATGACGTCGCCGCGGGCGACCTTCAGGCCCGACAGCTTCGACGGCAATTCCTCCGCGCCCGAACCTCCGGCGCGGGTGATCGCCAGCCGCCCCGGACGCCCCGCCTCGCCGCCGGCGAGGCCGTAGGGCGCGAACTTGAAGCGCTCGAGGTTGGCGGCGAAGGCACCGGCCGGGGCGTCGACCCGGAACGCCCGCGCCAACCCAAGGCCGCCGCGGGTCCGCCCGCGACCGCCGGTGTCGGGCACCATGCCGTATTCCATGAAGGTCACCGGCAGGGTGTTCTCCAGCATCTCGATCGGCGCATTGGCGATGTTGTGGAAGCCGCAGGAGAAGGCGCTGGCGCCGTCCTCCTCCGGATGCGCGCCCCAGCCGCCGCACTCCAGGTCGAAATAGACCTGCCGCCGGCCGTCGGCCAGGAAGCAGTTCAGCGCATAGGCGTAGCTGACGCCGTAATACGCCGCCGGCACCTTGCCGGGCATGGCGGCGGCGAAGGCGCCGAGCACGGTGGTGACGATCCGGTGGCCGGTGGCCATCCGGTTGGCCACCGGTGCCGGCGAGCGGGCATTGACCACCAGCCCCTCAGGCGCCTTCACCGTTACCGGGCGGTAGCAGCCGGCATTGGCCGGGACGTCGGCGCCGAGTGCCATCATCACGCCGCAGATCACCGCCGAACGCGACATGTTCAGGGTGCAGTTCACCGGCCCGACCGCCTGCTCCGACGATCCCGCCAGGTCGATGGTCACGGCGTCGCCGGCGACCGTCAGCGCCACATGGATCTTCAGCGGCCGGTCGCGCTCGATGCCGTCGTCGTCGACGAAGTCCTCGAATTGGTAGGTGCCGTCCGGGATCGCCGCGATGGCGGCGCGCATCGCCGCCTCGGACTGTGCCTGGATCCGCTCCGACGCCGCCGCCAGGGTGGCCGGGCCGTAGCGCCGGCCGATGCGCTGCAGGTTGGCGACACCGGTGTCGAGTGCCGCCAGCTGTGAGGCGAAGTCGCCGCCGACGTTGACCGGCTCGCGGCTGTTGCGCAGCAGCAGCTTGATCACCGCCTCGTTGCGCCGGCCGCCCTCGGCCAGCTTCAGCGGCGGCATGCGGAAGCCCTCCTGGTAGATCTCGGTGGCGCGGGCGTCGTAGGAGCCGGCAGCGCCGCCGCCGACGTCGAGGTGGTGCACCAGGATGCCGGCGATGGCGATGCGCTCGCCGTCGAGGAACACCGGCTTGAAGGTCTGGATGTCGGGCAGGTGCTGGCCGCCGGCATAGGGGTCGTTGGTGATGATGATGTCGCCCTCGTGCCACTCCTCGATCGGGATGTGGTTGGCCAGGATCTCGTCGAGGCAGGACGTCATGGAGTTCAGGTGCACCGGCATCGCCGCCGACTGCGCGGTGCTGCGGCCGTGCGCGTCGAAGACCGAGATCGAGTAGTCGAGGATCTCGCGGACCACGGCGCTGCGGCTGGTGCGCCAGACCGTGACGCTCATCTCCTCGGCCGCCGCGACCAGGGCGTTGCGGATGATCTCCACCTGGATGGGGTCGAGGGAGGTCGGCTCGAAATCGGCCATGGTCAGGCTCCTCGGCGGGTGGCGATCAGGGCGCCGGTCGGATGCACGGCCAGCCGCCAGCCCGGCGGCAGCAGCAGGGTGGAATGCGGTTCCTCGACGATCGCCGGGCCGTCGATCACGACCTCGGTGCCGATCGCCGCCCGTTCCCAGACGTCAACCTCGCACTCGGCGCCGCCGACGCGGGCGTTGCGTGATGACTTCGGACGGCCACCGGAGGGGGCATCGAACGGCCGTGGTGCCGGGCGGGCCAGCCGGCCGGTGGCGGCCAGCCGGACGGTGACGATCTCCGGCACCAGATGCCGCTCGGCGTGGGCGTATTGCCGCTCGTGCGAGTCGTGGAAGGCGGCGACCGCCTCGGCCAGGGCCGAGGGCGACTCCAGCGGCACGCCGATCTCGTAGGCCTGGCCGGGATAGCGCAGGTCGAGGGTCACCGGGAACGCCCGGTCGGCCGCGGCGATGCCGTCGCGGGCCAGCAGCGCGTCGGCCTCGGCCCTGAGGTCGTCGACCACCGCCCGCAGCGCCGGCACCGCCGCGGCATCGGCGACCACCAGCCGCGAGCGCGCGAGGTCGTGCACGACGTCGCCGAACAGCATGCCCCAGGCGCTGAGCGTGCCGGGGTCGCGCGGAAACACCACCCGCGCGGTACCGATCTCGTCGGCGGTATCGCAGGCGTGCAGGCCGCCGGCGCCGCCGAACGAGACCAGCGCGAAGTCCTTGGGGTCCAGGCCCTTCTCGAACAGGCTCAGCCGGATCGCCGCCGCCATGCGCGCGGTCGCCACCGCCACCACGCCGTCGGCCGCCGGCCCCGGCTCCAGGCCGAGCGGCGTGGCGATCCGCTCGACCAGAGCGCGGCGGGCGCCCGTCACATCCAGGTCCATGGCGCCGCCGAGGAAATAGCCGGGGTCGATGCGGCCGAGCGCCAGGTTGGCGTCGGTCACCGTCGGCTCCTCGCCGCCGCGGCGGTAGCACACCGGCCCGGGCGTGGCGCCGGCGCTGTCTGGGCCGACATGCAGGCGGCCGGTGTCGTCGACCTTGGCGATCGAGCCGCCGCCGGCACCGATGGTGCGGATCTCGATCATCGGCAGGCGCACCGGCAGGCCGTCGACGTCGCCCTGGGTCACCAGCCGGATGGCCCCCTCGTGGACGATCGACACGTCGTAGGAGGTGCCACCCATGTCGACGGCGATCAGGTTCGGCTCGCCCAGTCCGGCGGCCAGAACCTCGGCCGCCCGGGCGCCGCCGGACGGGCCGGACAGCAGCAGCCGGGCCGGCTGCTCGGCGGCGATCGCCGGCGTGGTGACGCCGCCGTTCGACTGCACCAGGTAGACCGGTGCCGTGATGCCGGCCGCCGCCAGCCGCGCCTCCAGCTTCGATAGGTAGGTCTTGACCACCGGCATCAGCAGGGCGTTCAGCACCGTGGTCGAGGTGCGCTCGAACTCGCGGATCTCCGGGCTGACCTGATGGCTGCACGACACGAAGACGTCGGGCAGCAGCTCCTGCAGGATGGCGGCGGCGCGCAACTCGTGCGCCGGGTTGGCGTAGGCGTGCAGGAAGGCGACGGCCACCGCCTTCGCACCGCTCGCCTTGACCCGTTCGGCCGCCTCGCGCACCGACGCCTCGTCCAGCGGTGTCTCCACCGAGCCGTCGGCGCGCACCCGCTCGACCACACCGAAGCGGCGCGAGCGCGGCACCAGCAGGGCGCGCGGCTCGGCGCGGTTGGCGTAGACCCGCTTGCGGACGTGGCGGCCGATCTCCAGCACGTCGGTGAAGCCCGCCGTGGTGATTACCGCGCCGGCCGGCAGACGGCGCTGCAGCACCGCGTTGGTGGCGATGGTGGTGCCGTGCAGGATCGCCCGAACCCGGTCGAGGCCGACCCCGAGTTGGCCGCAGGCCTCGCGGATGCCGGCGATCAGGCCTTCGGACGGATCGTCCGGCGTGGTCGGCACCTTGTGGGCATGCGCGATGCCGGTCGCCTCGTCGAGGATCTGCAGGTCGGTGAAGGTGCCGCCGATATCGACGGCAACGCGAAGGCTTGTCACGGGGCGGGTATCCTCGGCGGGGCGGCGGGAGGTCTTCAGGACGCGGCTATGTGAGCGGGGCGGGCGGTCGCGCGTCAAGGGGTGACCAGAGTAACGGCAGCCGCCCGTCGCCCCGTGGGTCCCGGAGCCGCCCCGGATCAAGTCCGGGGCTCTCCGGGATGACGACCAAAAAACACACCCGTCATCCCGGAGGCGGCGCGTGAGCGCCCGGCTCCGGGACCCACCCGCCCCGCCTCGCGATTGCGGGACGGCTCAGCCCTCGGCCCGCAGCAGGCCGGCCGCAAGGGCCTTGAAGGCCTCGACGGCCTTTTCCAGGACGGCGTGCGGGTCGTCGGCCGCGGCGATCCACAGCGCGGCGTTGAGGGCGGCGCCGTTGAGCAGCCGGGCGGCGGCCTCCGCATCCACCGGCTGCACCGTTCCCGCGTCGATGAGCGCCTGGAGCGTCTGCGTCGTCCGGCGCAGGCAGGCGGTCTGGTTCGGCCAGCGCGACGGATCGCCGAGCACCGCCGGCCCGTCGAGCAGCACGATGCGCTGGATCTCCGGCTCCAGCGCCATCTCGATGAAGGCGATGCCCTCGGCGACCAATCCATGCCAGCGGGATTCCGCACGGGCCTGGGCCGCGCTCAGCCGTGCCAGCATCTCCGCGTCGATCTGGTCGATCACCGCCTGCAGCAGGCCCTTCTTGTCGCCGAAGTTGTGGTAGAGGGCGCCGCGCGTCAGGCCGACCTCGGCGGTCAGGTCGTCCATCGACGCCGCCGCATACCCCTTGGCGGCAAAGGCTTTCCGGGCGGCCCGGATGAGCTTGGCCCGGGTCTCCTCCACCATCTCCGAACGTCGCCTCGCGGCCACCGGCGTCCCCCACTCGACATACGCAGCGTATGCCAGTTGACATACGCCGCGTATCTTCCGATATGCGGACATACGGGGCGTATGTCAACGTCCGCCGCACAGCCTCGACCGAGACCCGGATCTTCATGCCAGACTGGAGCCACACCATGACCAAGCGCGACGCAATCTTCCCCGCCGGCCGTCAGGCGCTCTACGACATCAACCGCTACTCCGCGGCGATCCGCTCCGGCGATCTGCTGTTCGTCTCGGGCCAGGTCGGCAGCCGCGAGGACGGGTCCGCCGAGCCGGACTTCGCGAAGCAGGTGCAGCTGGCCTTCGACAACCTCGCGGCGGTGCTGAAGGCCGCCGGCTGCGGCTTCGACGACATCGTCGACGTGACCTCCTTCCACACCGACCCGGCGGCACAGTTCGAGGTGGTCAACGCCGTGCGCCTGAAGGTGTTCGGCGAGCCGCCCTACCCGAACTGGACGGCGGTGGGCGTCAACTGGCTGGCCGGCTTCGACTTCGAGATCAAGGTCATCGCGCGCATCCCGCAGCCCGCCTGACCGGCGGCCCTCACCCGGTGAACCAGTAGCGCGTCAGGTGGAAGAACAGCGGTGCCGCGAAGCTGATGGAATCCAGGCGGTCGAGGATGCCGCCATGGCCGTGGATCAGGTAGCCCCAGTCCTTGGCCCCGAGGTCGCGCTTGACCGCGGACAGCACGAAGCCACCGAAGAAACCGGCGACGACGATCACCGTGCTCATGCCGGCGGCCTGCCACCACTCGAACGGCGTGAGCGGTGCCAGCAGCGTGCCGAGCGCGATCGCCGACAGCCCGCCGCCGACCAGCCCGCCGACGGTCTTCGATGGGCTGATCCCCGGCGCCAGGCGGGTGCGGCCGAGCAGCTTGCCGAACACGTACTGCAGCACGTCGCTGAACTGCGCGACGATGACCAGGTACAGCAACAGCAGCACCGGGTCGGTACCGGTGTCGAGCATCAGCAGGGCCGGGGCGTGGCTGATGGTGTAGACGCACAGCATCAGCCCCCACTGCACCCGGGCGCTGCGTCCCAGGAAGTCGCGGGTGTCGCCGGCCAGGGTCGAGACCGCCGGCAGGATCAGGAAGCCGTAGACCGGTATCAGGATCGCGAACACCCCGTACCACTGCGCGCCGACCATCCAGTAGTGCAGCGGCAGCACCACGAAGAACGACAGGAACAGGGCCCGATGGTCGCCGCGCCGCGACGGCGTCAGGGTCCAGAACTCGCGCAGCGCGACGAACGACAGCAACGCGAACAGCACCACGATCGCCGCATCGCCGAGGGCTACGGCACCGGCCAGCACCAGGGTCATCACCCACCAGGACCGGGTGCGGGCGTTGAGATTGCGGATGGTGGCCAGCGCCGGCTCGTCGCGCGCCTGGCGTTCCAGCACGAAGCCGACCACCGAGGCCAGCACCAGGACGGCGGCCACCCCGGCCACCACACAGAGCAGCGCCGGGCTCATCGCTCGGGCTCCACCGCGGCGGGCGCCAGCGCCAGCAGTGCGGCGCGGGCGCGGGCCAGGAAGGTCTGCTTCGGCTCGCCCGGATCGAGCCTGAATGACGCGCCGAACCGGGCGGTGCAGGTGAGCGGCACGACCAGCAGACTGCCCTTCGGCATGACGCGGGCGAGGTTGTCGAGGTGGACCGGCACCAGGTCGACCTCGGGAAACCGGCGGGCGATGTGGAACAGGCCGGGCTTGAAGCCCGCCACCGCCTCGCCGTCGCCTCGCGTGCCCTCGGGAAAGATCAGGATCGACTCGCCCCGCTCCAGCACCGTCGCCACCGGCGCCAGCGGGTCCTCGTGAAACCGCGGCGTGCGGTCGAGCAGCACCGCCCGCAGGCAGCCCTCGGCGAAGAAGCGGCCGAGGCGGGTCCGTCCCCAGTAATCGCGCGCCGCCACGGGCCGTAACGTCCGGCGCAGCGGCAGCGGCATCGCTGCGATCACCGCCAGGGTGTCGAAATGGCTGCTGTGGTTGGCGAAATAGATCCGCCGGCCCGGTTCCGGGGCGCAGCCGAGCCACTCGCCGCGCGCGCCGACCAGCAGGCGAGCCAGCAGCACCAGCAGGTGGCGGGCCAGTCCGCTCATGCCCGGCGCAGCCGGCGGGCGATGTCGGCGGTGCGGGTGACGCAGGTCCACAGGCTGCCGGCGGCGATCACCGCCAGGACGGCGGCGAGGCTGTGATGACTGCTGAGCGCCCAGGTCTCGGCCGCCGCCGCCGCCAGGCCGAGGGTGAGCGCGTCCATCCGGCGCCGCTTCGACATGATGCCGGCGAAGCTCTGCTCCAGGCCGACCGAGCCGCCGAGCACGCGGACATAGGCGGTCGCCACGGCGAGCAGTGCGGCCGCCCAGCCGAGCCACGGCAGCGCCACCGCATAGCCGGCGGCGATGAGCACGAGACTGTCGGCGACCCGGTCGGGCGCGTCGTTGTAGATCGGGCCGACCGCCGACTGCTTGCCGCCCTCGATCGCCACCATGCCGTCGAGCAGGTTGCACAGCAGCCGGAGCTGGATGCAGGCAGCGGCGGCCAGCCAGGCGACGGGGTGCGGCAGCAGGCCGATAAGCGCCGCACCGGCCGCGGCGAAGGCGACCGACGCCAGCGAGATCTGGTTCGGCGTGACGCGGCTGCGCGCCAGCCGTGCCGCAAGGGCGACGGCCCAGGGTGCCGAACGCTCGGCGATCGGCCGGCGCGCCGCCGCCGCTCCTCCCGTCTCCCCGCTTCCCGTCTGCATCGGCTCGGCGCCACCACAGTGATCCCGGACCAGTGTATCCGGCCCGGCAGCGGACAATCCATACGCTCCAGGGCCAGGTAGGCAGGCGCCGCAACTCGCGTCCCGATCGGGATGATTTTGGAACCAGGATATGCTCTCGGCTGGATTTCGTCCCGACCAGGACGTTTCAAGCTTGATCCTCGCCAGGGCGTCCGGTGCGCTTCCGTCCCCCACTTGTCGTCATCCCGGACCGGCCCGCCTCTGGCGGGACGGACCCGGGACCCACGAGGCGACCGGCGCCGGCCGCGGCATTGTCGGAGCGGCGAGTGGGTCCCGGGTCGCCGCTGCGCGCCGCCCGGGATGACGACGATGGAGGGGGTGCGCCAAGATGGGAGAAGCGTTAGTTGGACGTCCACCTCGACGATCAACTCGGCGTGAGCCGTCGCCCCCGCGCGGGATTCTGCAACGTCGGGGCCGATATTCAGGCGAATGCCCGCAAGCCCGGACCGTTCCGTGAGCCCAATGCCCCGACCGATCCTCCGAGCCGCTGCCGCCGTCGTCACCGCCCTGCTCGGCGGCTGCGCGGTGCTCACGCCACTGCCGGAGCCGAGTACGCTGGGGCAGCGGCTGGACGCCTTCCCGACATCAGGCCTCGACGTCGCCGGGCCGGTGACCATCCACTGGGACGCCCACCAGGTGCCGTTCGTCGAGGCGGCGAGCGATGCCGATCTCGCCTATGCGCTCGGCCTGGTGCATGCGCATCTGCGGCTCGGCCAGATGGAGACGCTGCGCCGCGCCAGCCAGGGCCGGCTGGCGGAGATCGCCGGGCCGCTCGCCGTCGACATCGACCACGCGCTGCGCATCCTCGACCTCGGCAAGGCGGTGCCGGCGACCCTGGCGGCGATGCCGGCCGACAGCCGCGCCTGGCTCGACCGCTTCGTCGCCGGCGTCAACGACTACGCCGCCCACGCCGCCGCCGAGCACCGGCTGCCGCACGAATTCGCCCTGTACGGCATCGCGCCCGAGCCCTGGACCGCCGCCGACGTGCTGACGCTCGGGCGTCTGGCCTCGGTCGACGTCTCCTGGATCGCCTGGTTCGGGCTGCTGGAGGCGCGCGGCAAGCCCGGCTTCCCGCAGCTCTGGGCGAAGCTGCAAAGGGCTGGCGTCACCTCGACGCCGAGCTTCGCGGCGACGGGCAGCGCCCGCGCGCTCGCCGAGATCCTCGGCGGCACGGGCAAGGCCGGCAGCAATTCGGTCGCGGTCGCTGCGTCGCGCAGCGCCACCGGGGCGGCGCTGATGGCCAACGATCCGCATCTCGGCGTCAACCTGCCGAACCTCTGGCTGATCGCCGGCATGAAGGCGCCGGGGGTGCATGCCGTCGGCCTGATGATCCCGGGCGTGCCATTCGTCGCCCTGGGGCGCAACCAGCGCATCGCCTGGGGCGGCACCAACATGCGGGCGTGGTCGAGCGACCTGTTCGACGTCTCGGGGCTGCCGGCGGATGCGTTCACCAGCAGGACCGAGCGGCTGCGGGTGCGCTGGTGGCCGGACCTGGACGTGACCGTGCGCGAGACCGCCGCCGGCCCGGTGATCTCCGATGCGCCGCCGGTGCCGGTCGGCGGTGCAGTGGCGCTGACCTGGATGGGCCACCGCCCCTCCGACGAGCTGACCGCCATGCTCCGGGTCAACCGCGCCCGCGACTTCGCCGGCTTCCGCGCCGCCTTCGCCGACTGGTCGGTGTCGGGGCAGAACTTCCTGTACGCCGACGTCGACGGCAACATCGGCCAGGTGATGGCGGCGCGACTGCCGCTGCGCGACCCGGCGCCGATCCCGGACCCGGTGCGGCCGCTCGCCGATCACGCGGCGTGGCAACGCACCGTCGGGCCGCTGGAGCTGCCGGCGATCCTGAACCCGGCCGCCGGCTACCTCGCATCGGCCAACAACAAGCCGGCCGAGACCGAGACACCCGTCAGCTTCTACTTCGCCGGCGACGACCGCATCCTGCGCCTGCACGAGGTGCTGTCCGACGACGGGGCCATCACACCGGAGCTGCTGCTGGAGCTGCAGCGCGACACCCACATGGCGTCAGCAGCGCGGCTGGCGCGGCTGTTCTCCGGGCGGCTGGCCGGCAGCCACCCAGGCGACGCATTGGCCACCTCCATCGCCAGCTGGGACGGCCGCTACGAAGCCGGCAGCCGCGGCGCGCTGGCGTTCGAGCTGGTGGTCGCCGGCTTCGCCCGCACCTTCCTGGACGAGGGCGAGCGCGGGCCGATGGAGGGGGCGGGACGACTGTACGACCTGCTGCTCGAGGAGGTCGAGGCTGCCGATCCGGCGCGCGTCGACGCCGCGCTCGCCGCCGGCATCGACGGTGCCCGCAAGCCGTTTGCCGAATACGCCGCCTGGGGCGACATGCACCGCATGGTGCTGCGCCATCCCCTGGGCAACGCGCCGCTGATCGGCGGCCGCTATGTGTTCGCCGACTTCCCGGTCGGCGGCTCCAGCGCCACCCTGATGAAGACCGCGCACGGCCTCGCCACCGAGCGTCACCCGACCCGCTTCGGCAGCCAGGCCCGCCACCTCTCGGACCTGTCCGACCCCGACGCCAACTGGTTCCTGCTGCTCGGCGGCCAGGACGGCTGGTTCAACTCCGCGAGCTTCCTCGACCATGTGCCGTTGTGGCGCGACGGCCGGATGATCCGGGTGCCGCTGACCCCGGAGGGCTTCGCGGCCGGAGCGGTGCGGAGCATGACGCTCGACCGCCGATGACCCTGGAGGAGTTGCGCGACATCGTCGTCCGGCACTTCCCCGAGTTGTCCGGCGGCCGCTTCACGCTGCTCACCCAGGGCTGGGGCTGCGTGGCGGTCGACGTCGACGACCGGCTGATCTTCAAGTTCCCGCGGCACGCCGCCGCCGAGGCGGCGCTGCGGCGCGAGGCGGCCCTGCTGGCGCTGATCCGCCCCGCCGTCGACATGACCGTGCCGGCGCCGGCGCTGCATGCCGGGCCGCCGCGCTTCAGCCGACACACCAAGCTGGCCGGCGAGCACCTGCTGGCCGAGCAGTACCGGCAGCTGCCGGAACTGGATCGACCGCGACCTCACCCGGCGCATCGTCGACAGATACGAGCAGCTGACCGGCCGCAACCTCGACCGGACCCGGATCGAGCTGCTGAGCGGCTTGCTGCGGCTGTCGGAGCTGGCGGCGCTGCCCGACGGCCACCGCTACGCCGAGATGGCGCTGCGGGCGGTCATGGATTGGGCCGGCACCGGCGGCGCCTGACGTCGCAGGCTCCCCGACCGAACAGCCGGTCCCTCCCGTCATTCATTGTCGTCATCCCGGACCGACCCGCCTCTGGCGGGGCGGAGCCGGACCCACCGGCGGAACAGGCGTCGGCCGCGACCACCGCCGCGGCGGCGGGTGGGTCCCGGTTCGCCGCTGCGCGCTTGAGCGTTCACACATCTCGGAGCAGCGGGTGGGTTCCGGAGCCGCGCGCTCACGCGCGCCCTCCGGAATGACGAAGATTGGGGGGGCGAAATGGCTGAGTTGCTTAGGTTCGGCCCTCCTTCTTTCGTCATCCCGGAGAGTCCGCGTGAGCGGACGGCTCCGGGACCCACGGAGCGACGGGCGTCCATACGCGCTTGAAACAGTCCACAGTTTTGAAATCTGTGAACCCCCAAGCCGCTTCGCGGCGCCCGGGATGACGACATAGGAGGGTGCTGCAAGGCGCGCGAGCCCCTGCGAAGGTACGGCCACAGTCGACCTCACCCCGCCAAGGCCACCAGGCGGTCGAGCAGCCGGCGCACCGGCTCGCGCATCGCGCCGGGCTGGGTCAGGGCGTGGAAGCGCGAGGGGTTGGCGATCGCGGCTTCCGACACCGGGACCAGGCTGCCATTCGCCAGGAAGGCGTCGCCATAGGGCCGGCGCAGCAGCGCCACGCCGCGGCCGGCGGCGGCCGCGTGCATCACCAGGTCGAAGGCGGGAAACCGCCGGTCCTGGGTGCGCAGCCGGTACGGCACGCCCTGCGAGCGCAGCCACAGCCGCCAGGGCTCGGGATGGCTGTCATGGATCAGCGGGTGCCGCAGCATGTCGGCGGCCGCGGCCGCCGGCCCGAGGTCGCGGGCGATCGCGGGGGCCGCCACCGGCACCAGGGTCTCGGCGAACAGCGGCGTCTCCGCCCAGTCGCGCCAGCCGCCGAGGCCGTAGCGGATGGCGACGTCGACCTGCCCGGCCGGCGAGTAGCGGTGGTCGATCTCGCAGTCGATGCGCAGATCCGGCGGCGAGCCCTCGATGGCCTCGAGGTTCGGTAGCAGCCACAGCCGCGCGAAGGACGCCACCACCCCGACCCGCACCATGTCCGGCTGCCGGCGGGTGCGCCAGGCCGAGGCGCCGCCGGCGATCAGGTCCAGCCCCTGCTCGACCACCACCACCAGCCGCTGCCCCTCGACGGTCAGCCGCACACCGCGGCCGTGCCGCTCGAACAGGCTGGCGCCGGCCCAGGATTCCACCCCGGCGATGCGCCGGCTGACGGCGCCGTGGGTGATGCCGAGTTCGGCGGCGGCGGCCGAGAAGGAGCCGCTGCGCCAGGCCGCGAGCACCGCCTGCAGGCCATCCAGCGGCGGCAATGGCGAGCTGTGATCCATGAGCACAGCTCATCCTCGATCATGCGCCTATGTCAACCTCGGGCGCGGCCGTAGAACGGCGGCATGACAAGTCCCGCTCCCGCGCCGCTGCTGCCGGCGCTCGCCGTCGCCACCACGATCCTCGTGTGGGCGGCGGCCTTCCCCGCGATCACGCTGGCGCTCGCCGGCATGACGCCGCTTCCGCTGGCGGCGGCGCGCTTCGCCATGGCGGCGACCCTGGCGGCACTCTGGCTGCTGTGGCGCCGGCCCGGCCGCATGCCGGCCGCCGACCTGGCGCTGTGCGCCGCCTGCGGCCTGCTCGGCGGCGCCGGCTACGCGGTGTTCCTGAACCTCGGGCAGACCACGGTGTCGGCCGGTGCCGCCAGCTTCCTGGTGAAGACCGAGAGCCTGTGGATGGCGCTGCTCGGCGTGCTGGCGCTGCGCGAGGCGTTCAACGCCTGGGCCTGGGGCGGCACCCTGCTCGGCTTCGCCGGCGTCGCGGTCATCGGCTCGGCGCAGCCCGGCGGCATCGCATTGGGCGGGGGTGCGGTGTTCGTGCTGGCGGCGGCCGCCTGCTCGGCGGTCGCCTTCGTGCTGCAGCGACGGCTGGTGCAGAAATACGGTGCGATGCAGGTGGCGGCGGTGATGTTCCTGGCGGCCGCACTGGCGCTGTCGCCGTGGCTGCCGCAGGCCGCCGCACAGCTGCAGGCGGCCACGCCCGCAGTGCGCGGCTGGGTGGTGTTCCTCGGCATCCTGCCGACCACCGTCGGGCTGCTGTGCTGGACCTACGCGATGGGCCAGTTCGGGGCGGCGCGGGCCGGCAACTTCCTGTATCTGGTGGCACCGCTGGCGATGGCCCTGGCCTGGCCGATGTCGGGCGAGACGCCGGCACCGGCCACGCTCGCCGGCGGCGCGCTGGTGCTGCTGGGCGTCATGCTGGTGAACACCCGCGGCCGCCGGCCGGCCTCCATGGCGGCGACCGCCGAGGCGGAGCGCTGAGTCTGACGTCACCGAAGCTTCGCTTCCCGTCCGCATCCCGGCCTCCTATCCTCCGGGCGCCCGCACGCTCCCCCGGAGGATCCCATGCCGTCGCCGAAGGTCCTGGTCGTCGTGTTCGACGGCCTGCGGCTCGACCACGCCACCCCGAACCGCGCGCCGCACATCGCCGGCTTCGCCGCCGCCGGGGTGACCCTGCCGAACACCGGCTCGGCGTTTCCAAGCGAGACCCGGGTGCAGGTTTCGACGGCGATGACCGGGCATCCCCCGGCCGGCCACGGCATCATGGCGAACGCCTTCTACGACCGCCGGCTCGGCTTCGACTCGGCCATGGACACCTCCGACACGCCGCGCATGGCGGCGGCCGAGAAGGTCTATGGCCGGGTCATCGGCGCGCATCACCTGAGCGAGATCCTGTGGGGTGCTGGCAAGCGCTTCGCCGCCGTCACCACCGGCAAGATCGGCAACGCCCGGCTGCTGGCCGGACGCGCCGCCGAGCTCGGCCAGCCGGTGCTGTCGATCTGGGGCGACGCGGTGTCGACGCCGGCCGCCGATTTCCGCTCGGTGGCGGCGAGCCTCGGCCAGCCGCCGGAGCAGGAATTCCCCAACACCGCGGTCGCCGACTGGGCGGTCCGGGCGCTGCTCGAGCACACCCTGCCGGCGCACCGCCCCGACGTCGCGGTGCTGTGGCTGAACGAGCCGGACCTGTCCTACCACTACCGCGGCACCACCAGCGCCGCGGCGCAAAGTGCCATCGGCGGCGTCGACGCCGCCTTCGGGCGGGTGCTGGACTGGTGGCGCGCCGAGGGCCGGGCGCAGGGCTGGAACATCGTCGCCATGTCGGACCACGGCCACGTCACCGTCGAGGGCCAGGTCGACGTCGCCGCGGAACTGGCCCGGGCCGGGCTGGCGGTCGGAAAGGCGCTGGGGCCCGACATCGACTACGCGCTGAAGCCCGGGTACTCGGCGCATGTGGCGGTGCGCGACCACGACCCGGCGCGCATCGATCGGCTGGTGCGCATCCTGCAGGACGCCGAGTGGTCGGGGCCGATCCTGGCGCGCGCCGCCGATCCGGCTACGCTGGGCGCGCTGCCGCTGGCCGCCGCCAATGTCGACCACGCCCGCGCCGGCGACGTGCTGTTCACGCTGCGCGCCCGCGACGCCGAGTCCGAGGGCGGGTTGCCCGGCGTGGCGCTGGCCGACAACCCCGACATCCCGATCGGCGGCGGCATGCATGGCGGGTTCGCGAAGGCCGAGCTGAACCACTGCCTGTTCTGGGGCGGCGAGATGTTCCGCAGCGGCGTGCGCGTCGAGACCCCGACCGCGCATGTCGACCTGGCGCCGACCATCCTGCGCGCGCTCGGCCTGCCGCCGCACCCGCTGATGCCGGGCCGGGCGCTGGAGGAGGCGTTCGCGGTCGGCGACGCCGCCCCGGCGGTCGAGGAGGTGGTCTACGAGGCCGGCCGCGGCGGCTATGCGCAGAAGCTGGTCACCGCGCGGGTGGCAGGGTCGCGGCGGGGCTATCTGCGCTGGGGGCTGCGGACGGCTTGAGGCGCACCGGCGGCGGGTGGGTCCCGGATCGGCCGCGCGGGGCGCGTCCGTCCGGGATGACGTCAAAAAAAAGAACGGCGCCGCATCTCTTACTTGTCGTCATCCCGGACGCGCGCAGCGCGATCCGGGACCCACCGGCAGCCTCACTCCGCCGGCACGTCCCTTGCCATCGCCACATGATCGACGATCCCCCAGGCGCGCGCCTCCTCGGCGCTCAGGAAGCTGTCGCGGTCGAGGGTGCGCTCGACCTCGTCCAGGCTGCGGCCGCAGTGCCGGGCATACAGCGCGTTCAGCCGGCGCTTCGTGCGGATCATGTCCTCGGCGTGGCGCTCGATGTCGGAGACCTTGCCCTGGAAGCCGCCGGAGGGCTGGTGCAGCATGATGCTGGCATTCGGCAGTGCGGTGCGCCGCCCGGCAGCACCCGCCATCAGCAGGAACGAGCCGGCCGACATCGCGGTACCCATGCACAGCGTCGCCACCGGGCTGCGGATGTATTGCATGGTGTCGTAGATCGCGAAGGCGCTGGTGACCACGCCACCCGGCGAGTTGATGTAGAGCGAGATCTCCTTCGCCGGGTTCTCGGATTCCAGGAACAGCAGTTGGGCGCAGACCAGCGACGCGACGCCGTCGTCGATCGGGCCGTTCAGGAACACGATCCGCTCGCGCAGCAGGCGGGAATAGATGTCGAAGGCACGCTCGCCGCGGGTCGAGGTCTCGACCACCATCGGCACCAGGCTGACGGTCATGACGGTCTCCCGGTCAGGCGGCGATGGCGAGCGGCGGGGTGTTGCCGTTGGCGGCCGGCAGGCGCCGGAAGCCGTCATGCACCACCCGCAGCAGGGTGCACTGCCGCGGCAGCGGCTCCAGCTCGAAGGTCACCTCGCTGTCGAGGGCGCCCGGCACGCTCCAGCCGAGCCGCAGCCTCTCGGGTGGGCGGGCCTCCAGCACGCGGCGCTCGGAGCGTCCGTCCGGCGGCAGCCAGGCCTCGACCAGCGCCGGCTCGGTCAGCGCCCGCCAGACCGTCTCCGGCGGTGCGTCGAGCTCGCTCTCGACCACGATGGCGTCGTCGCCGTCCCGGCTGGGTTCGCTCACTGGTCCATCTCCTTCAGCACGTCCTTCAGTTTCTCGATCCGCTCCGGCCAGAAGGCGCGGTAGCGGTCGATCCAGCCGGCGAGCGGTGCCAAGCCGGCCGGGTCGGTGCGGTAGAACACCCGCCGGCCCTCGCGGCGGTCCGCCACCAGCCCGGCGCCGCGCAGCACCGCCAGGTGCTGCGAGATCGCCGGCTGCGACACCGCGAAGCCTGCCGTCAGCTCCGACACCGTCATCTCGCCGGCGGCCAGCCGCTCGAACACCGCGCGGCGGGTCGGATCGGACAGCGCCCGGAAGATCTCGCCCTCGATCATGGCAAATCATAAGTGCATACTTATTGATCTGGCAAGCCTGTTCAGACGCGCCCGGCGGCCGCGGTCATCCAGGTCCGGAACGCGTCGAACCCCGGCTCGCCGACGCGGGCGGCGCGGTACACCAGGTACCAGCCCTTGCCCTTGGAGACGGTGAGCGCGAACGGCGCCACCAGCCGGCCGGCGGCCAGGTCGTCGTCGACATAGGGCCGGATCCCCATGGCGACGCCGACGCCGTCGACCGCAGCCTGCAGGGCGTGGCCGTAATACTCGAACTCGGGGCCGGAAGCGGCGGTGCGCGGCAGCCCGGCCGCCTGCAGCCAGCGCGGCCAGTCCTCGGGAGCGTGCGCCACCCGCAGCAGGGCTGCGGCCTCGAGGTCGGACGGCGACGCCAGACTGCGGGCCAGGGCCGGCGCGCAGACCGGCAGCAGGTCGGCGGCGAACAGCGGCTCGGCCAGCAGGCCGGGCCAGCTGCCGTCGCCGAGCGTGATGCCGCAGCTCCAGTCCGGATCGAAGGGTGTCGCCTGGCCGCCGGTGGTGATGCGGACGTCGACATCGGGGGCACCGCGGCGGAAATCGGCGAGCCGCGGGATCAGCCAGCGGATCGCGAAGGTCGGCCCGACCCCGACGGTCAGCACCCGGCGGCTGCCCATCGCCGTCACCTGGTCGGTCAGCAGCGCCAGGGAGTCGAGGATCTGGGTCAGCCCGGCCTGATAGCTGCGGCCGGCGGCGGTCAGCGCCAGCCGGTTGGCGGCACGCTCGAACAGCGCCAGCCCCAGGCGCTGCTCCAGCAGCTTCACCATGCGGCTGACCGCCGCCGCCGACACGTGCAGTTCCTCGGCTGCACCGGCGAAGCTGCCGGCCCGCGCGGCGGCCTCGAACGCCCGAACCCCGTTCAGGAACGGCAGCCGCCGCATGCCCACCCTCAGGAAAGCTGATGCCGAGGCGAACATAACTGCGTTTGCCCACCGGGCTCAACCGGCGCAGAAAGATCGCAGACCCGTGAGGACCTGCGAATGTCGCCGCTGCTGATCGCCGGAATCTGCGCCGTGATGGTCGGGACCTCGTTCCTGTCCGGCATCTTCGGCATGGCTGGCGGCATGATCCTGGTCGGCGTGCTGCTGATGGTGCTGCCGGTGCAGGAGGCGATGGCGCTGCACGCGGTTACCCAGATGGCCTCGAACGGCTGGCGGGCGGTGCTGTGGTGGCGGCATGTGCGCTGGCGCGTCGTGGCCGCCTACCTGGCCGGCTGTGCGGTGGCACTGGCGGTGTGGTCGGTGTGGCTGTTCGTGCCGAGCAAGCCGCTGGCGCTGCTGTTCCTCGGCGTCACCCCGTTCCTCGCCCGGCTGGTCCCCGAGGGCCGCCGCCTGCGGCCCGACCGGCCGCTGCACGGTGTGGCGATGGGCGGGACCTGCATGAGCCTGCTGCTGCTGACCGGCGTCGCCGGGCCGCTGCTCGACCAGTTCTTTCTCGGCGGCAGCCTGGAGCGGCGGCAGATCATCGCCACCAAGGGCATGTGCCAGATCTTCGGCCACGGCATCAAGCTGCTGTATTTCGGCGTCCTGATCGACCAGGTCGGCACCGTCGACCCGCTGGTGGCCGGCCTGGCGATTGCCTCGGCGGTGCTCGGCACCATGCTGTCGAAGAAGGTGCTGGAGGCGATGAGCGACAGCACCTACCGGCGCTGGGCAGGGCATATCATCACGGTGATCTCCGGCTTCTATGTGCTGCAGGGCAGCTGGCTGCTGGCGACGGGGTGAGGAGGGAGCGGCGGGTGGGTCCCGGGTCGTCGCTGCGCGCCGCCCGGGATGACGACGGGGAGAGGGATCTCTCTCTTTTGTCGTCATCCCGGACCGGCCCGCCCCTGGCGGGACGGAGCCGGACTCCCCACTCGCGAGCAAGCGATTTCGGTATGGGTGAGGATGTGGCTGACGGGCGGCGGCGTCGCTGCGCGATGTTGGTGGCTTCGCGCCGCCGCCACCCTTCTGATGCCCTGGATG
>Ga0209347_1001305_pt1 | contig 42584 bp, 41 predicted proteins | sample AutmiccommuBRH23_FD_187382 | JGI IMG/M metagenome (GOLD analysis project Ga0209347, IMG submission 187382) | Deep subsurface microbial communities from Mt. Terri, Switzerland - Autotrophic microbial communities BRH/23 (SPAdes) (version 2) | ecosystem: Environmental > Aquatic > Deep subsurface >... | reverse complement strand
TACGGGTACGTGAGACATAAATGATCGTCGGACAATTCTTTTCTTCGATCATATTCCTAAGGGTGTTGTACTTTTCCTCCTCATCATGCTTTTCGAACACCTCATAATGAAGATTGGTTCTGGAGGCATTGGAACTAAATACTTCCAATTCCAGGGATAACTTTTCCTTGAAATAATCCCGGATATCTTCTATCACCTTCTGCTTGGCTGTCGCCGTAAAACAAGAAACAGGGATCCCTTCCAGAAGACTTTTCGTTTCCTGAAAGCTTTTGATAAAGTCCCCAATATATAAATAGTCCACCCGGAAATCTTGACCCCATGATGAAAAACAGTGAGCTTCATCGATCACGAAACGGACCACATTTCTCCCTAAAAGCAAACGTTCAATGGTCTTGGAACGCAACGATTCTGGCGATATATAAAGAATTGAGGCTGAACCATTTACTACTCTTTCTAAGGCTTTGGCTCTTTCTATCGGGTCCAGCAAACCATTAATCGTCACAGCATCTGTGATATTCAATTTTTCCAGGTTATCCACCTGGTCTTTCATCAAGGACTGCAAAGGGGAGATGACGACTGTCAGCCCCTTGGTGTTGATCCCGCTCATTAAGGCCGGCACTTGAAAGGTAATGGACTTCCCGCCACCGGTAGGAAAGATGGCCAAAAGAGATTTGTTGTCAACTGCGGCTTGGACGGCATTCTTCTGTAAAGGTTCCCCTGCATAGGTTCGGTAATCATTAAAGCCGAAGAAACGTTTCAGCCCTTGATGAACGTCAAGCGCTTGATCGCAATACGCACAACCTGTCAGGCATGGGCTGCTTCTTAATAAAAACATGATCCGTTCTACTGCCGGATAGCTCTTCAAAACCCAGGGCGGTGTAATGGAATACCGGTTATCAGTATTGATCAATGCCAGGCAGTAGGACAGTTCGATGGGGTATTCTACTATTATCTTGGCAAGATCACTGTCTTCACAGATTTGGGAATGAAACTTTTCACGAATTACTTTTTCGATATTGATCTTATCTGCTTGATAGCCAAGGAAATGAAAGAAGGAGAAAAACTCCTTTTGGTCTCTCAATAGCTGATAATAGATTTGTTTTAAACCGGCATCTGCCTGCTGAAAAGCTGCAATCTCATCAAAGAAAAGGTCTTTTGCTTTGATGGAATCATTCAGCGGATTGTTGGTGTCTTCTGTTTGCAGCTTATCGTCCTTGAGCAGCTTATGATAAGGTTTGGCTGGGAAAAGAAGCGGAGAAAGAAACAACGTATCAATAATATTTGGATCATCAAGGCCAGCATCAATGAGTGCATTTTGAATGTATTTCAGATCATGATTGAAGATATTGTGACCGCATACATATTCCGACCCATAGAGAAACTTGGCGAAGTCAACCATCGAATTGGAGTGAAATGAACTGCCAACGCCCTTGACACCGCCAAGATCAAGTATTTTCCCACTTTTCGGTTCAATTTCGGTATCGATAAAGACGATGGGTTTCAGGTTCATTTCCTCCTTCAAATACTTGGTGTAGCGAATGATGAAGAGTTTTACTTAATAAATAGGGCAAGGTAAGGCCTTCGGTTAATTAAGACCAATTAACTAAAACCTCTTTCGATATAATCAGTTTGCTCCAAAGGAAAGGTTCAAGGTTCATTAGAAGCAGTGTTTAAAGTTTTCTGCCAAGTATATTTGTGAAATAGTCTTTGACCATGTATTGAGCCCTTTCATTTATCATTGATTTTGTCCAAGTTTTATGCTGCTTAATAAAGCTGGCAATCCAAGGATATTTTGATTTACTGTAAATACTAATTTTGTCTTGATAGTCTTTTTGACCGGCTTCACTATTTAATGGACCTTCAAGCAGAATCAGATTGCCGATATTCAGCGTTTCTTGTCCTTCGGATTCTGGAAGGATATGTTCAACACTACCATCATCCGCAAACAGTCCCTGTGTTGCATAATAACAGTGTAGTTTATTTATTATATATTTGACTTTTTCATTTGACGGGTTTTCTTTTTTAGAATAAGTTAATTTTAAGAATTTTATAGAGAACTCATCAAAATTAGGAAATAATTCGTTGAGTGGATCGATTAACTTTTGCTTTATAGTTTCAGAAGCCATTGCTTTGGTAGTACATTTGCGTAATGCGATTGAAAAACCAGAGTAAATCGGTTCAAAGCGATTTGACCTACCTGACACTATTGCGTTGTATGCGCAATGAAAGTTTTCTAAAAATGTTATAGTATTCTTAAATAATTTGTGATCAATAATCTGTTTGTTCTTTAAATCGTATAATGCTAGTAGAGCTATACGCACCTGTACGACATTGAAATAGTTATTCAGAACATTTAAACTTTGCACAAGCCAGAAATATTCTTTCCGATTATCATAATCTTCACGCTTTGGATTAACTATTTTCATATAGTTTTTGGCATTCGTGAGCATTTCTTCAACAAATTCTTTATAGCGCTTTTCGTTTTTAGGCGTGATAAGAGTATTAAAATCATCATACAATTTGCTTGACAAAGACTTTTTATATGTTGATATCCAAAAATGTCTATAGTATGTTGCAAGCCCAACAGACTCTTTCCCGTTATTAAGGACGTTTTTTATCTTCTGCCAACGATCTTCGGCAAAGTCGGCAGGCTCTTTTTTCTTAAGAACATCAAAAATTTTATTTTTAATTAGATCTATATGTGCAAGACGCTTGCCTTTTGCATTCAAGATTTCAAAGATCGTGTTTGCTTGGTCTCGATCTTTGGTAGAAATAGAAACAAACGTTGGATTTAGCACCTGATCTCTAATTGCTTTCAAGATGTCGATGTAATGTAGAGTGTCAACTACGTCGCTTCCATGCTTTTTCTTTAGCAACGGCTTCAACCGTTCTTCACTTAATTCTTTAAACATCCAGTCATATGTCTCTTTAATACACATTTCCTCTTCATTGTTTGGCTCTTGAGGTGTGGCCTTTTTTCTATCCTGAATGAAATATGCAAAGAAGGGATAATGAGTTTTACTTTTTATAATTCGAACTTCTTCACCATTATCATCTTTAGTCATAATGTATTTGAATATTTGCTCGCTGAGAGTATCTTCGCCCAATGAAATAAATCGATCTGAAAGTGCAGAAAACAAAATTGTAATTGTAGTTAGCCTTTGCTGTCCATCTACAACTTGTATTTTCTGATCTGTTCCTTCCGCAAAATTTCCTACAAACAGCATGGTACCAAGAAAATACTGATTTGCTACAATATTACCCTTTTCAATTGATAGGTTGTTTATCATATCCTCGAAAAACTCCTGATAGTTTTTCTTGTCCCATGAATACTCACGTTGAAAACGCGGAATAACAAATTGGCGACCCGAAAGGAAAAGTTCCCGGATTGTTTTATCATAAGGTTTGATGTCCATAATATGTTTCTACCTCCTACCATATAATCTATCAGTACATTAATAAGTAGATTTATAATACTCGATCTCTGTACTTTTTCAATTTCCAACCAATAATGAATTCAATAAAAACACTCTGTATTGCCTTTATGGACGGCGACTCCTCAAACCCCACTGAGCCATTCTTTTTATAATATATTTTCCCTTAGCATATATCCGATAACAGATGTTTTTTCTATCAAGAAGTCCAATATTACTAAAATTTCTTGTTTTAGTTGTTTGGTTTTTCTTATTCTTTCTCGATTCAAAAAAATATATTTCTTAACAACATTTTCTAGATAATAAATTGTATTTTCCTCAAATTCACATGACCATAAATTTTTGTTATTAACCAACATCCTAGAAATCCATAATACTCCATCACCTAAATAGATACTTCCGATGCCATTTAATAACTTTGAAATTGAATGCAAAACAGAGGGGCAATGTCCTATATTTTCAGATATGTCTTTAAAGAATATCTTATTACTTTCCTTAAAGGTACGCCATTCTGTCGCTTCTTCTCTCCAGAAGGTCTTTTCAAACAGATAGGCTTTAATGATATCTTTTGTATACCAATATTCTTCGCCATCCTTACATAATTCTACTACTTTACTATAAAATTGACTCCACACATGCCAAAAATTGTCGTATGTAGCCAATTTATCTTCTGAAGAAATGAATATTTTAAGTAACTCAGCTATAGACTCAGACCTATTGAAACCATCAATGAAAGGTTTTAAATAAATTAAAATATCTTCTTTAGCAGAATTCAATACGATATATGCTAACTTCTCAAAAAAACCATGTCTAACTTTGTAATCAACTTTATCTTCTCTTTTTTTCGATAATAATTGTTTAGCAAAGATATTAATAATTAATTCTGCTAATTTCTTATGTTCATCATTATCTGACTTCATTGGTATTAGCTGAAAAGCTGTTTTTAAGTCATCTAAGTCCATTTTATCTATATTGCCTATCTCTTCTAAATTAATATTATTGTTATTCACTTTTTCTAAATCTCTAGTACTTTGTGTTAGAAAGATTTCAATGACTTCATTTTCATGCAAATCATAGACATTATTTTTATTTTTCTGCTTTCGTAATGCTAACCTTGCATCATCATATTTTGGTTTTAACCATAAATAGCCAAACAACAAAGACTGAGCGTCGTCAAAACTTATTTCCCATAGATTATTAATGATAGCCTTTTTGGAGTAGTCAGCAAATTCACAATACATACCAATACTATGAGGGTCAAATAAAGTTAATAGCAAAATTAACTTTATTCTCTCTTTCTCATCAGGAAACTCTTTAAATAACATCGGTAAAACAGAAATTGACGATTCCACACCATCCGATATCTGGTATGCATAAGGCCCTGTGATAGAAGAGGAAGCCACAGCTAAAACAATGTCCTTACAGAAAGTCTTTTCTTCTTCAGAAAGATCTCCAAAATAATCTCTAACTAGAACAGAACAGGCGTGCCCAGGAATAGTATAATTGAAAAAATTAAACTCTTTATTCTCCGCATTTTCTAATTCTTCAATTATTTCTTTTGCCTCTTTTATAACAAACTTTGGGCCATTCTCATATTGTTCATAGCTCTTGTATCTCTCATCATTTTCCATTTTATAATTAGCCCATAACTTTAATGAAGAATATTTCATATACTCAGTGCTTGTTCGAATTGATTGTTCACTAAATTCTTCAAGTTCAGGAGCAATTTCCGGATTGAAATTAATCAAAATCTGACCGTCTTTTTCCTCGGTCGTAGGTTTCATTTTTCTTCTGTCCATTCTTGCAAGGTAAAGTCTCCAAGTTTTATCTTTTTCATTTTCCTGAGATTTTTGTTGTAATTCTTCATAATATTTATCAAAAATGTCCCATATAATTTGTAGTCTATTCTCTGCCTCTTCTTCAGTTATACCCTCGCTCCTAAAGAATTGGTATTTAAATGCTAAGTGTTCTAGAGAACTTTCTCTATGCTTGTCGTCGCAAGTCTTGATTCTTTCGTCTTGATATAATTTATTTTCATAGTTTAGACCATAGCCTATAGAATATAAACTTTTAGCGGTCTGATCAGATAGCAATCGACTTGTATCGTAAAGGAAAAATTCCTTTGTTTTAAATAACATCTTCGCAACATTAAAGGTTTTTTCTGGAAAAGCTAATACGATACTTGTAACAAGAGCAGAAATTGACGCAGAAATAGAATTTTTAAGCATAAATAAAAGCCAAGATTCTAATACTTTGGAATCAGCATTATTACCTCTTTCTAGAAAGAATTTTTCTAATGCCATATGCATTGATTGTATTACATCGGGGGCAACTTGAGTTCCTCTGTAAATTTCCCAAATTCTATTGCAGATATATTGTTTGATAGTATTTCCATCTTCAATGTAGACATCAATTTCTTCAATTTCTGACTTACCTAAATCAGACTTAGCAAAACACTCAACTGTTTTGTTTGTGAAATCTAAAATAAATTCAATAGTTTTTTGAAGAGAAGCTTGAAGCAACCAATAAATAGGTGTTTGAAAAGAACTTGCCGGAAAATAATGATTGTCTTTTAAACCAAAATATTTTTCAATTCCTATACTCGAATCATAATAAAATGGTTCGTTTTCAGGAAATCTTAACCAATATAGATTTGCAAGTTTTGTAACATATTCTGGAAGAGCGTTTATAAGCTCAATATTATCTCCTAATTTCTTTAAGATAACTTCTAATAAATCATAATAGGGGTCTCTGGGCCACTTCCAATCATTTAATAATATCTCATCAAAAATATTACTAAGCTCCATTTTTATTTCAGAAGACCCATATAAAATCGTCTGCAATAGTCTTTCCTTAACTCCTTCATTACGGGAGAAATATACATCCTCTTTAATTACCCATTGATAATATTTTAATGCTATTAGACTTGATATTTTTGTGGTCTCTCCTTTTTTAGATTTATTGTTCCAGTCATGAATGATTGGAAGGATGAAATAAAAATTTTCAATTCCAATTGAATCTAAATTTTTATAGACGAATTTTATAAGATTTTGCCAACCATTACCTTTAGGTTTAGTAAAAATATATTTTATAGAAAGTAAATTTATATTTTTAATACCTAGATTGTCAAAAAAATCACTATCAACTTCTTTGCAAGCAATTCTAAGTAAAAAAGTTAATCTTTTCAATAAATCTAGGTTATTTTCCAAAAGCTTTTTTTCAAATAATTCAAAAAAGGTTTCAGAATAATTGGACAGCAATATTGATACTAAAATTTCATCTTTCCAGAAAAGTTCTATTATTTCTTCTCTAATAATATTTTCAATAAATTGCTTAATATCCATGTCCTCTAGTAATAGTTTTTCTGATACCCAATTCCTAAAACTCCTCCGAATAGACAGAGATATCCCAATGTTTTTAAGCATTTCCTGATTTTTTGCTTTTCTTATATATTCAGTTTCTATTATCTTTTCTAGTGCCCATTCTTCATAAATATCATGAGTAATAAAATACCCTACGGTTTCATATCCTAAAATTCCATCAAGAACTAATTCATTTAAGATATGACTATCAAAATTAGGTATAACAAAAAATTGATTTTGTTCAGCTCTTTGAAAGGCAATTTTTAGAAAGCATTGTTCTCTTACGGGTTTCGATTTTTTTATTATTCTATTCCATAATTTCTGCTTGAAACCTAAATAATCAATATCCTCATCAACTCCATAGAATTTCAAATATTCGTTTAAATAAAAAGGATTTTTTATTAAATCAAGAAATTTTAGGTCTTTGGGAATATTGAAATTATATTTATATGACAAATTTTCTAATTCATTCTGACTCAAATTCTGAATAGGTATATTTAAAGGGATAACTTTATGCAATTCTATAAATTCATAATTTAAATCTTCTAAATAATTATTTCGTGTAGTAAAGATCACTTTCCAACTACTTTGAATCATATTGAGAAGAAATTCTTTGAAAGGCTCTGTATTTTGAAGCTCTAATAATTTTTCTGCCGAATCAATAACAACTATTTTAATATTTTCATCTCTATGAGCCTCAATAAATTCTTTTAAGTCGAAATTGTTAAACAGTTCCTTTATGTTATTCGTATTAAATTCATTTGCCTTAAAGAGATAAAAAGGTATTTTGCTATTTAATTCTTCATAAAGGTCTTTAATAACTGCTGTTTTACCAACCCCACCAACCCCACTTAAAATTATTATTTGCCTTTTATCTAGCTCTTTTCTTACGGTCTGTAAACATATATTCCTATCAATTTTTATTTTCTGATTATTAAAGTCTATTTCGGTTTGAATATTAAATAGAATAGACTCTGTACGTTTTTGTTTATCATCTAGTAATTCAACAATACTTTTATCTAAACTGAAAAAATAATGAGCTATAGATTTTTTTTTAATAGTAACAAAATACGATTCGAAAAAGCTTGCAGTTCTCCATTCTATTTCAATACTCAATCCTTCGGCTTTTTTTTCTACTTCTAGCTTTGCTTGAGGGTCGTTCTGGTCTTTTCCTTGTCCCCATTCCTGATTAGTATAGAATATGATTTTTGTAAGTTCGGTATAATCTCTCTTGCTTTTTATTAAGGTTTGAATTAATTCATCCTTATTAGCAGATAAAGTAGTTTCATAAAATTTTGCCTGCCAACCAATTACTTTTTCGTCCTTAGTTATAGGGTTCGTCTCAATTCCTGATTGATTTTTATAGCGGAAAATACCAAAGGGCCTATCAAATTCTTGACAGAATAATATGTAACAGAACCATTCAAAGGTACTTTGGGGGTTCTCACTAAATTTAGCTCTAAATTTATTCCAGTCTGGTTTAATAATATACATAACTCATTTTTCCTTTCTAACTCGAACTCAATATAAAGGAAACACTCTTCAAAAAAAGATATCTTACGAAACTAACTTACACAATCCGCGCCAGGATGGCGCGGCATTTTCCGCAACCAATTTCATTCAACGTGATTACCGACATGTGTCGCAGATCTCACAATTCCATAGGGTGGATACGACATATGTCGGTAACACTCCCTTAATATGTTCGCCGTTGTTAAAAGTTTCATCGTTCATCTTCTGAATTCAACGTCACATTATCAATGCTTATACTCTATTGACTCCACTTTTACCGAAATCAGGATTCATTGCCTAGTTGGAAATTATAAACCTACACTTCGGATAATTATTACACACTTTGAAATCTCCATATTTGCCCTTTCTCGTGATTAACTCCCCACCACATTTGGGACAACTATTGGCGCCGATTTGGTTTGCTACTTCAGCTTTCTTTTTATGTATTCCTTCGACATGCTGAGTTCTGACTTTTTTATTTCGCGGGTCACCCGTAAGCGGAAAATCTGGCATCCTATTTCTAATAGCTCATATACCAGCAAACACTTTCTATAGCCTAAATTCTTCATTATTCTGTAAAACCCTGCCAACAACTGTTCTTTTTTACAATATTCTTAAATTACACTATTAGCACGGACCTTCTGCTTGATAGTCTATCTTGCATAGCTTACTCTGTGTAAAGCATAACACTCAGCTCAGACAATTCTATGTAAAAAAGGAGCGAAGCCTAAGATTCCCTTAGATTCGCTCCCTTTAATCTCTGCATAGACAGTTTCACATCACACCACAAGTCACATAGTATCCCTTCTTGATAACCCGCTTGACCAGTTTTAGAAGGTCAAACATATCTCGGATGTTATTTTCATCGACTCCGGCAAAGGCTTCATCGTTAGTCACTATTTCGTTTCACAGCCCGATACTGCTGCTTGCTGCTGTTTGGCTTGTCAGGAACAGTCATCTCAATCAAGCCAAGTTCCAACGCGGGGCGCAAATAATTGTTGCTGAACGTTGGACGGTGCTTAAGTCCAAGCCGCTCCAAAAGCTCTTTTGCGGACAGCGTTTCGCTGCCTAAGGCAGACATCAGGCGCTCGACTTGATCGGTAACTTTCTCGCGAACTTGTTCGGTTTGCATAAGATCATTTAAAGCATCTCGGATCACGGCGGAGCATAAATTCAACAAAAGCTGTAGAATCCGCCGCTTTGTCGGCAACAGCCAATATGGTGTAATACTCCTGTTGCCGTTCGCGGATTAAAGTCTCCACAGGCAAACAGTTAAAGATTGGTTTCCAGCGACTTAATAAAAGCGTCTGCCACATACGCCCCATACGTCCATTTCCGTCAGCAAACGGATGGATAAATTCGAACTCATAGTGAAACACGCAACTTTTGAGGAGATCAAACACCTCTATTCGTCCAGCATCAGCTTTTTCTTTGAATTTCTGAGTTTACGTATTTCCTCACGCTCAATAGTCTGAACGCTTTTATCCGATACAGGCAAGTCCTCTGGTAGTGTGGCTCCCATTTCGATAATAGCTTTACGTATCTTATCGGCTACATCATAATGTGTGTTATTTGCCTCGATGGCAGTTGATATCTCATCTCGCTTCAGTTTTTCCTCAGTCTGAGAAATTCTGAACAGATTAGCAATCAACTCTGTACTTCCCATATAATCAAGAATTTTTTCATTTTTCTTCAAGCCTTTTTTTGTATGGATGTCTGAGACAGTCATGCCACCATACAAGCCCATATATCCGGCGTTTTGAAAAATCGCAAATTCCTCATCGGTAATTACTCCAGCATTATGTGCTGCTTCAGCAAGAAGCTGATTCCACTGTTTGATATTTCCACGGACAACTAATCGTTTATTATTTTCATCAAGCTGATTAAAGGCATCTTGAACTTCCTGGCGGCGTGTCTGAATAGCGAAATATGTTTGGCCCAAAGCAATTATTTCTTTTCTTGGGTCGCCGTTTTGAACAATCAAATAACATGCATATCGAGTCAACTCATAGTCAATTGTATTTCTTTTCCCACCTTTGCCAATTTCTATCATTTTGTTGACCTCAACAAAATGATCCGAAACCGCGAAACCACTGTTCTTACAGGCAAGTATAGCTCGATCAATAACCTTCTGAAAATTGCGCCATTCCATATAATCTAAGACTTTTGCAAGCTCGCGAGCATACCAAAATTCTGTTCCGTTTTCCCGAATATGCTTTATGCTTTCAAATGTTTTATATTCCTCAGCGTTTAAATTTGACATTTTCAATCCTCCGTACTATGAAAATGAATGACTTCAATCCCTACGTCCTTCACTATCGGGATAACCATTGGAGACCAAACATCTCCTTCATTTCCATATACCCGATAAATTTATAATTGATATTCACCCTCTGACTCTTGCTTCCGTCAGTGTTATCCGTCTTTTCGTATACCACAATCTTCTATATCAGTTCGTTGAGGATTTGCGTATTTAGCTCGGTATAATTTTCGGCTTTGAGCTGCTCGGTTACACCTAGCTGCTGGGCATATTCTCTAACCAACCTGTCAAGCATCTCCCGGGCCTGCATATCAACCTTGTGCCATGGATCCAACTGGATCATACTGGAAACCAATCTACAATCTTTTAGAAATGCAGTGGATTCCTACTTTAGTTGTGAATGGAAAAGGAGCGAAGCCTAAGATTGATATGCTCCCCTAGTAGTAGACAGCTGAAATACAAAAACTTTCCGTTTCACCCTACAACACTAAGCCACAAATCTAAGTTTCTTCAGTAGATCCCTACCTATTAAACTTCTTCAAGAAATTTAACATGTATCTTACCCTCTAGTAGGTCTTCATACTTTTGGGCTGCTTCCTGAAAATAAGCTGAACTCCCATGGGCTTTGAAGGCCTCCTTATCCTTGTACTTTTCAAAGAAGACTATTTCAGTTGGGTCATTCTTTACCACATGGGGTATGTACATCAAACAGTCCTTTTCTTTAGCTAGAACTTCCTTGGCCAATTGAGTACAAATTTCGGTCACTTCGACCTCTTTGCCAGGTTTTACTTTTAAGGTTGCCAGTAACGTCAACAATTCCAAACAACTCCTTTGTTTTTTCACTCAGAACGCTGTGTATTCGCCTTCGGTTAGCGATTTATTGGGTTTAATCTTTAGTAACTATATTCAACACACAGGCAATTTCTCCTTCAAGCGATTACTTCTCCCTCCCCCACACGGAAAAGGAGAGCTCCTTGCGGCTCCCCGCGGATCTGCTCCAGTTCCACACCGATAACTGCTTGCTGGCATAATTCAGGAGTTTTTTGATTTGTTCCCTAGGGGGATTACAACCAGGTGGCCGCTGGACTTAACCCCTCTCGGACTGGGTCGTATCAATTGATAAATTTGTCCTGCATACTTTCAGGCTCTTCGCCATATTTTCAACAATGATACTCGCCGTCTCCCTGTATTTTTCTTTCACCTCCGGATCCGTTCTGTCCAATGCGGTGAGCATCTTCAGCAGCTCATCGTAGGCTTTGATCATGTTATCGCGGTGAATGTTGAATTGTGCTTCCGTCTTGAAGTGAAGAACATTGGACTGCCGGCTAAGATCCCTGGGCCGGCAGTCCAAATCCTCTTTCCCTATTCAGAATCACGGTTTCCATCTTGAATGGTCATGACTTTGAGCCCAGGAAACGGCTCTCCATCCATGAATTCCGCTTCTCCCTCCTGCTGTGCTTTCAAAAGGATATCCATGGCATCTGCAACTTTAGCCGCAAGCTGAAAATACATCATTTTATAATCCGGCATCCTAATATCCCCCCTATTTCAAGCAGCAGCAAGGCTCCGGGTCATGACCCGGTCCTGCCGTCTGCTTTTATAGGGGAAATTAAAAAGCGCATGCTAGGTTTTTTTCACCCTACACATGCGCTATGCTTCGTTACTTGCTGAATCCTAAACACCTAACCTCAATCAACCGGAAGCAAACCGGCTGTGAACAGAAAAGCGGCCCGCGTAACCGGTACGCGAACAGTTCCTTTCCGCTGCCTAGGTCAGGAATAGGCTGATCTCTTGCTGCGTGAAGCCGCACAGTCTGCTCCCTGCCAGACATCCCATTACACTCACTTCACCCGCAGCACAGGCACCTTGCTTGTGCATAAACGGGCAACATTGTATAATAAAAATGTCGTCGTGGACAGCTGGACTGTTACGTGTAGGTGCTCATACCACCTGCTCGTGCCTGGAAGTGCGTCAACACTTTCAGGTCACGGCGACTTTTTAATTTCCACCTATTCCTAATTATAGCTTTTTTGAGGTGAATTGCAAGGTATGGGAGAGGGGTAGCGGGAAAAAACCGTCTTTCCGCTTCGGATCTTTATGGGAAAACAGACCAATTATCAAGAAAAAATATTGTACCAAGAACATATGTTTGATAATATATGATTAACAAATGGACATCCATAGCCTTTGTGAAATAAAATCACTTTGGGTTATTATAGTTAGTTATTCTACTGCAAATGAACGGAGGTAGACGTTATGCAATCAGGGAAAAAGTATCATAAAGTCAGTTTGGCGTCTGCCCCATGGACAATGCATGAGTTTTTTGCAGGAAGCGGCTTAGTTGCTTATGGTTTTAAAGATATGTTCCGTCCTGTTTGGTCAAATGATATTTGCTCTAAGAAAGCTGCCGTCTACAAAGAAAATTTTACAAGCAAGCACTTTGTACTGAATGACATAAAAAACATATCCGGGACTAGTTTGCCTTACGCTCATTTGTCTTGGGCTAGTTTTCCTTGTCAGGATTTGTCCTTGGCAGGCTCCTGGGTGGGATTGACGCGGAACGTAGCGGTCTGGTTTGGGAATGGCTTCGCATATTAGAGGAGATGCCGGAAAAACCGGCGCTTTTATTAATTGAGAACGTTACGGGCTTATTATCTTCAAATACCAGCGCAAACTACATAAAACTTCATTATGCCTTATTGCGATTGGGCTATAAGAGCGGTGCCATCTTGATAAACGCAGCGCTTTTCGTTCCGCAGTCCAGACCAAGGGTTTTTGTGATTGCGATCAGGCAGGACATACCCATCCCTGCTGATTTATGTGACTCCGGGCCTAACTGGTTACATAATCAAGCCGCCGTTACGCTTGGCCGTACTTTGCCCCACCGGATATGGTGGCGCGCCGACAAGCCGCCCGAGCGTAAAAAAAGCCTTGTTGACCTGATTGACTTCAATCTACCCTATGACAAAGATGATGCCTTGAAGCTTATACCACCGCATCATCAGAAAAAGCTGGCTGAATTTGACGAGATTGTGGCAACAGGTTATCGTCGCACAAGGCACGGAAAACAGTGTTTAGAACTCCGTTTTGACGGAATAGCCGGTTGCCTGAGGACGCCGGAAGGCGGTAGCAGTAAACAGTTTTTGATTGTCAAAAAAGATGGAGAGCTGCACGCGAGGCTGCTGTCCCCGCGAGCACAGCCTGTTTGACGGTACAGCACGAAACGCAAAACTTGCAGAGATTATTGGAAAATATAATGCTATTATTGACGAGAAGGAAACAGATCCCAGCCTGCGGATCGAATTTGAAGCGAAGTAGCGTTAGCCCCCCTATTTCAAGCAGCGACAAGACTCTAGGTCATGACCCGGTCTTGCCGTCTGCTTTTATAGAGAAGATTAAAAAGTGCATGCGAGGTTTTTTAAACCCTACACATGCGCTATGCTTCGTTACTTACTGAATCCTAAACACCCCCCCATCAACCAACCGGAAGCAAACCGGCAGGGATGATTCCCCCTCGGCCTCCTGCCCTTCTTTAGCCCCGTCTCTTGAAGAAAATCTACTTTGTTCTACGGTGAGCCTAGATGAGTAACTGGCTAAGACAGGAATATGAATAGTTCTCAACTATTTTGCCCGCCGTTATCTCACTGCGTTTGCTTCAATAAATCCTCTTAGCATTCCGCTAGCACTTCTTGGAGGACCCTGCAAGCAACCAATATTGCCAAAAACAAAAAAGTGCGGGAAGTACCAGTCCCCTGCCGCGTGAAATGCGAGGCGAGCAAAAAGCCTCTGCGACTACCGCTTTATCTGGAACTAATCGCAAACCGCCTGTGGTCCGACTGAAATATGAAACAAGCTATGTCCTTATCTCACGTCATAAATAATTCCCCCGCTAATGCCTCTGCAATAGCCTTTACAGGCACTTCTTTATCGTTTCCATCATGATCTTTGCTTCTATAGAATAAATAAAAAAAACTGTCTCTCGTTTTCTCAGAAGTTAAAATCGTCGATACGTCTTTGATAGATGAAATTAACTTCAGAGATGGAAAAACGATTCGGATTTTTTCCAGATCTTGTTTCAAAAATCCACTTTTAAATTTATTTGCACTAATAATCACAAAATCGAAAAGAATATCATTTTCGGAGGCAATCCTGCTCAGGCAATCAACCCATTTCTCGATTTTTTTCATCCCGTCCATTAAATTTTTATAATCTCTATCAGGAATCGTACTCTTTTTTTCGATTATTTTTCTTTCTTCTCTTTCAATGTGTTCAAGGACTTTTTCATTGATGACAGGTATGGAGAAATAATCAATTAGATACTTCTCAATCTCTTTAAAAGTAATTTCAAATTCATCCAGTTTATTTTTTCCCAATTCATTATCAAAAAGGGCCCTATATTCAGCTTCTGACTTCCAAAGAGGATGTCGCCTGGAGCCTCTGAAAAAATACTCATCCATCAAGTCATCAGAAATGACATTCTTCATTATGTACAGTACATCTTCATCAGCCAATAATGAAATCTTTCCCTTACTACCAAAATTTCCCCCATTCCGGCTCAAAGAGTCAAGACTAAAAAACCTTGAACCACTTTCAGACAAAGCAAAATATTTATCAATGTTTCGCATCGCATGCTGCAATAAAAAATGCTCATACAATATAACCGGATGGTTTTGAATCCATTTTCTTTCGGTGTCATGAGCATATATCACATTTTCTATCACACTTAAAGCGCTTTTATGATAGGCCAGATATTTTGAACCATTATTATCAATAATACGTATCCCTTCTAAAAGTCTTTCGTAATCAATGGATACACTCTGGAATCCCGTTGTTTTCGCATCCCGAATAATATAGTCCAACCTATCAACGTCAATAATTGGGGAATTAAGCAGTTCAATAAAACAATTAAGAATATTACTATTTGCCTTTTCGGCATTACGATATTTAAATCCCGTTATACATCGCGAAAAAAAGGCCCGCTCAGAAGATTCACGAAAGTGATCTTTAAAAACTTCCAATGCAACGATACAGCTCATGATTTCGTGGGGAGCCGCAACTTTTCCGTTATTACAATAATAGTCGAAATCATCGCTAAAATCAGGATCTGAAACCAATGCGCTCAGTTTTGCATAGATTGCGGGTGGATTAGCTGCATCCGCTAAGAAAAACCGCTCTCCCGTATGTGAAAATGGGGCATGTCCCACATCATGAAGTAAACATGCCAATTCAAAAAGCCTTTTAATATTATCAAGCTCTTCAAGAAAGGTCTGTTCAAGGGAACCCAGCGAATTATGTACGCTGTCAAATACCTTTCTTCCTAAGTGATAGACACCAATAGAATGGATGAATCTATTATGAAATGAAGCCGGATACAAAGGAGCATAACTCGTTTGCCGGATGTTCCTAAGCCTCTGAAAGCAAGCGGTATCAATAATACTTCGAACAATTTCAGAGTCTATTTCAACATATCCATAGATCGGATCCTTAAAAAGCTTAAAACTCAACCTGCAACACCTAATTCAGCAAGAGATTTACGATCTGTAAATGCAAGCAAATAGTCCAACGTCAAAAAGGCTCTAAAACGATTCCGCAAATCTTCAACCGTCTTTTCTTCTCTTAAAACAATAGCGTCGTTCTTTTGATCGCTATGATCAATTTCAAAAAAGTCAGAGTAATTTCTGATTAATTCATTAGTGTATTCTTTTGAAAATAAAAGTGTCGCTTCATCGCCGTTTTCGCGCAAAACGTTAGTTACTGCATTCCCATACTTCAAAAGCGTTTTAAAGTCTACCCTCCGGCAACCGCTCTTTTCCAATAATTCAATCAACGCATTTGCCGCTAAATCTTCAATTCCAATAAATCTGTACACCAATAGCACCTCTCCTCATCACAATATCTGACCCTTAAGATATACTACGTTGCTCCCATATTGCCCCGTAAAATTCTGAGAAAGGCCACTCTTGTTAACTGCAAAAATACGTTATTAATGCATTTTAGCTACATTAACATATGCCAAACAGCTTGTTCTATTGTCAATTGCATGTCCTGTATAACTCTTCTATTCTTTAAGGATAAATTCCTGCTGGCAATTTTTTATCATTAGAATTTTTTTATATTACACTGGACAGATCCATTAGCCGGTTCCGCCCTAGCCGCTAAAGCCGGAAGCCCTTAACCCCCGAAGGCAGTCCGGTAGCACTCCAGGGTACAAGGGGCGACTTCACCACTTTTTATCTGTCAAGGAAGTACTCATATGGAGACCTATTTCCTTTCAATAGACTGCCTATCTTCTGGTGAAAGAAAGAGAGTTCCATTTTCTAATACGAGCTCTGCATCATAACCATTCTCATTAGAAACACGACTCATAAAACATACCTCCAATTACCACACACTAGACACGCCTAATTGGTAATTGTAAACCTACACTTCGAATAATTATTACACCCTTAAGAATCTCATATTTACCCTTTTTCGTGATTAACTCCCCACCACATTTGGGCAACTATTAGCGCCAATTTGGTTCGCTGCTTCAGCTTTCTTTTTATGTATTACTGAGTTCTGACTTTTTTATTACCTGGGTCACCCGTGAGCGGAAAATCTAGCATCCTATTTCTAATAGCTCATAAAACTGCAAACACTTTCTATAGCCTAAATTCTTCATTATTTTGTAAAGCCCTGCCAACAACTGTCTTTTCTTTTTTTACAATATTCTTTAAATTATTACTATTAGCACGGACCTTCTGCTTGATAGTCTATCTTGCATAGCTTACTCTGCCTAAAGCATAACACTCAGCTCAGACAATTCTATGTGAAAAAGGAGCGAAGCCTAAGATTCCCTAGTTTCGCTCCCTTTAATCCCGGCATTGACTGTTTCACATCACACCACAAGCCACTTAGAATCCCTTCTTTATAACCCGCTAGTAGATTCTATATGACATTAAGTAGTTCCAATCACTTGGTCAATCATCTTCAAAAGATAATCAGGGAAATCATCCGTATCATGTTCAATGGATATAAGTCGCTTTTTCATTCTTTTTCCGACGTCGACAGCCTTTTCTTTATTACCATACTTGCAAAGTAACTCCAGTTCATCTATCCTTTCAAACAAGGCTTCACCACAAGCACTTGCATGTTTGTAACTTAAAAAATCGCCCTTCAAAAACCAACTCAAAGACCTTTCAAAATGCTCAATAATAACATCCGGATTGATACTTACCCTTCTATAATTCCATCGGCATCATATCCTGATATAATTTTTGGAAAGTCATCCATCTTGCTTACACCAAGTAACTCAACCATATAATCATTATGACAATCCAAACAGAAATCACCGACATTTGCCACATGAATAGTCGATTCTATTGATTTGCACTTTTTACATTTCATGAATACGGCTCCTATCAGACGCTTTTATCCTCTATTCTAGCAGAGAGTATTTCAGTGAAACGATCCTGATCTTCCATACAAGAGTGATCACTGTCGGGGAGGCAAGCAGTTTCCTTCAACCACTTGCCTCATTCACCATGGGGAAGCAGGTCCTTGGCCTCCTTCAGGCGACGGCTAATCCCAAAAGCGCCACAAGGAGGATTTTCCCGGTCGGCCGCCACTTGCAAAGCTAATGAGCTTATCCATTATCTACAATATAAATGTATCCAATAAAATTACATGAGTTCGGTTGATTACCGAACCCACGCTGGTAAAGTTTGCTTTTATATTGTGTCTACTTGACAAGGACATTTTTATTTGAAGAACACGTTCTATAATTCATACTACCAATAACTTGATAAATCCATTGCCAATAAGTTCGTCAATCGCTGAATATACTTCCTCCTCAGTAAAATACGGTTTTAAATCAGTTAATTGATGCTTTAGTTTTTCCCTTGGAAGTTTTTCGGACTTAGTTAGAAATATCAAAGTAGATCTCAACTCTAATTCCTTAGCACTAAAAAATCCAAAATCTCTTATCATGCAATCTATCTTATCTGAGTTTACGTTGATGAACTCCTTTGATTTGCTACATACCCAATCAGCGTTGTTTCCTGGGTTAATTTCATATCCACTCTTCGCCCCATGCGTAATATGAACTCCTTCCATCGCAGAAACAGTTTCGACATCTGATGCTAATTCTGCTGAAAAGGGTCCATATGTATATAATGTATGTTCATAACCAGTTGGCACCACATAAATAGTTGTAAGCAAATAGACCAATTTTTGTAGAACAGTTTTTCCGAACTGAGGTGATACTTCTTGAATGCGACGAGCTATCTCGACAATTACTCCATACTTTTCCCATGGTATATCCGATGAAAACACTAAGCCTCAACCTCCTTAATAATTCTATTTATAATTTCTTGTGCCCTAGCTCTCTCTTCAATTGGAACATATATTCTTTGTTGAAAAACCGGGGAAAGACCTTTTACTAGACTCGATAAAGAGGAAAGCGGAACTGACCTTCTGTCCTCTTCTCTCTCATTGCAAATGGGAATATCCTCATTACCTACTTTGTACCATGAACTAGATGCATTATCTCGAAAACCACGTATTCCAATTCTATTAAATTCACTTCCAATACTGTCACATAAGTCGATTTCCAAAGGAGTGGGATTTTCGCGCGTTTTGAAAACACACCTAAAGTGCTTTCTATCTTTCAGAATAGCCCCTGCTTCCCCTCCCTCTCCAGCAGAAATCATGCCCAAAACCTTCCAATCGTCCCAAAGAAGATACCGTTTGATTTCATCAATTGACGTTGGGGCAGGGAATTTTTCTTTCTCATGGATATCAGCACTCGAGGCCTGTTCTTTTGCAAGCAGCGTCTTTAAGGCATCGGCAATATGATGATCATAGGCCCTTCTTGTATGTTGGAAATAAACTTGAGTGAACATTTGATATCTCGCAAGAATTAGGGCTTCCGCGATATGAATTCCGCCATCCTCAATTGCCAACGTCGAGCTTCCTGTTTCCGTCAGTCCAATTTTCATCGTAACTAATAATCTATTTAAATCAAAATGGCCGTATGTGACACCACAGTGAAGTGAATCTCTTAAAAGGTAATCTGCTCTATCGGCATCTAATTGGCTGGATAACAAATCCCTCCATAAGAGAACTCGACCAAATCTAGGCTTGCTTCCTTCTATAAATTGGGCCACTTCTTCAGCAGTAATACCATAGTTCTGGTTAAGCGGATGATCCTCAATAGCTTCTTTTAAAGCAAACCGAACAACGGCAGCAGAATAATGTTCATGTTTATATGCTTTGCCTGTTTCAGGATTTGTCTGCATTAAGCCTTCTCCAGCATGTGAGAATGGAGAGTGCCCAATATCATGTAAAAGACAAGATAATCGGAGCAATACCCTGTCGCGGTCTAATCCAGAGTTAGTATATTTTAACTCCGACTTCAAAAATCGTTCTTCTTTGGTGGCTATAGCGTCAAAAATCCTTGTGGCTACGTGCATTACTCCTAAAGAGTGTTCAAATCTGTTATGTACCGCCCCTGGGTAAACCATATCAGTCCATGCCAATTGTTTAATCCTTCGCAGACGCTGAAAAACCGGGTCATTGATTATTTGTCTTTCCCACTCATTAATTTGAACAAAACCGTGAATCGGGTCGCGAATTTCGAAGCTCATTCTCACACCCACCTCTTATTTTACCTTAAAAAGTGACAGGAGGCAAACACTTGTTCTCTATCTAATTAAATAATATACACTAACATTTACTATCATTCCACATAGTTAAGGGAATTCCTCCATTCAAACCCAACTTTCCTTTGTATCCTTTACCTGTCATGACAGAAGATTTGGATTCCGCGTTTTTGAGTTTTTCCAGTTCGGCAATTTTCCTGGCTGACGGGACCTCTTCTTTGGCCGCCTCCAGCTCCCTTTGCTTTAACGTGACTTTTTCCTGCTCGGCGGAGTATTTCGACTTTTAGTCGTTCACCTGTTGCTCCAGGCTTTTGGTCTGAGTGGTTAATTGGGTGAGTTCGCTGCTTTTCAAGTTCAGGTCATTTTGGAGGTGTTTTTTCTCCTGAATGGCCTGGCCTCTGTCCTTGACAGCCTGTTGCAATTCTAATTTGGTCATGCTCTCGACATCGTGCTCCGCGATAAACTCTCCCGCTCCTCTTCCGGGATCCCCAGCAGGATGAGTGCCTGGGTGTAGGTCAAATTCGTCACCAGTGACGAATTTGGATTGCCGTCACTGTCGGGGGAAGCAAGCAGTTTCGTCCCATACTCTTCTCAGAGCTGCATTAACCTATCGGCCGTTCGCTGAGAGGAACTGACCGATTCCTTCAACCACTTGCCCCATTCTCGCTGATTCCAATTGTTCGAATGGACATATTCCAGAAAATAAATGAAAACACAGACGGAAAAATTGCGCTGTAGATTCTATATGACATTAAGTAGTTCCAATCACTGAAGCCTTGTTTGAAAGGATAGATGAACTGGAGTTACTTTGCAAGTATGGTAATAAAGAAAAGGCTGTCGACGTCGGAAAAAGAATGAAAAAGCGACTTATATCTGATATTGCCGGCCAGAACAGAGATGTCGTTGAGCTGACAAGATGCGATCCGGTCGCTGACCAGCATGTTGTCGCTCGTTAACGTTGCTATATATGCATCAAAGGCGATTGTTCCGAGCCTGATGAGGTCTGTTTCCGTGCTGATGAAGGTAAGACCGGACTGAGTTCCATTGTCTTCGCCGGAAAGGATAGCCGTGATGGCCTGCATCGTTGCCGAGTTGATTTTATTGATGCGGCTGTAGGGCTTCTCAATATAGCTCTTTTCATCTTGGCTGTAAACATAGTACGTTATCGTCTGACTATCTTCAAAGTGCTTGAAATCGATTCGAATATAGTTAGACACGAGAGGTATATCGTCAACAGCGTATCTGTTTTCTTTATCACCTTTCAAAACCATAACCGACATACGCTTAATAGCATCCGTATCCGTGACGGTAACGGAGGCGGCGGCCTTTCTATCCTTATAGTCGGTCAGTACTATGTTCTGAACATGCCTACTTCCCAATAACGTTACTTCTTCCATAGCCTCGTAATCCTCTTCTGGAATATTGTAATATCGTTTCTCATCGCCATACACCACAAGGGCAAGGGAAGGATCGGAAGCAAAAAAGCAAATACTATGGTCAATGGCATCTGGAATAAACACTGCAATCGTGGTTTCCGGTTCTTCGGTCGGGGTTATGAGCTTTTTGCTCCAGTCGTTTTCAGCATTGTCCAGCCATTTAGCCAGTTCGGAACCCGAAACATATGTTTCGCCATATTCAGCCGAAGTGACTTTGATTTGCTTAATCTCGGAAATAAGAGCAATTAGATTACCGGGGTTCAAAAATGACAAATCAGGCTCATCGTCAACAGGGTTCACCAGCAGGCCAATTCCAAGGGCGATTACGGCGACGACTGCCACAGCCATCATCCAAAACCTGGGTTTTCGATAGTTAAGCACATTTTTGATTCTGCCCTTCACGTTGCCCTCTCCGAAGGCAAGCGGGCTGCCATTCAGGATGCGCTTTCCGGTTGCAAGGGATAAAAGCGAAGCGGCATAAGGCTTTTTGATCTCGCCGCCCATTTCCTTGATCACTTTCTCATCACAGGAAAGTTCCATATCTGTACTCATAAGGACGAAGGCGATCCACACCAGAGGATTGAACCAATGAAGGCTCAGAACCATAAATGCAAAAGGCTTTATAATATGGTCGAGCCTGCGGATATGCGTCTGCTCATGCCGGATGATATAGTTTTTTTCCTCTGTCGTCAGTCCGGCAGGAATGAAAATTCTCGGTTTGAAAATGCCAAGCACAAAGGGTGTTTTCAGGTTATCAGCCTCATAGATGTTCTGCTCGACATTCCGAGCGCTTTTCAGGCGGTTTTTCAAAATCAGTACCGAAACAATACTGTAAATCAGCATCGCCGCGATGCCGAAAAGCCACAGGAACGTAGCAATCGCCATGGGTGCTTCCAGCGGGTCGGCAACTATCTGCTCATCACCCTGGGGCAGGGTTTCATTGATGACTTGGCTGATATCTGGAAGGGGCAAATCCACCTGTGGGTTTGCCGTGTGAACGATATCGGTGGAGATATAGGTGATGCTGCCGTTGGTTACGGCTGGAGAATGAAAGATGCCCAAGAGCGAAAAGTCCGTGGAAAACGATATGGGACAGAGAAGCCGAAATAAGACGACTGCCCACAGCGCATAGGAAAATACTCTCGGTGCTTTTTTCAGCGGCAAACGGGCAAGCAGCACCAGAACGATAACAATCCCTGCAGTAAGACTCATATTCAGAATTATAGGAAACATCGTATAGCACCACATAAGATTAACTTCTGTGCTCATCGATCAGCTTTTTCAGTTCTTCAGCCTGGCGGTCACTGAGCTTTTTGCCGCCGATAAAGGCTATAAGGAATTTGGGCAGCGAGCCTCCGAAAGTATCCTCTACAAAACGTTGGCTTTGCCTTACGTAAAACTCATCTTTTTTTATCAGGGAGGATACGATGGCATTTTCGTTTTGGAAAATACCTTTAGCACACAGCTTTTTTAGCACCGTATAAGTTGTAGACTTTTTCCAACTGAATTCCTTGGCGCACAATACTACCAAATCGCCGGAACAGATGGGTTCATGCCGCCAGATTAAAGCGGCGAATTTCTCTTCGCTTGGCGCGAACTTGTAATCGTTCATGTATGGTTCCTCCCGGGTCTATAAAATGTAGACTTTATGTTTGAGTCTACATTTTATAGACCCAATTGTCAAGAGGAATTGTTATGTAAGCTTTTTTCCTTTGTTGCTTACTTTATCTATCTATTCCTATGTCAGCAAGTTTCCAACCGGAAGTGTTCTCAATAAAGGTAAAAACCAACACGGCTCTGCTGTCGATGCGCTCCTGGATATCATCGGAAAGAGAGAGAACCTCGTAGCCTGTAGTGAACCTTTCTTGCTCATCCAGATGATAAAACCTTTGCCTGACTTGCTCAAAATCCAATTTATTTTGAAAGAAGAGGAGCTCGTTGCTGTGGTTTTCAAAAGGAGTTTCCAATCTGTCTTTCTTCACCACTATGGTATCATTTAATAGTTCTTTTTCAGTTTCACTGAATATGCCCGAATTTAACGCGGAAAGCAGTTTTCGCACTTTAATATCCAAGGTATTGCGGAGCTCGTATTCTTTTTCATACCGTTTGATCTGAGCATCTTTTTCATCTGCTATTTGTTCAAGTTCTTTCACCCTGGATCGAAGTTCCTCATTCTCAAGTTCCGAATTTGTGGCTGTTCCTCCTGAACAACCGCCGAAAATAAGAACGGCTGATACGATGATTAGCATAACATGAAACCATCGTAATACGGCATATCTGTCTATTTTTTCGTTTTGAATTTTCATGGTTACCCTTCCTCGGTTTTTGGTTTTATTATCCACGGGTGTATCGCCCTTTGTTTTATCTCACCAAGGCTTCTCTGATCAAGGCCTTGAAACTGTCGTACCCGGCGTGCTGAAGCGCTCCGGGCCTTCGCAGGAATCTCGTATCATATCCTTTTGCTTTCAGTTTATCCCACAGCTCATAGTTTGGAAAGATAAAATTGAATTCTTCTGATGAAAGCTTCAACATTTCCTCATAGCGATACCCTAGGTTCCCGAGTATACCGCTTTGAGCTTCCGTAATATTATACGCCGAGAGTTCTGCGCGCTGCGATTCGTCAGGCATGAACGCGGGAGCTCCGTCAAGAAGGGCGCCTGGTGCAAAGATTTTTTTGATTTGGTCCTGCGAAAGCGCCTCGATCTCCTTCATACTGCCATATCCCAGGTTCCCAAGCATACTGATTTCCCAGGCTTCCAATCCGGGCGTACCCACTGTTATGAGTTCAAAACCGTCTATAAGGATGTTGTCGTCACTTGCTTTTACAAGCTCGACTTCTGCGGACATTTTTTCGTCAAGTCCGAGCGAAACCGTAAGCCGGTCAGGGTCATTTTCGGAGAAGGTCGGCTCTGAGACGGAAACGGGGAAGGCTTTGAAGGTGATGGCACTAAGCTGCATAAGGTCATTAGCCTCCGAAGGGTTGTTATTATTCCATTTTTGGATTTCTGCCTTTAATCCGTCTGTGGCGAGCCTGTCAATCATCTCGTTCCACCGAAAATGCGCTGCCTGATAGAAAGCCAAGCTGCAGCTCATAGCGGACTCGATCGGCCTCATGTCGTATCCCTGTGGGAGCTGCTGCAAATCCTCGTTCCTGTGTACGGTAATTTTTTGCCCCAGGATTTCCGCTCCGCTAAGTCCCATGTAACCGACAAATTCCATGCCGCCGCGCAGCCAGTCGTAAACGGGCGCAAGGGTTGCAGCATTAAGCGGCCCTATCGTATGGGTATAGACTCCATTGGTTGAGAGAAACAGGACATTTTCACTTTTTGTGAAGCAGACAAGCATCCTGTCGCACGGATAGGACTGCTTGATATCGCCGCGAAGCGTATAGCTTAGATCGTCGTTCCCGTCAAAGACAAGCTCAATGCAGGAGCCCTGTTCCCAATAATCGTGGGCAATGCTTTCGTTGTCAATCTGGGCCGCCGTCAGGTCAAGAGTTTCAGGCAGTGCGCCAATGATCGCGTCCGCGACAAAGTCTATCCTATCCTTACTTATCTCATTCACCGTGTAGCTCTCCCAGCCTATGTGGCGGTAGTTCATCCGCACTGCTGTTTTAATGTAGTCGGAAAGCGGCCGCGATGCCGAATGGGAAAGAAAAACAGGCTCTCCGGTGGTTTCGTCCACATAATAGCGGAAAGATTCCGTACGAACCACGGTGAGCGCGCTATAATCACCCGCGACGACGGCGGTGCGGATCTCCTGCCACTGCCCGGCGTTTAAGGAATACTCTTTGGTTGCGCAGTAATCCATGGTGACGGTGTATACAGTGCGGTCATTTTCGACAGCACTATCTATGCTTTTGAGTACGTAAATCGGTTTATCATTTATGCTCGCAGGAACTGCCGTGTATTCCATACCGTTATAGTCCCAACGGGAGTTTATGATCATGGATGCACCGGAGATATCTCCAGCCTCAAAGCGGTCGCAAATGACCTTTTCCACATAATCACGGGTCATGGCATCCTTGCCGTTGCCCTGGTTGTCAGGGTTTATCGCAAATGCGTAGAAAAGATATTCGCCGATGTCCGTGGGCGCGTTACCCTCCTCAAAGAAGGGCACATAGTCAAGGCGGTTATGAACAGCGAAATCGAAGTACTCGCCCCGCAAGGAGGCATTGTCAAGATCTGTTTTTCCACCCGTAAAGGTACAAACTACCGCGACGGCAATAATCAAAACAACGGCAAGTAAAGAAGGGAACAACATTTTGGGTTTTTTGGCAATCATAATAATCCGCTTTTTAATTCCAGCCTTGCCGGATGTCATGGTTGTTTCAGCCATTTTTTTTGCCTCCTCCGCCTTTTCCAATATCGCATATAATACGTCTATTTCTTATTTGATACTTCATACTCGCTGTATTTGACCAGGCGCGTCTTAAGGTCGTCGCCGTCTGCATAAAGCTCCGATCGGCAGCTGTCTGCTCCGCGCCCTGCGGTAACGATTCGTTTATGACTTCACTGATGCCCGGAAGCAGTTCGTTTTCTCAATTTCAATCGCTTTGTTCAGCAAATTAAGACCTCCCAAAACATTTCCCTCGAAATATTTTGCATCCATTCGTCAGTAACCTGCCGGGGCAAAAAACACCCCTCAGCAGGATTACCATAGTATGGTTTATCTTCAAAAACGTGCATGTTGATTTAATCAATGCGGTATTTATATTGATCACTTTCAACGGTTACCCCTTGCCAGACTGCTGAATATTTACAATCGCTAATAACACGCAAGAACCGTCCCCTGTGTCTGCCTGGCGCAGGATTCCTCCGGTCTGCACCACAAGTAGCACATTCTTCCCTATGTCCATATACTGTACAAGAACTGTATTACTGAAAAAAGGATGAATTATAATGAAAACTTATGTTTTCCCGGCTGTTGTCGAGCAGCATCCATCAACCGGCAGATATGTTGTTGTTTTCCCCGATCTGCCGGAAGTTATCACAAACGGAGAAAATCTGCAAGACGCTTCATGTAATGCTTGGATCAACTTGGGGTTTCGTTTATATCATATGGAAGAGGAGCATATAGCAATCCCTGAAGCGTCCGATCCCTCAAGTATAGTGAAGCCGGAGGACGCTAAAATAATTACTGTAGAGGTCGATATGCTGGTAGTGCGGCAGGCGCTTGATAACAAATCTGTCAAGAAGATCGTAACTTTGCCCAAATGGTTAATAGCTTTGGGGAAAGAAAACAATATCAACTTCTCACGGGTTCTGCGGCGCGCTCTAAAAGAGGAACTGGGAATTTACGATGAGGAAACCGGCTTTTTGCCTTTACTGACCGATATATTTAGATAAATCCAAAAACGACTACACGTATTCGTTTTTGGGGGATATGTGAGTAAAGCAAACAGGATGAAAGGCTTTGAAGCTCTTATGCACGATGTAATACCAGAACGCACGCCGCCTGTAATCGCGGCTGAAATCAACACAATTAAATACCAGACCGGGAAGATCTACCTTGCCGCCGCCGTCGAGATCGGCAGGCTCCTCAAAGAGGCCAAAGACCTGCTTCCGCATGGGGAGTGGCTGAAGTGGCTGGAAGAGTCCGTCAGCTATTCTCCGCGGACGGCGCAAAAAATGATGCGCGTCTACGAAGAATACAGCCTCAAACAGCCCCTCTCCCTTAACGCCGGCGCAGACTCGCCGGCGATGCCGAACCTAAACTATTCTCAGGCGCTTATTCTCCTCGGAGTGCCGGAGGAAGAGCGGGCTGAGTTTATCTTAGACCTGGATATCGAGAGCATGAGCGCCCGGGAACTGCAAACGGCGGTGGATGATAAGAAAAAGGCTGAGCAGGAAAAAATCCAGGCCCTGCAGGAGAACGCAGACCTCCGGACAACCCTGGATAACAAAGACATTAAGATCGCCGAACTGACCGCAGAACGCGACAATCTGAAGACCCAAACAGAGGGCTTACAGAAGACCAAAACAAGACTTGAGAGAACGACCGAGGAGCTGGAGAATCAGGTGGGATCGCTTAAAAAAACCTCAAACCAACAGGGCTACGAAAGGATGCAAAGGAACTTTCTTAACTCGCAGCTCAAGGTGAGATCCAACCACATCGGCTTTCTCTGCGAGACCCTGGACAAAACCATCAAGCAGCTGAAATGGGAGCTGAAAAATATCGCCGATCAAGATAAGGAAGCGTTTATAGCGTATAAAACTATCATGCAGAAATATCTGAACGCGGGGCTGAAGGAGGAAGATTAGGGGAGCAGGCCTTTTGTGGACAGCGTTTCGCTGCCTAAGGCGGATATCAGGCGCTCGACTTGATCGGTAACTTGCTCGCGAACTTGTTCGGTTTGCATAAGCTCATTTAAAGCATCTCGGATCACGCGGAGCATAAATTCAACAAAAGCTGTAGAATCCGCCGCTTTGTCGGCAACAGCCAATATGGTGTAATACTCCTGTTGACGTTCGCGGATTAAAGTCTCCGCATTACCGCTCATTGAGCTCCGTGCCCGCCCTTATTTTACTTTCAGAGTCCGCAGGTACGCCTTTGCTTCGTCGCCGATCCGGTAGCTCTCAACCGCTTTCTGGATAGCTTTGTTGTGCGTCCACTTCTCTAAACGCTGTTCCTGAATATACGGCACAGCGCCTTCGTACTGCTTAGCCAAGGCTGTTGCGAAATACCAGGCGATCATCATGTTGACATAGTATTCCTCCTGAAAAACACTGGATTCACTTACTTCAAAGGGTACCAAAATGGCATCCAACGATCACATAAATGGATACCACCAACGGTACCATTTTGGATTTGCGCTCACTTCGATGGTAACCAAATACAAAATAAGAATAATGGGCATACGAGCGTCAGTCCATGGCTTTGGCTAACGTGGTAAGCTTATTAATCGTCTTCAAATTTCGCACAGTCGCTGATACACCAACAATGCGAAGTTCGTGTACGGATTCCCGCATTATCTTTTTAGGCCCTTTTTATTGTAAAGCGCCAAGGTAATTTGGCCTTATGTCATAAGTTAGAAGTATGACATTTTAGCTCCCGTTTTCATCCATTTGATGGTGTGTGACACAAGGTGCAACTTTGAATCGATAAATGTGGTCAGGACGCTACGGAACTGTTAAACGCAAAATTTTGCAAATTCCTCATAGCTTCCACCAAGCAGAAGCCACGATAGAATTCATAATTATATAATTATTGTGTGATTTTGATAACCCTTTTGCAAAACCTTTTTCAGAATATCAAGCCCTTTTTCCAACTCTTCTATCGTATCCGGTCCGGATAGGGAGATTCGAACAGCCGAAGGTGCCGGAATACTCCCAACCGCAAATTTTTCTGCGCAAAAGACTTGTACGCCAGCTTCGCGTGCAAGCAGTTCAAATTCTCTTCCCTGCCATCCTGTCGGGAGAATTAGCCATTGAAAAAAACCACAGGGTCTATTTACTATATCGTAGCCGGATAGTATTTTTAATGCCGACTCATTTCTTTTTCGTGCTTCCTTCCGTTTATCCTCCATGATGGCATCTGCCTTCCCTGTTACTATTAAACGTGTTACTAATTCTGCAGTAATCGGTGAAGCCATCCATGTTGTATTCAACAACCCTTTTTCCATTGACTCGATATAAGGTTCTGGTACTCGCACAAAAGAAATCCGAAATCCAGGTCCAAGGAGTTTTGATGTGCCTCCTACATAGATTCCCTGATTTGGAACATAAGCAGATATGGGAACACTTTCAAGATTACCTGTATAACCATAAGCATTATCCTCGATCAAAATTAGATTATATTTCCTTATAAAATCAGCGATCTGCTCTCTGATGTTTTGTGTCATGGAAATAGTTGTTGGATTTTGGACTTCCGGCATTAGATAGATACCCTTAATCCCCTCGTTTTTGCATGCGTTTAATAGTCCTTGTGGACTCATGCCTTCACTAGTCATTTCGATAGGGACTAGGCGAATACCATGCAAAGCTGCTAGGGTTTTTAACCCAGGGTAAGTTAAGGAATCAACTGCAATTCGGTCTCCAGGATCAAACAATGTTAGTAAACAAATGGCTATTGCATTTTGAGAACCAGGTGTAATGAGAATCTCCTCAGCAGAGGCATTAATGTTAAAACGCTTTAACCATTCCGCTCCAATAACTCTATGATTTAAATGACCAGCTGGCTCAGAGTACCTAATTAATCTTTCCATATCCATGTCTTGAAGTGAATCTTTAACCATTCTAGCAGTAACTTTGTTGATACCGTAGAGTGGTAGTACTTGCCCCATTTCAATCAAATTCAATGTTTTATCCTGACTTATTAGAGATAAAGATACTTTAACGTCAGCAGCTACAAACGTTCCACGCCCTACTACTCCAGAAATCAGTCCCTTCAGCTCGCAAACGCGAAGAGCTCTTGTTACTGTACTTAAATTTACTCCAATAAGGTCCGCAAGCTCTCTTTGAGGAGGTAATTTATCACCAGGCTTTAAAATTCCTGAATTAATGTCTGACTCCAAAGCGTCTGCTAATGCAATATAAAGGGGTCTCTTACCTATCTTAATTGTTGGATTCCACTCGTTAGACATCATTACCACCTCGAAAAACAACCAAGACGTATTTCCTGGCAGGAAAGCTCTTGAGGGATTAAATATCTTCAAAGAACCTCTCCAAGAGGAATCGAGCAATCCCTATGAGATTCTTGACAGTTTGCACAATAATGGATCACCTGCAACCGTTGCACAAACAGGCGGACGTTATTTTGGTTTTGTAAATGGCGGTATTGTTCCAGCTGCTCTGGCTGCAAAGTGGTTATCTGACACTTGGGATCAAAATGCTGCTTTATATGTTATTTCTCCCATTGCTTCTGTTTTGGAAGAGGTTTGTGAAAAATGGTTTGTTGATCTCTTCAATTTACCTCAAAACACAGCTGCCGGATTTGTAGGGGGAAGTTCCACTGCAACGCTTTGTGGATTAACGGCTGGAAGAAACCATTTATTACACCAACTCGGCTACGATGTCGGTAAAAAAGGACTCTTCGGCGCACCTGAAATTCGTGTCATACTTGGAGAAGGGGCTCACTCGACAATTTATAAAGCCCTTTCCATCCTAGGACTTGGAAGCGAGCGCATAATCAAAGTTCCAGCAGATAAGCAAGGTCGAATATCAGTAGACGACGTTCCGGAACTTGACAACCGAACTCTCTTAATTCTGCAGGCTGGAAACGTTAATTCAGGTTCTTTTGATGATATTAATACACTCTGTCAAAGGGCTAGAATAGCTGGCTCGTGGGTACATGTGGATGGAGCTTTTGGTTTATGGGCGGCAGCTTCAGAAGAACTGAGACATCTTACTAAAGGTGTTGAATTAGCTGACTCTTGGTCTGTTGATGCTCATAAAACGTTAAATGCACCCTACGATAATGGTATTGTGCTATGTCGTAACCGGGATTCACTCGTGCAAGCGCTTCATATGACAGGTTCTTATATCATTTATAGTGATCATCGAGATGGAATGTTATATACATCGGATATGTCACGAAGGGCCAGGATCGTTGAATTATGGGCAACCATGAAATCTCTCGGCAAAAAGGGCATTTCGGAACTTGTAGAAGACCTGCATCATAAAGCATTGTACTTTTCAAAGGCTCTGGAAGAGATCGGCTTTACAATCAAAAACGAAGTTTGTTTTAATCAAGTATTGGCCTCCCTAGGGAAATCTGATCTAACAGAAAAAACGCTGAAGCACATACAAGAATCCAAAGAATGTTGGTGTGGAGGTGCAAAATGGGAGGATGAGACAGTTATTCGCATCAGTGTTTCTTCTTATCGAACAACTTACGAAGACATTGATCGTTCCGTAAAGGCATTTGCCGAGGCAAAATGGAAGGCATCAAGAATCAACCCGACCAGCGTTTCATAATCAAACTACCTCGCGAACTCCAACTCCAGACTTGAAACACAAATCCCGCCTCAACTAACGACCGTTGATTAACCATTTTACCCTTGGAATTGATACATTTAAACATGAATTACATATTTATGAAATGCAAAAAACGGATACGGTAATAGAACAATAATACGAGCAAAAGTATACCAACAGAAATAATAACTCTGTCTAATTTTTTATTATTAATATATTTATGGCTTAAACCATATAATGTAAGTCCAAGAAAGCCTCCAAAAGTATTTGTAATTAAATCTGTTATGTCTGCCGCCCCAATAGCGAAGATAAATTGAATTAATTCGCAAGTAAGGCTAAAAACCAGTATTAAAGCTAACTTAGGTAAAAATCCAATTTTTTCGAAATTGACATTCAAAAGCAAGCCAAAAGGAATAAAGATTATAACATTATCTCTCATCTCTCCGAAATTAATTCTTCCATTTACATTTAAAGGAGCAGCAAATGGATTCAAGTTAAGACTTCCATGGGGATAATTAAATACTGACAAAATATTGTATTGTAATTTGAATAACACTAACCAGATTAGTATTACTAAAGGGTAGAAGAAGCACTTTTTATACTTATTATAGTACGCGTCACAAACTCGAATTCAGGTCGTCTCTATCACTTGCTTAGACTCATTCTGTACAAGCAATGTCGAGCACGGGTTATGGCGACGTAAAGCAATTTAAGATCAAGTTCCTCATCGCTATAGTCTTCATGAATATTAAAAATAAACACAGCGTCAAATTCTAGTCCTTTGGCAACATATGAAGGTACTATCAAGATTTGACCTTCATATATGGTTTCATCCCCCTGTAAAATCTCATAGGATTTGGTTAGGTTTTTTTTGAGTAGTTGACATTCTTTCAGAGTTTTCCCGATCAGGGCGATTGATTTATACCCACTCGCAAGCTGAATTTCAAGCAAACTCTCTATGCCGAGAACCATATCTTTAACACTTTTAAAGTCTATAATATAAGGAGGAGTGCCATGGCGGATGACAGGCTTCGCTAGGAGGATATCTGTGGATTTCACTTTTTTAATGACTTCGTTGGCATAATCCATAATCTCTATGGTGGTACGATAGCTTTGTTCGAGTGTTAAATAGTTACAGTCAAGATCGGGAAAAACGTCTTGTTTGACTTGATCCCAGCTTTTTATCCCACGGCAAGAGTGAATTCCCTGAGCCAAATCTCCAAATATCGTAAACATATCTGTTTTGAGAATAGTTCGTAGAGTATAGAACTGAAAGATGCTTAGATCCTGGGCTTCATCAATAAAAACGTGACTGACCCCAAACTTTTCTTCGTAACCAATCAGAAGATGCTTTAAATAGGCAAGTGGTGCCAAATCCTCAAGCTCAAGTTTGTTTTGGCTGATGAGTTCGCCGGAGGAACTGCACATGTACTCAAGTACCGCTCTGTCCAGATCCTTTTCACGGGGGCCTAAGATAATTGTAGGATCAGTAATAATTCGTTGATAATGACGGAGCAGATCGATCTTAGGGAAGAGTGCAAGATACTTCTTGACAACGGTCTTTGCGCTGTTCGTGAGCTTGGTTAGGGCTATATTACGTAAGTCAACCAAAGCTATCGCTTTTTCCCTTCGTAGATCGTCATCAAACTCTGACGAAAAACGCACTTCTTCTATCTGACGGCTGAACTCCTCTTCCACTAGTTTCAGGATAGGTTCTTTGGCTGCCTTTAGTTTATTGGTGAGAACTTTTTTGACCATCTCAATTCGCTTCTGCAAGGGGAGAAAACTATATTCTTCTAGGAAAATCCGTTGAACATCTTCTGCTTCTAAAATCACATGCTCTCCGAGCATGAAATCGACGTTCGGTACAAATGTCTCTTGCAGTCGGTCTACATAGTGGTCGAGAGTATCTTTAAAGTGAATGGATCCTTTGAATTCGGAGGCTCCAATGATATTGGCAGAGTTTATAGAGGATTGGTTGTTCTCGTCGAGTAACCGAAAGAGTTTTTGTTCAGGTGGTACTAATTTGACCTTCGCTGATTTGCCAATGAGCTCCAACAGGAAGTCAATCAACGTTGTCTGAGTCACTCTTTCTGCGCCAAGCTCTGGCAAGGCCTCGGATATATAATTAATAAATAATCGGTTCGGGCCGAGAATAATAAAGTTCTCAGGGATAAAACGATCTTGATAGGTATAGATGAGGTAAGCCATGCGGTGGAGTGCAATCGTTGTTTTACCGCTACCGGCAACTCCTTGAACGATTAAAGGAGTCATATCTGCGCGGATCACCCGGTTTTGTTCCGCTTGAATCGAGGTGGCAATATCCTTGAGGCGATGATCGACATTGGCTTCCAGGGAGGCCTGAAGGAAGGCATCATTGGTTGTAATGTCAATATCTCGAATCTCAAATAACTGACCTTCCTCAATCGTAAATTGACGTTTAAGGGCGAGCTCTCCTGAAATCGTTCCCGTCGGGGTTTGATAATCAACCGCACCCAAGCGTCCTTCATAGTAGATTGAGGCGATAGGGGAACGCCAATCGAGGATGAGTGGTTCTTGGTCTTCTTTGGTAAGCAATGAGACCTTACCAATATAATAACGCTTAAAGTCTGGAGTCTCCGCTTGTTTAAAATCAATTCGGGCAAAGTAGGGTTTTTCAAGTCCTCGATTAAGTTGGTAAAAGTGTTCTTTTCCATATTCTAAAAGCTTCGTCGTCACTAAAATGGAAATGTAACTTTGGCTGCTGTCTAAGAAATCTAAGTCAATAAAAGCCTGACGAATTTCTTCGCGTTGACCTTGACGGTTTTCGACAATCAAATCAATCATTTTTTTCATATAAGCAATGGTAGAAGTAAGACGGTTTCTTTCTTGCTCAAATTCGGGATGGTTATTGCTGTTCATCGTATGCTCCTTCCGGTAATATTTGGACTTGGGGACGTTAAGGCTGCAATTATACCCAAAAAAGGAAACATCATGATTAGATAAAGGATTTCAGTGTATCCGCCCCACTGATCGAAGGCCATACCTAACGGCAGTGGCCCTAGTGCCGCTCCAATAATCATGACGCTAGAGGCCATTGCTCGGATACTCCCTAAGTGTCGACGCCCATAATAATTGGGCCAAATCAAATTTAACGTGATGTGTTCAAAACCTCCAACGATTCCCCACATGACACCGAAAAGAATTACACTAACCATGGAATTCACATGGTTAAGGCTAAACAAAGCCACGATTTCGCCTAGAAAAACGAAGGCTAGTGCATGGTTTGTTTTAACGCGTTCCAAAATGAATCCGGCTAGGAATGAGGCGGAGAAGCCCACAAGGGCCATCAAACTCAGAACAAACGCCGAATTCAATGGGGAAATCCCTCGTTCACCGAGGATGGAGATTAAGTGAAAGGTTAATCCGGTATTAATTAAGGCAGGGACAGAGGCAGCCAGAAGAATAAACCAGAACGTTCTCGTTTTTTTGGCTTCTGCCAAGGTCCAGTTTAGTTCTGTATCGACGAATTCGGTCTGGTTGACAGTTGATGGGCCTTCGGGAGTATTTAAAGTATTTAAGCGATGTATAGAGGCTCCATCCGGTCGTAATCCGACCTCTTCCGGTTTGTTGCGAATTAAATAGTAAGACAGAGGGGTGTACAGAACGATTAGCAAGCCCCCCCATACCCACCAGGTAACACGTAAATCCCAAGTTTGAATCATCCAGACATTGAGAATTGGAACGAGGGCTGAACTAATAAATCCCCCAAGGGCCATTAAACTGAAAGCCCTTCCCCTTTGCCGAATAAACCATTGAGGAACCAAGGTGCTGGGGATCAGGGTCATCGAGCCTTGCCCAAATAACCGGAGCATAAAGAACCCAATAAACATCCATACAACTCCGAGCATGGCACTGTTCCAAAAGCAAGCGAATCCCAAGCAGAGACCGATGACCACACTCATTCGCCGTTGTCCATAGCGATCGATAAGCCGCCCCATCATAAAGAGAGAGAGACCAGCGGTTAAGCTTGCCAGGGAATAAACACTGAAAATTAGGGAGCGACTCCACCCTAATTCGGTCATATAAACATTGATAAAAACGGAGATAGAGTAGGTTTGACCGGGACCTGAAAAGAATAAACCTAGGGCAGAGATGACGACGATAATCCAACCATAGAAAAAGGGAAGATTCACAGGGGTTTTTTCTTGAAAACGCTGCACGACTAGTTACTCCTTTGACATTGAATGAAAATGGAAAAATCCTGTTCAATTCATTCCTAGGTTTTCAATTGGCTTTTTACTTATACTTCTTGAAAAATTGGAATAACCATCGGGTGCCTCTTGGTCTTATCATACAGATGTCTACTCACTGCATCCCTTACGCGATTTTGTAAAAGGTTGGTGTCATTGATACCATTCTGGAAATTACGGGCTATGGTCTGTCTCGTGAGTGCTTTTACCTCATCGAGGATTAGGTTGGACTCTCGAACATAGACAAATCCACGGGTGACGACATCTGGGCCCGCTAACATCGTGTTGGTTGCTCTGTTGAGTGCTAACATGATGATCAGAATTCCATCTTGAGATAGGAGTGATCGCTCTTTCATAACGCTACTTCCGATATCTCCGACTCCCAAGCCATCAATAAAAACTCGTCCAGCAGTAACGTTATCAGCTAACTTTGCCCCATGACTTGTAAACTCTATTACATTGCCAATCTCGGCGACGAAAATGTTTTCCCGTGGAATTCCTACTTGCCCAGCGAGTTCAGCATGTTTCATGAGCATGCGGTATTCTCCGTGAACAGGAATAAAGTACTTAGGTTTTACCATGCTGATCATCAGCTTAAGCTCTTCTTGGCTGGCGTGACCCGACACGTGCATCCCCGAGATGGATTCATAGATGACTTTGGCGCCTAACTTGAAGAGCTGATCAATATTGCGCGAGACTGCTTTTTCATTGCCAGGGATGGGAGAAGCAGAAAGAATCACCGTATCCCCAGGATAAATGGAAATCTGATGATGACTATGGCTCGCCATGCGAGTCAGCGCAGCCATTGGCTCGCCTTGACTGCCCGTCGTAAGGATGCATACTTGATTACCCGATAAGCGCATAGCCTCGTCGACGTCAATGAGCATGTCTTCCGGCACATCCCGAAAATAGGGACATTAAAATGTCTCAACAAATAGGGTAGTCCGCCAATATGATCCTCATGACCGTGAGTAATCAGGATTCCCAGGATGAGGTCTTTGTTTTCGATAAGATACGTATAATCTGGTATAACGAGGTCAATCCCGAACATATCATCGTCAGGAAAAGCCAGACCCGCGTCAATTAACAAGATTTGATCATTATAGCGGATCGCGGTTGTATTCTTTCCGATTTCCCCTAGTCCACCGAGGGGAATAATCTGCAGTTTGTTTTTTTGGTCAAGTGAATATATTGCCATAGTCATGTCCTAGGCTGTCTATAAAACGCAATATCATAACGATCGCTTAACCAGGTTTCCTTCCATTCATCCAATAACAAAACAGCATAGTTTTCATCTTTATCCAGCACTACCGTGCTCATGCTTGATTCAGTCAGCAGCTTAATTGCTTTATCATCTTTTTCAACCCAGCGTACGATCTCAAAGGGAAGGTGTTGAATAGCTACCTGGACCCCGTACTCTTCACGCAAGCGGTATTCTAACACTTCAAACTGCAATTGTCCCACAACGCCAATAATTGGAGCTTCAACGCCGACATTAAGGTCACGAAAAACATGGATTGCTCCCTCTTCTTGAAGTTCCTGAATCCCCTTTCAGTGCACTCCCGAAAAACACCAGCGTCACTTCTCCTCGGTCCACTCGTTCCTTGGAGAAGGTATTTCCAGCCATGTCCAATAGCTCAATTTCCTCATTTAGCTGATTAATAAGGTCATCTCTAATTCCCGCGCGTACTCTTTCGTCGCTGAGGGCTCCAGAGATAGGGGGCTTGGAACTAGATCTAAGACTCCCTGCAATAAAACGCTCAACCAGTCCCGTGTGGCGATCATAAATCCCTTTAAAATCGGGACCCATTCCGATTGGCCAATTCATGGCATACGATTCAATCCCAAGAACCTTTTCCACTTCATCCATTAAATCAAGGGGGTCCTTGGCATTACGGTCAAACTTATTAATGAACGTAAAGATGGGAATTCCCCGTTTTCGACAGACCTCAAACAATTTTTTAGTCTGTGTTTCAACCCCTTTAGCGGCGTCTATCAGCATCACGGCACTATCGGCAGCCGTCAGAGTACGGTAGGTGTCTTCACTGAAATCTTGGTGACCTGGAGTATCCAGGATGTTGATCACATAGCCCTGATACTTAAATTGGAGTGCACTCGATGTAATCGAAATGCCCCGCTGCCGCTCAAGTTCCATCCAGTCCGACGTAGCAGCGCGATCTGCTTTGCGGCCTTTGACCGAACCCGCTTCTCGAATTGCTCCTCCAAAAAGCAGGAGCTTTTCCGTTAAAGTTGTTTTCCCAGCATCGGGATGCGAAATAATCGCGAAGGTTTTTCGAGAATTAATTTCTGTTTTTAGATCCGTTTGATTCAACGTTATTAACTCCTAAATTATCGTTATACATTCACATTCGTAGTTTTAGTCGCTTTTCTGATTCGGTCAGTTTCTAGTTTATCAATGACATATGCCCCTTCGGTACATTGAATGACATCGCCTTCTTTTAGTCCAGCGGGAAGATCTCTCTTGAGGATATCCACCATGGTTTTACCCTCAAATTCTATAACAGCATAGTCGCCTTCGAATCGGTCGATGATCCCCTTCATATATCATGGTCCTCTCTTTATGACGCGCTTTTCTTCAACACACCAATACTCTTGTCATCGCTGAATTCAAGAGACAAGTTTAAATGCTCCGCCAGCCAGCGGAAAGTTTTTTGGCTGTAGAATGTGATATGAGTAGGGTCCTTGCGGTACCACCAGCTTATAAAATCCTCTGCAGAAGTGTGAAACAGAGTGGTTACCGCCAGTATACCTCCTTTTTCCAACAGAACTTCCAGTATTCTAAGGGTTGCTAGGGGGTTTTTAAGATGTTCCAGTACATCGGTGCACGTGATTAAATCATAGCGTTTCTTTAGAAAACCCTGAGTTGGGTAAAAAAAGGGGTCGTAGATATCGGTTGCATAACCTAATTTCTCCAATAGCACCTGCAGTACCGGCCCAGGCCCGCAGCCGAAATCCAGTGCCCTTTTAACGTTTTTCAGGTTGTCGATCTTAGAGATTATAATGAAGTTATTAAAATTGTTCACATACCCTGGATTATCCAGGGTGTTTTTGTGCTGGCTATATCTATTAAATTCCTCCTGCCTGTCTAGAAAGGTATCCTCATCGATCGATATTAAATCGCATACTGGGCAATGGAAATATTCTGGTTCTATGGGTTCTGAAAGTTTGTTTAAGGTGCCTCCACAAAGTTTACAAAATTGATTAATGACATTTCACCGCTTCAGTAATAATTTAAACTCCCCTTAAAGAAGAGTTTATGGATATAGGACAAATGTAAAGCTTAATACCGATACTTAATAATACTCTTGCGTTTATTCCGAACTTGCAATAGGTTCTTCACTTAAGTCCTCTTGGCAATTGGGGCAGATCCATTGACCATTTTCTACACAGCTGTAGGACTTTTTGCCACAGGCAGGACATTTTTTACAAAGCATAAATACAATATCACCTCAGGTAGCCCGGTTTTCCTCCCGGGTAATTATCATAATGAGCATCGATCCGACTTCTTCGCTGTTGGGGGCAGTAATCATGATTTGATCCGGTTGCGCAGTGATGATAATACCCACAGCTTGAAAACCAATGTTCTGGGTTGTAGTCCTAATACTTATCTTGCCACCGACAAATGTGGCAGACTTTACGCACATAACTGACTCATTAATACGGTAGTATTGTGAATCCGAGTTGACCTGTAAATGAACTGTCATACCAACGAGTGTTTTCATGAGCTGCTTTAATAATTCAAGGTTTTTAGGATCAAATAGCCTCTGGTTTAAATTGTCCTTAACGAGGTTATACAGGTTATCAAACAACAATATCACCTCACCTTCGTCGTTATAAAAATGTGAATTCTGTTCGAGCATATATGAGTTGGAAACAATGCTAGCCTAATATCCGCCTGTTAGATTCAAGCGGTTATGATACACTTATCATAGTGGACTAACCCTAGTAAGATTGAATTTTTGTAAGCTCATACTTATCACACCTCTTGCTAATATTTAGGGAGGGGGTAATAGTTCCAATTATAGGAACCGTTCCCCACGTTTTTGTTTTTCAATAAACTCGCTAAGATCATCTTTTTTGACCCGCCAACTATGACCTATTTTAAAGGCGGGAATTTTATCGGCCTGAACCAGACGGTAGGTGGTAACCTCGCTAATTTGCAGGTATTCTGCCACCTGGCGTATGGTCATTATTTCTTTTTCTTCGGCCATATATGCTCACTCCTTAATCCTTTGCCATACCATGGGTGATTAGTATTGATCAAAACTGATAGCTTAATTATATATTATGAGTCTAAAGAAGGCAATTTTTAACCAGTTATTGCTTGTTTATACTAGTTTTAATATAAAGACCATACAAACATTGAGCCATTCGATCAGTCGTATCAAAATTGCGGTTTATGTTCATTTGTGGTAATGTACAAAGGTTCCCCAAAACCGATATCTCTTATCGGGTCAGTAAAGGTATTTTTTTTGTTCAAAAATGAGAACACTCTTCGTAGTTGATTTATTTATTTTGAGAAAGTGAGTTTAGTTAATGAGCGTACAAACATTCAGAGAATCATGGTTTAGTAATATTAAAAATGACGTATTGGCGGGGCTTGTCGTTTCACTCGCCTTAATTCCAGAGGCCATCGCTTTCTCGATTATTGCAGGGGTCGACCCCATGGTAGGACTGTATTCGTCCTTTATGATTCCGATTATTATTGCCTTTGTGATGATTGTTACCGTTTTGACAGTTTTAATGACTCACAATTTAGCGATAGGCGTTCTAACGGGAGTAGTTTTAAGTGCTGTCTTTTTTGCCTCTAAGATTTCTAAAGTTTATGTTAAAAAACGAATAGAACACGATGGTAAGATGAAACTATACCAGATTAGTGGTCAGTTATTTTTTGTTTCTGTCACAGACTTAATTAACGTATTTGATTTTACGACGGATTTTCATGATAATATTAAAGAAGTAGAGATAAACTTTAGTAATGCCAATCTTTGGGATGATTCAGCCGTTGCTGCGATTGATAAGATCGTCTTTAAATACCGGCAATATGATATCGAGGTTGTATTAAGTGGACTCAACGAACAAAGTGCCCGATTGATTGATAAATTGGCCACTCACACTGATATGAACGCTGGGCCACCTAAACACTGAGCAAGAGACAACGCTAGCTATAAAATTGGAGGTTAAACTATGTTTAATAAAATCCTTCTGGCAGCCGATGGCTCGGAACATTCATTAAGAGCCACTGAAAAAGCAATTTTTCTAACTCAAAATAACCCTGAAGCAACCATTGAAATCTTATATGTAGTCAACAGTGAGACATCTAAATCTGATGTATTACGAGATATGGATACAGACGCTATAACCTTAAAAAGGAATCAAAAATTGCTCCCGATACAAGTGAAGTTGAAACAGGCCAAGGTTAATTACTCAGTGAAGTTTATCCACGGCGAGCCAGGCCCTTCGATTGTGAAATACGCCAATGAGGGTAAATTTGATATCGTAGTAATCGGTAGTCGGGGTTTAAACGGCGTACAGGAGTTTGTCTTAGGGGGAGTTAGTCATAAGGTCGCGAAAAGGGCTAACTGTCCAGTATTAATCGTAAAATAAAGGTAATAATTGTATTAGTTCTTGTATTGGGGTGAACTTCGCAAAGTGAAAGACGCTATTCTACAGTTTTTAAGTCTGAATATTATTAGACCTTTTTGTACCAGAGGCTACTTACAACAGGGGATGTCGTTTTTTAATAGCTCATTTTTTGTAGGACTCCAAAAAATATTTAATTAATACCAACTTTTTCCTCCACCCTCACCCCACTCTTAATCTCAAAAACAAAATGCGCTAGTGTGAGAATTTCTATCTTCTCAACCAACGCATTAAATATTTCTTCATCGAACGCTTCAAGCAGTGAATCCCTGCCGTTTATTGTCTCTAGGATTTCATCAAACCTTTGTTTCAACCCATCCTTTGATTCGATTACCTTATCAAGCTCCAGCCTTTTCTTTCGCACTTCCTCCAACTCACCGGATATGCTTTTGTACTCCTCGTTATAGACCTCAGGATCGACGTTATTATTTACCTGAAACCGGATAAGCCTCTTTAACTCATTTTTCAATTCTTCAATTCTTTTGTCCAAAGCTTCGGTCTCTCCAATATCTGGCCTTTGCAAAATAATCATTTCAATATTTGCTGTCATCGTCTTGATAAAGCTCTGTCTTTTTTCGTAGATTCTGTTGAACATCCGCACAAATCCATCCTTCAAACCCTTCTCATCAACAGCTTTTGCTCCGCAGGCATCTTTGCCGTCCATTATATAAGTTTTGCACTGCCATACAACTTTCTTTGCTGAATTGGTGCTGTTCCATTGCCTTCTTTTAAAAATGTTCCCGCAGTTGCCACAAAATACTTTAGCGCTAAACGGATATTTGCTGCTATATTTATGCCTGTTTCCCACTAAATCACCCCTGAGCAATGCTCTTCTTTCCTTCTCATCCTGAACCTTGTCGAATATCTCCTTGTCTATGATCGGCAGGTGGTTTTCATCGATCATATACTTTGGTGACTGGCCTTTATTAGGGGTGCGTTTGTGTGTGAGGAAATTAACGGTTATGGTTTTCTGCAGAAGTGCGGCTCCATGATATTTCGCATTAGCCTGTGTCAAGTCTTACATAAAAAAATAAATGACTTTCCCATGAAATCTTTTTGTGTCGCAGGAAAGTCAGATAGATACGAATATTTTCTCTGGCAAGCTTAATGTTAATTCAATCGCAGA
>Ga0209347_1001304_pt1 | contig 42617 bp, 39 predicted proteins | sample AutmiccommuBRH23_FD_187382 | JGI IMG/M metagenome (GOLD analysis project Ga0209347, IMG submission 187382) | Deep subsurface microbial communities from Mt. Terri, Switzerland - Autotrophic microbial communities BRH/23 (SPAdes) (version 2) | ecosystem: Environmental > Aquatic > Deep subsurface >... | reverse complement strand
GGATAGAGTATCGCCGAGCCGCCTTCCCAATAGAAACACTTAGCGGCGAAGGAGGTAGAGTCCATCCTACGGCGCGAAAGTATTTCGTTTGCGGATCTGTGCCTTCGGCATAAGTCTCCACTGGAGACTTACGTCACCGAAGGCTCGATGTTCAACTTTAGTTGAACGAGTTCACTAATTCATTCAAGTTTTGAGAAAGACGTTTTATAGAGGCCATTCATAAAATAAATATTGTATACTTGGTCTGAAACAGTTGATTGTGTAGCAGTCTATATGTTAGTTTAATTGTATAAAACAAATAATGAATAGAGCAAAGGCGCTCATAAGAAATTTGTACTTGACATAAGTACGAGATTTTTAGGGGTGTCTTTTTATACTGCCTAGAAAGAATAATTTTTCGTCCCACATTTTCGGGAAGTGTAAGTCCAACTTATGGTGCTGTCGGCGGCTCCCTTCTCGCAGCCATGACACCATGCATCACGGCTCTAGCCAATCCACACTAATAGGAGCATGCGTAATGAGTTGCAGTGTGGCGATATGCTCGTTCCTTCGCCACGAAGTATCATTTTGGGTGTGTGGCTCGGCGATACTATCCACTGAAGAGTATCGTACTTATCGTCTTGGCGGCGCTATAATCTCAAACGTCCTGTTCAAGTCTTGGTACTCTTACTATAAATGACCTTTATTAGGGTATAATAAGGCTGACAAGGGAAGTTTTGGTTAATATTTTACTTTGAGAAAGGAGAGCACCTTCAATGCATTTTTCAAAAGAAGATTGTCTTAAATTTGTAAAAGATAATGATGTTCGATTTATTCGTCTACAGTTTACGGATATTACTGGCAGTATGAAGAACATTGCGATCACGGATAAACAGCTTGACAACGCTTTCAAAAATGGAGTTATGTTTGATGGCTCTGCTGTAGCAGGATTCACGGGGATTGAATCCTCCGATATGTTTCTTTTTCCAGATCCCGATACCTTCTCGATCATGCCTTGGAGGCCACAACAGGGCAAGGTTGCCAGAATCATTTGCAATATTAAAAACCATGATGGTTCGCAGTTTGAAGGAGATCCCCGCTATATTCTTAAACGTACCTTAAAAAAAGCCCAAGACTTAGGCTATACCTTCCAAGTTGGGCCTGAATGCGAGTTTTTCATGTTCTTTAACGATGACGAAGGAAAGCCAACTACAATTACCCATGACTCGGCCAGTTATTGTGATCTGGCACCGATCGATCTTGGGGAAAATACTCGTCGCGAAATTTGCATTGTCTTGGAGGAAATGGGGTTCGAAATCGAAACGTCGCACCATGAAACAGCGGCAGGGCAACACGAAATTGATTTCAGATATACGGATGCTCTTACAGCGGCAGACAACATCATGACATTTAAAATGGTTGTTAAGATTATTGCTCAGCGCAACGGTCTTCATGCAACCTTTATGCCCAAACCACTTCCTAACGTCAATGGTTCGGGAATGCATATCAATATGTCCTTAACCCAAAATGGAATTAACCTTTTTAATGGGGGTGAAGGTAAAAACGATATATCTGAAACGGCCAAGTATTTTACAGCAGGGTTGTTGAGTCATATGAAAGGGATTACAGCCATCGCCAATCCCCTTGTCAATTCCTATAAACGACTTAAGCCAGGCTTTGAAGCCCCAGTGCATATTGCATGGTCTCACATGAACCGAAGTCCCTTGCTGCGGGTTCCAGCACCTCGGGGAGAGGGTACAAGGATCGAACTCAGAAGTCCTGATCCAACCTGTAATCCTTATTTGACCTTAGCATTGGTGTTAGAGGCGGGGCTTGATGGTTTAAACAATCGTTTGCCACTGGCCGATCCAGTTAAAGTAAATATTTATAACTTGACCCCTGAACAGGAGAAAGATCTTAAACTTGAGCGGTTACCCTCCAACCTCTTGTTCGCCCTTGAAGAGATGAAGAAAGATCCGCTGATTCAGTCGACGCTTGGGGCACACACGTTTAACAAATATTTAATTGCCAAGGCTTTGGAATGGGAAGCCTATGATAACTCAGTACATGCATGGGAGATCGAAAAGTATCTTAAACCTTATTAACTGTCGTTTTACCAAGATAGAAAGTAGATGTTTTAGGTGGCAAGTTTTCTTTACCCTGCTCAAAGGGGTGATTGTAGTGAGTGCAGGGAGTGTGTTAATCGTTTGCGGCAAAGCCGAAATGGCGAGCAGTATGCAGGCCATGCTTATAAAGGAAGGTTTTTATCCGGTTAGCTGCGCTCATTCAGCCAATGAAGCGCGCAGGAATTTTATTAACACGTTGTTGGATTTGGTGATTATAAGCACTCCACTACCCGATGAACAAGGAACGGATTTGGTCTTCGATGCCCACGATAAAACATCCGCCGGAATAGTGGTGATTGCAAGACCGGAACAGCTGCTCGATATGCAATGTAGTCTCGAAAAAATAGGTGCACTGATTCTGCCTAAGCCAATTAACCGTTTAACATTGCTTCAAACTGCTCGGTTTGCACTATCTGTTCGGAATTCGATGACTGAATTAATCAATGAGCGGGATACTTTGAAGAAGCGAATTGATGAGCGCAAGATCCTTGAACAAGCTAAATGGGTCCTTGTAGAAAAGTTAAACATGAGCGAACCGCAAGCCTTTCGTCTCATCCAGAAAAGAGCCATGGACTTGCGGCTTTCTCAAGCTCTGGTTGCTGAAGAGATTATAAAGAAGTATGAATAAATAAGCAGGGATATCTAGTATACGCTAGGTATCCCTTTGACTTATCTCAGTTAAATGAAAAGCATCAAATCTCTTGTGATATATGTCTAAAATTAGTGGGCTAATTTATTTGACATATTGTCTTTGGTATTTCACTTGAATATACGCGGCCCTATTCTAAATCGCTATCCTCCATAATAAAAATCTCTTCAATAGTCGAATTCAGAACACGGGCGACTTTCGCAGCAAGTTTAAGGGAGGGATTATATTCTCCTTTTTCCAGAAATACAATAGTTTCTCTCCTTACACCAACTTTTTTGGCTAATTGTTCTTGGGTTAAATTAAATCGTACTCTAAGTTCTTTTACTTTGGTTTTCATTTTAATCAATATCCTTTTTGCGATTTAACAGTACCCAGGATAAATAAAAAGAAATGACCATACCGAGTATACCAATCATTAATAGATCGTCAGTATCGAGATATCGGTGAAAGGCAAGAAGTAAAATCCAAACATATAGAGAAATAAAATAGGAATAGCCGGCCGCGTACATCCTAACCTTTTTAGTTCTCTCATCGTCGCCGGGTATACCAGCTTTTAGATCATAATAGCATCTTTTGATAAAGACCGAAAGAATCCCTACTATGGCAATCATCACGAAAATTAGTACTATTGCCAATGTGCTATTGCCAAATGAGTATAAATTAGCGGAAAAGACGATAGTGCTGATTACTATTAATAGGGACATAATTAGTAAGAAAAGGAATTTGGTTTTATTATTCATCGTGAAACCCTCCTGTAATGTTATATATACCTAACATAATGTTATAAATATATAACACAACTTAATAATTGTCAATATATCCTTAGTTTATTACTCTGAACCCTTTGGGGTATAATTAAAGAAGGATTTTTGCAATGAATCAGGAATAAGTCATCTTTACTGGAAGTGGGGTAAAGAAAACTTGGCTGGTACCCACGAAGACACTGTCTTCGCACGAATTAGCTTTCTTGCAGGATGTGCGGGGAGCTACCCGACCCGAACGACCCTTTTCATCTTCTGGTGGTGCCGCAAAGCGGCATGGGGGTCTGACAAGTACAAGAGAAAGAAAATAACGATTCATAGGGGGAAGGAGATGAAACATGGAAATCGTAGTTGGGGTTACAGGGGCAACGGGAACGATTTACGCTCTGAATTTATTAAGGGACTTAAAAGATACGGGTAAGGTGAATACTCATCTTATTATGAGCGACTGGGCCAAGGAGAATTTGAAAATAGAAACAGATTATTCATTAATGGATATGGAAGGTTTGGCCACGGTTGTATATGATAATAAGAATTTAGGGGCGAAAATCTCAAGTGGATCCTTTATTACGGATGGAATGGTTATTGTGCCTTGCAGTATGAAAACTTTGAGTTCGATCGCCAATGGATATGACGATAATCTCATTTCAAGAACAGCGGGTGTTATGCTGAAAGAAGGAAGAAAACTCATCTTGAGTCCCCGAGAAACTCCTCTAAGTACAATCCATATAGAAAATATGCTTAAGTTATCAAGGATTGGGGTGAGAATGGTTCCGCCTATGCCTGCTTTCTATACACATCCACAGAGTATTAAAGACGTGATCAATCATCATGTTATGAAGATAATGGACCAACTCGGAATTGACTATGATAAGGCTAAACGGTGGCAGGGTTAACTTGTTATGCATTCTGAGATAGTAAGGGATTTAATATGGCTTGCTGAAAAGAAAAGTATCAATTCCGTAGAGATGGGAAAAAAAGACTTGACACGGTGAGATAAATCAATTAAGATCTAAATTAATCAAAAAAATATTTTCAACACGATGAAGGGAAGTCCATAGCTCATAGAGTTTAGAGAACTGACGGTTGGTGCAAGTCAGTCTACAGAGCTTAAGGATTCCATCCTGGAGTGGCCAATGATGAATTGTGACGGGTTCCGCCCGATAGAGCGGACATAAGTTGGCCGATTTGGCAACATGGGTGGCAACGCGGGAATAACCTCTCGTCCCTTATTGGGATGAGGGGTTTTATGTATTTTTGAGCGTCTGTTTTCATGTACCCTTAATTGGTTAGAACTTGGGTGGCACCGCGGAATTCCCGCCCCAATTGCTGGGGAGGGTTTTATTTTTTTCTAAATATTCCAATTTGAGTCAATAAATAAATAAATTTTAAAAGAAGGAGAATTTTAGGGAATGGATTATTTAGGAACATGGTCCTACTTGTAGAAATGGAATTGCTATATTTTACTTTTAATTTTAAGAACAGAGTGAGAAGGGGGATTTTTTATGTCAAGAATATATAATTTTTCTGCTGGTCCAGCCGTATTACCGGAAGAAGTCCTTAGAGAAGCAGCAGAGGAGATGTTAGACTACAACGGCGCAGGTATGTCAGTCATGGAGATGAGTCATCGTTCGAAAGCTTTTGAAAAAATTATTGGTGATGCTGAAAAAGTATTAAGAGATTTGCTGAAGATTCCTGATAATTACAGAGTCCTGTTCCTGCAGGGCGGAGCATCCCAACAGTTTGCCATGATTCCTATGAACCTTATGAAAAATAGAGTAGCTGATCACATTAACACAGGACAATGGGCAAAAAAAGCGATCTCTGAAGGTAAAATATATGGAAAGATTAATGTCATAGCTTCCTCGGAAGATAAGACGTTTTCATATATACCAGATCTAAAGGACCTAAAGATTTCCGAAGATGCTGATTATGTCTATATTTGTCATAACAATACCATCTATGGAACTAAATTCAATGAATTACCTGAAACCGGGGAGAAGATTTTAGTCGCTGACATGTCCTCAGATATACTATCTGAACCTGTTGATGTAACAAAATATGGTCTTATTTTTGCCGGCGTTCAAAAAAACATTGGTCCTGCAGGAGTGGTTGTAGTCATCATTCGTGAAGATTTAATCAGGGATGATGTCTTACCCGGGACCCCAACGATGTTAAGATATAAGGTCCATGCAGATAGCAATTCCCTTTATAATACTCCTCCAGCCTATGGAATCTATATTTGCGGTAAAGTATTTAAGTGGGTTCAGAAGCTGGGCGGGCTCGAGGCTATGAAGAAAAGAAATGTTGAAAAGGCCGCACTTTTATATGATTATCTTGATTCCAGTAAGCTATTTCGAGGAACTGTTGTAAAGAAGGATCGCTCTTTAATGAATGTCCCTTTTGTCATGGATTCTGATGAACTGGATGCTAAATTTATAAAGGAAGCTAAAGATGCTGGATTTGAGAACTTAAAGGGACACAGAACTGTGGGAGGTATGAGAGCTAGTATATACAATGCCATGCCAATAGAAGGGGTTAAGGCTTTAGTTGAATTCATGAAGAAATTTGAAGAAGAAAACAAGTAAAAATAATTAAGGAGTGGATGTAATCGTGTTTAAAATTAACAGTATGAATCCTATAGCCAATGTGGGATTAGACCTTTTTACTGATCGTTATGAAATGGTTGATGGTTTCAATGATGCAAATGCAATACTCGTAAGAAGCTCAAGTGTTCATGATTTAGAGTTACCTCGTACATTAGAGGCAATTGCTAGAGCAGGAGCTGGAGTAAACAATATTCCACTGGATAAATGTGCTGAAAATGGTGTTGTAGTCTTTAATACTCCTGGTGCTAATGCGAATGGAGTAAAAGAAATTGTCATTGCTTCATTAATAATTGCTTCGCGTGACATTTTTGGAGGAGTTAACTGGGTAAATGCTTGTAAACAAGATCCAGAGGTTGCTAAACTTGTTGAAAAGAATAAATCAAAGTTTGCTGGAACAGAAATTAAAGGAAAAAAACTGGGAGTCATAGGACTTGGAGAGATCGGAGTTTTAGTTGCTAATGCATTGAATAAGCTAGAGATGGAGGTCTACGGATATGACCCATTTATTTCAGTGGATGCTGCTTGGAAGCTATCCAAATTTATTAAGCCCACTAAATCTTTAGAAGAGATCTATAGAGAATGTGATTTTATTACGGTTCATGTACCTTTAACCGATTCAACAAAGGGAATGTTCAACAAAGACTCATTTGCTATCATGAAAGATGGAGTTAAAATACTAAACTTTTCAAGAGATACTTTGGTAATTGATGAGGATATGATTGAAGCTTTGAAGTCTGGAAAAGTCAGTCGATATGTCACAGATTTCCCAAATCCCAAGGTGTGCGGTATTGAAGGAGTCATTACCATCCCTCATTTAGGAGCTTCGACCAGTGAATCGGAAGATAACTGTGCGGTTATGGCAGTGAGACAATTAATGGACTACCTTGAGAATGGAAATATCAGAAATTCTGTTAATTATCCAAATTGTGACATGGGGGTATGTAATCAAGCCGGTCGAATAGCAATTAATCATAGAAATATACCTAACATGCTAAGCCAATTCACATCAACTATTGCTAAAGAAAACATTAATATTTCCGACATGATTAATAAGAGCAAAGGAGAGTATGCTTATACAATACTCGATTTCGAAGCCCCTTTGCCTCCTCAATTAGCAGATAAAATAAGAGAAATTGACGGAGTTTTAAAAGTTCGAATCATTAAGTAGTTAAAATATGTTCAGGGGGACCAAAATGATGTTGATCCCCTTGAATTACCATTTTGAGTAGTTATGTTTAATCGAGTGGAGGAAGAACAAGTTGGCTACTATAAGACCTTTTAATTCGCTAAGACCTAGAGAAGATGTTGCAAGTAGAGTGGCAGCACTCCCCTATGATGTTTATAATCGTCAAGAAGCTTTAGAAGAAGTATTAAAGGAGCCCCTAACCTTTTTAAAAATTGATAGAGCAGAAACTCAATTTAATAAGGATTTCAACGCTTATGATGCTAAGGTCTATGAGAAAGCTAGAGATAGCCTTCGGGATATGATAGATGAAGGTATGTTAATTAAGGAAGGTCAGTACTGCTACTATGTCTATGAACTGACGATGGATGGCCGTTCCCAGACCGGTTTAGTAGGATGTGCAGCGATTGACGATTACCTCGATGATGTTATAAAAAAGCATGAGAAAACAAGAGAAGATAAAGAAATTGATAGAATAAACCATGTGGATGTTTGTAATGCTCAAACTGGACCTATATTTTTAGCGTATCGATCTCAAAAAATCATTAATGAAGTGGTAGAGGGTATCAAGAAGGAAACTTCCTTATACGATTTTGTAGCCCCTGATGGAGTTAGACATACGGTATGGAAAATAGATAAAACAAGCGACATAGAAATAATATTTAAAGAATTTAAAACTATACAAAGTATCTACATTGCGGATGGACATCATAGAACGGCTTCAGCGGTAAAGGTTGGCTTAAAAAGAAGAGAAGAAAATCCTGGGTATACCGGAAAAGAGGAATTTAACTACTTCCTTTCTGTACTTTTCCCCCATGACCAATTGATGATTTTAGACTACAACCGCGTAGTCAAAGATTTAAATGGCTATAGTAAAGACCAATTTATAATTGAGGTAGCTAAAGCCTTTTTAGTTGAAGAAATGGGAGAAGGACCTTATAAACCAATAGAAAAGGCTACTTTAGGAATGTACTTAGAAGGAGTATGGTATAAGTTAAAGGCAAAAGATGAAATCTGTTCAACGGACCCTGTTGAGGGACTCGATGTTGCATTGCTTCAAAATCATATATTAACTCCAATTCTCAATATCAAAGACATAAGAACAGATAAAAGAATAGACTTTGTCGGTGGAATAAGAGGGCTTAAAGAACTTGAAAAAAGAGCCAATAGTGATATGAAGCTTGCCTTTTCCATGTTTCCAACTTCCATAAATGAGTTGTTTAGAGTGTCCGATGCAGGTCAATTGATGCCACCAAAATCGACTTGGTTTGAACCCAAACTTAGAAGTGGATTGTTTATCCATGAGTTAAGTTAGAGGAGAGATGGCCGCATATTTTGAGAGTTATGATAGACCATTAATAGGCTATTAAAAAGTTTTACGTTCCTGAATAAAACGTTTAAAAAAAGGTTATACTATTTTCTGAGATGAAGTTCATGGCAAATTCAGACTGATTAACAAGTAACATTATCGCCTTGGCATTTATTACAATCGCTAAAGCCTTGTGCTTGGTCCAAATCCTAAGTAGAACGTGAATAAGTCATCCAACAGAGTTCGGATTACCCGAATTCTGTTTTTTAATTATTGTTGACAAATCTAGCAATGGTGTTATAATACATTTAATTAAACTTTTTAAAAGCGAAGACGGAGAAAAGTAAGCTATTTATTACCTTTCAGGGAGGAAGAGTCTTGACTGAAAACTCTTCTATGTGTTGTAATAGCCGAAGTTCCCTCCCGAGCTGCCGGCTGAACGAATGAATAAGTAGGCTTGGACGGTTCTTCCCCGTTAACAGGAAGGGGGTATCGGATTTCAATTCCCGTACCTTTGTCGAGTGGCCTTTTTGGCTTAAGTTGGGTGGTAACGCGAGATATAACTTCTCGTCCCTACAAGGGATGAGAAGTTTTTTATTTTGTTATAGCTAGACTGAGATATTCGACAAATACGAATTGAAAGACTGTATCTTTGTTGAGTGGGCCAATTTTGGCCAAAATGGGTGGTAACGCGGAAGTCCACGGCTTTCGTCCCTGTAGAGGGGATGTGCCGTGGACTTTTTTAATTTAAAATAGGGAGGTAATTATTATGAAAGATTTGAAATTAGCAGGACTGAAGGTGGAACGCAGTACTATCGAGGTTAACGGGGTAACGATAGGAGGCAAAGAGATTATTCTAATAGGCGGACCATGTGCGGTAGAATCAAGTATCCAGATGAGTAAATCAGCCGAAACCGTAAAAAAGGCGGGAGGGAAAATCCTGCGGGGTGGAGTTTTCAAACCACGTACGTCTCCCTATAGTTTCCAAGGCTTGGGTCGGGAGGGGCTTAATTATTTAGTACAAGCTGCTAAGGAGCAAGACTTGCTTTGTGTTACCGAAGTAATTGATGCTCCAAGTCTTGAGTTAGTAGTTGACCAGATTGATATTATTCAAATTGGTGCTCGGAATATGCAAAACTTCGAACTTCTGAAAATGGCTGGGAAAATCAACAAACCGATAATCCTCAAACGAGGTTTATCAGCTACGATTGAAGAATGGTTGCTAGCGGCTGAATATATTTTATCTGCAGGCAATCCTCACGTTATCCTTTGTGAAAGGGGAATACGCACGTATGAACCCAGCACTCGAAACACCTTGGATCTCAGTGCCGTTGGAGTCGCTAAAGAGCTTTCTCATCTACCGGTTATTGTCGATCCAAGTCATGCGGCGGGTAGAAGAGATTTGATTGCATCCCTATCTAAGGCCGCTATTGCATCTGGCGCGGATGGTTTACTAATCGAAATGCACCCGAATCCTGCCGAAGCAGTCAGTGATGGACCTCAATCGTTGCATCCTGAACAGTTTGTCCAACTTGCTGGGGAACTGGGTGTAGTCGCCGAATCAGTGAACAGAATCTTCGTCTGTGGCGGGAAAAAGGATGAGGAAACCCTAGAATCCTTACGTACTCAGATTGACAGTATCGACCAAAATATAATGGAAAGTCTAGCTGCTCGGATGAAAATTGTCAAAAAGGTAGGCGATCAAAAACGTCTGGATCGAGTTAAAGATACCAGCCGGGAAAAGGAAATTCTTCAGCGCTTAGTTAACCTTGCCAGAGAACTACAACTTCCGTCTGAATTAGTAAAAAAGATATATCCGTTGATTTTTGAGTCCGGAGTTCAATTTCAAATCAAAAATATATTAGCAAAAGATAAAGTGTTAGAACGAGTGATTGAATTGTAAGGAGCCCTAGGTCGCCTAAACAGATGTTTCAGGAATTAGCTAGTAAATGCTCAACGCCATATGGATATGCTTTATGGCCGTCTGAATTACATCAATCAGAGTAATGAATTAATTAAACAGCAAAGCTAAAAGGAACAAGGCAGTACTATTAGGGTACTGTCTTATTTCGTCTCTAGATTAATATATCAAACGAACTATGTACTTCTCCAAGCTTCTAAACCCACTGTTATGAGCTTCATTAGGAGAAAGATTTTTAATTAAAAAAACATAATTTACCAAGAGTTAATAAAACTTCTAAAAGGCATAATACGATTGTGATGATGGAGGTTGATAATATGACTGTTGCTTCTCAAGTTAAACAAACTCTAGCAAGTTTGAAAGGGGCCCGTGGAACTTTAAGAGTGTACAGTACTCAAGCAAGAGATGATGAAACACGCTCAGTGTTTACAGACGCACTCGAAGAAACCAATATAATTATTGAAGATTTGGGAAAAAGATTACAGACTCTTGAATTTGAAGAGCCTCAATATAAAGGAAATTAAAAGGGAGTAAAAGGTAGGTATACATATGCAGGAATCAGCGCAGATACTTTTAAAATCAATCTCTTTGTTTTTTTTGGTATGGGCTGCTATTAGACTAATGGGCAAACGAAATATGAGCCAGATGACTCCGTTTAATTTTGTAAGTTATATCGTGATAGGTATAGTAACGTCTTTAATTTCTTTAAACCTTATTAATCTAATCTATGGTTTCATCGCATTACTAGTATGGGTAGCGTTTTCTATAGCCTTGGATTATCTCTCAATTAAGAGCAAAGTAATGCATGAGTTAATCAATGGGAAAGAAGCTGTGTTAATAAAACATGGCAAGATTATGGAAGAAAATCTGATGAGCGTACGAATGACTGGAGAAGATCTTTTAGCTCAACTTCGTTCTAAGAACGCTTTCAACATGGCGGATGTAGAATTTGCGGTGATGGAAACAAACGGTACCATAAATCCTTATTTAAAGTCAGACAAAAAACCGATTACACCCCACGACCTTGGAATAAAGGTTGCTCCTCAGGCTGAGCCTCAAACCGTAGTTCTGGATGGGAACATGTTAGAAGAACCTCTTGCCTCCTTAGGCCTTAACCCTCAGTGGCTTAGTACTGAATTCGATAAAATGGGAGTTTCCTTAGAAAACGTATTTCTTGGTCAAGTCGACTCTTCGGGCGATTTATATGTTGACCTTTTTGATGATGGGGTAGAACTTCCACAACCCAAAGTGAAAGAAATGCTCTATGCGACCCTTGAAAAAAGCCAGGCCGACTTAGCAACGTTTGCTCTACAAACGGAGGATACTAACGCTAAAGCCATGTATTCTAAAAATTCTCAAAGACTTGAAGATCTTCTCAATAAATTACGACCTTACTTATTGCATTAAGAGGTGCTGGAATGTCAATTAAAAAGAAAAAAGAACTTTCTCCTACCCAACAAGAATACCAACAATTTGCCCAAGAAAGAGAGCCAAAACGACCCATTGTTTTGAACTGCATAAAAGCTTTTATCGTGGGAGGTCTCATTTGCACCTTTGGTCAAGTCTTACAGATGTTTTTTATTAAGTATTTTCATTTTTCTAAAGAAAGCGCAGGAAATCCCGCGATGGCAGTTATTATTATTATAACCGTCATACTGACAGGTTTCGGTGTTTTTGATCATATTGCCCAGTTTGCTGGGGCAGGTACTGTTGTTCCAATTACAGGGTTTGCCAATACCATTGCTTCCGCTGCAATTGAACACCGAAGTGAAGGTTATGTTCTGGGTGTTGGAGGAAATATGTTTAAACTGGCAGGCCCTGTCATTGTTTATGGCGTCTTTTCTGCCTTTGTCGTTTCTCTGGTCGTTGTAAGTTTAAGAGCATTGGGTGTGATGTAATGTTAACAGGTCATCAGACTTGGGTTTTCGAGACAAAACCCACCATTATTGCTTCAGCTGCAGTGGGAGGACCTTATGAGGCAAAAGGTCCTCTAGCTCCCGATTTTGACCTCCTTCATGGAGATATCCGACTTGGACAGGATAGCTTTGAAAAAGCGGAACAAAAACTACAGGAACAAGCCTGTGAGACAGCCATTAAAAAAGCCAAGCTAAAAAAGGAAGACGTTCAGTTTTTGTTGAGCGGAGATTTAATTAACCAGATTGTTCCCAGTAGTTTTTCTGCTCGTACGTTAGCTATTCCTTATCTTGGACTATATGGTGCTTGTTCGACATCGATGGAGGGTTTATCTTTAGCGTCTCTTCTCATTGAAAGTAAATTTGCTAAGAAGGCATTAGTCTGCGTATCGAGTCATAATGCTGCCTCGGAAAAACAGTACAGGTATCCAACAGAGTATGGTTCCCAAAAACCACCCTCAGCCCAGTGGACGGTCACGGGATCAGGTGCCGCTCTAGTTTCAGACAAAGGAGAAGGTCCTAAAGTAACTGCATCAACTATTGGGCGTGTCATTGATATGGGCCTTTCTGATCCCTTTAATATGGGTGCAGCAATGGCTCCAGCAGCTGTAGATACCCTTGAAGCACACTTTAGGGATTTAAATCGAGATCCCAGTTACTATGACCTAATTGCTACGGGTGATCTAGGGCGAGTTGGACATAAAATTGCGGGTGACTTATTGAAGAAACATGGTCTCAACATACCGGAAGAGATTCTCACAGATTGCGGTATTTTAATCTACAACAAAGATCAACCTGTCGTTATGTCAGGAGGAAGTGGATGTGGTTGTTGTGCAGTAACAACCTTCGGGCACTTTCTTAATCGTATGCGTAAGGGAGAGTTAAAGAAGATATTAGTTGTTGCAACAGGCGCTTTGCTTTCTCCTATGTCCTACCAACAGAAAGAAAGTATCCCTTCTATTGCCCATGCTGTAAGCATTGAGATCTAAAGGAGTTGTCTTAAAATGGATAAATTGATATGGGCTTTTATCATTGGTGGCTCGATTTGTGTCATTGGACAGTTAATGCTTGATGGGCTTAAACTAACTCCTGCCCATACGACAAGTACTTTAGTTGTAGTGGGAGCGATTCTTGGAGGACTTGGTCTTTATGAACCCCTTGTGAAATTTGCAGGTGCAGGAGCTACAGTACCAATAAGTAGTTTTGGCAATTCTCTAGTAAAGGGTGCTTTGCAGGAATTTGAATCCTCTGGTCCTATAGGAGTCTTAACCGGCATATTTCATATTACAAGTGGGGGCATATCTGCCGCCATCATCTTCGGCTTTATTGGGGCGCTTGTATTTAAACCTAAAGGCTAAAACACTTTACTATTTTATGAAGGAGGTGAAAAAACTTGACCGTTGGAACACAAATGCAACAAGCTATTGCTACAGTTCAGAATGCAGCTGCCACTATGAAGACATTCTCTTTAGAGACTCAGGATCAACAGGCTAAAAAAATGTTTGAGCAACTCGCCCAAACATTTGATTCAGCTCTCAATGAGTTAAAAGGAAGAGAGCAGTACATTGAGAATCAGGAACCTCAGTACCATCAGTGAACTCATTTAGTTAAAAAAGATGAACTTCGAGGCTTCAGATACGATAGTTGGAGAAATATCACCGATGCCGCTATCCCCAAAGAAATACTTCGCGGCGAAGGAGGACTCTAGCCCTAGCTCATCTGAAGTTTACGAAGGACCACCACCGCTTCATAAAAGTGGTGGTCTGAAAACTAGATAAATTCAAACGAGTAAAGATAAAGTAGAATTAATTTTGCTTTATCTTTACTCTTTGGACCTTCAATGGGAACTAAAAAATATTATCTATTATCAAAATCTCCAAATTACTGTTATCTAAATCGTAAGACTCCCACTTCTATAAGTGGGAGTGATACACCTTATTCTGCTTCGGTGGGGGTAGAGTCCAGTACGATAGTCTCCAGTGGAGAGTATCGCCGAGCCGCCTTCCCAATAGAAACACTTAGCGGCGAAGGAGGTAGAGTCCATCCTACGGCGCGAAAGTATTCGTCAGTGGTACTGCGCCTTCGGCGTAAGTCTCCACTGGAGACTTACGTCACCGAAGACTCGATGTTCAACTTTAGTTAAACGAGTTCACTTGTATTGTACCTAGAGTAGTCACGTAATTATTAAAGATTTTACGTGATTATTTTGCGTTAGGGTGGTAAAATGTATAAAAAAGTTAGTAATACCTATTATGTATCACTAAACTAATATTCAACTCACTAATTCGTTAATGGTGGACTAGTTGAGTAGCAAATGACATAATTTCAGAGAGGTGCTAAATGCTAGAAATACCAAAAATCAGCAACGAACAACTATCGTGCAAAGCTCATAAGGTATTGTTATCGATGCTTCGCGAAGGCGCTTTTGACCAGACAGGAAAGTTGCCGCCAGAAGAAATTCTAGCTCAAAAGTTAGGGATTAGTCGGACGGTTGTTCGTGATGTCCTAGCTGCCTTAGAAAGTGAGGGATTTATCACCCGCCGTAGGGGAATTGGAACGATCATCAACAAACATGTGTTAAATGTAAGATCCCGACTAGATCTGGAAAAAGAATTCATGGAGGAGGTCACAGATAGCGGATATATCCCTTCAATAGGCTTTGTTATTCCTAAATTTTCCAGGGCGAATGAAGAAGCTTCAAGGCGTCTGATGATTCCCCAGGGTAATGAGCTTATTGTTGTTGAAAGGCTTATCTTAGCAAGTGGTAAGCCAGCAATCTACTGTATTGATCATATCCCACTAAACCTTATCGTGGATACTGGTTATACCTTAAGGGATTTAGAGCCCCCAATTTTTGATTTCCTTGAACGATACTGTCATTGCTCCGTTGAAATGGATTTAACCCAGATAGCGCCCTTTTTAACGGATCAGCATTTAGCCTCAATTCTCGATATTTCGGAGGGATCACCCATCTTATATCTAGATGAACTCGGATATGATATAAACCAAAAGCCAGTATTATGGTCAAAGGAATTTTATGCTCCAGGGGTATTTGAATTCACAGTCCTAAGAAGGAAAGTATGAGGTGTAGTAAATGAAAGAAAGTGTCGAATCTCTTGCTCTGGAATTGAAAGTAGCCTCAGGTCTGGAGCCGGCCGATTTACATATTACCAACCTGCAGATTTTGGATGTCTTTACTGAAACGGTCTTTCCCGGCTCAATGGTGATTAAGAACGGTAAAATCGTGGCCATCAATCCTTCCTGGGAGGTTAAGGCAGCGAGTGTCTTTAATGCCGAGGGGCGTTATGCAGTACCAGGCTTCATGGATGCCCATGTCCACATAGAACCTACATTATTAACCCCTCAAGCACTTGGAAGTGTTATTGTTCCTTGGGGAACGACGGCTATGTTTGTCGACGCTATGGAAATTGCCAACGTTGCGGGATTACCTGGTTTGCAAGAGTTGTTAAATAATACGGAAGAATTGCCTTACCGTATCTACTTGGAGGTATCATCAAGAGTGCCTACCGCTCCAGGGCTAGAAACCACTGGAGGAGTATTGGGCCTTGAAGAGGTCAAAGAACTACTAAAATTAGAAATTTCCGTCAGTCTAGGAGAACTAGACCCCTCGAAGATTCTGACTATTAGAGAAGAGTATCTGGCCAAGGTATTAAGTGCCAGAGCCAGTGGGAAAATTGCTAATGGTCATGCAATTGGGCTTGATTGGGATCAACTGAACGTTTATGCTGCTGCGGGGCTTTCTGACGACCATGAGTCCGTTACCTATGAGGAACTTTTTGAGCGTTTGCGTTTAGGAATAAAGGCACTAATTAGGGAAGGCAGCACGGAACGCAATGTCGAGGCGTTAATCAAGGGAGTTGTTGAAAATAAACTGTCTACCGAGAACTTGATGTTTTGTACGGATGACAAGCATGTTATTGATATAGCCAGGGAAGGGCATATCAGTTATAACATTCAAAAGAGCATCGATTTAGGCATGGAACCGATCCAGGCGATCAAAATGGCGACAATTAATATTGCCAAACACTTTCGGTTGGATCATCTTATTGGAGCATTAACTCCTGGGCGATGTGCAGATCTTGTTTTGTTGGACAATTTGCAAGAGATCAAACCGATTTACGTCTTTAAAAACGGAAAGCTCGTGGCTGAACACGGACAAATTAAGCACAAAACAATTAATAGAGCTTTTCCGGACTTTCTAAATTCAACCATAAAGCTATCTCCTGAGTTTAAGCCTTCAGACTTTGCAATTTTAGCAGCGGGAGAGAGTGCAAAAGTCCATGTGATTAATCTCTATCCCGATCAAATTATTAATTACGGAACTCAGGAGTGGTTAGACATTGCTGCGGGTGAAGTCAAACTAAATACTGAAGAGGATATTTTAAAAATAGCTGTGGTAGAGAGGTATGGTCAGAACGGCAGAGTTGGAGTAACCTTCGTTCGAGGGTTTAAACTCAAATCTGGCGCTCTGGCTTCCTCGGTTTCGCATGACCACCATAATATTGTCATTGTGGGTACCAATGACCAGGATATGTACCTTGCTGCCCAGGAAATCGCCCGAAATCAAGGGGGCTTAGTAGCAGTGCAAAACGCTCAGGTTCTCGGTGTTCTTCCCTTACCGATCGGTGGTTTAATGAGTCCTTTGTCAGCTGAAGAGGTTATGCAGCAGCTTAATAGTTTGAATGAGGTGGCAACTAGTTTGGGGTGTGATTTACCGGCACCCTTTATGACCTTGTCCTTTATTTCTCTGCCGACAGTACCACAACTTGGCCTCACGGATCACGGCTTAATTGATGTTCTGGGGCACAAGGTGATTCCATCTGTCCTAGAAATTAAATAGTGAGGGATTAAGATGCAGAACATTGTAGGTAACTCATTGCCCCGAGTGGATGCTTTAGCTAAAGTTACAGGACAGGCAGTATACCCCAGTGATTATTCGTTCCCTAACATGTTGAATCTTAGGATTGTTCGATCAACTCAAGCTCATGCGCTTATCAAACATATAGACACACTGCATTGTTCTGGCATAGACGGTTTGTACTGTTTTACTGCCACGGATGTTCAGGAAAACAGATTAGGAAATATTATTAAGGACCAGCCACTTTTAACGGAGGATAAGGTCCGATTCTATGGAGAACCTGTGGCCTTGATTGCCGCAGATACCCCTGAAAAAGCGGAGATCTTTGCAAAGTTCATTAAGGTAGATTATGAGCCTCTACTGGTCGTTAATAATCCGCAAGAGGCCCAGACGACTGACAGTCCTCAAATACATGAAACAGGTAATCTTCTGTCCCACATTTCGTTTCAAAAAGGAGAAGTGGAGACTTCTTTTAAACAAAGTTTTTTGATAATGGAAGATACATTTACTGTGCCGGTAGTTGATCATTTGTACTTAGAGCGGGAGGCTGGTGTATCTTACTTAGATGAAGATGGAGTTTTAAATATTATTGCGGGAACCCAGAATCCTTTTTTTGATAGGGAGGAGATTTCTCGGTGCCTAGGTATTCCAATCGATAAAATTCGGATGCGGTCAGCGACAATCGGTGGCGGTTTTGGGGGCAAAGACGGGAATACGGTTCAACTTTTTTTAGCTTTGGTAACTTGGAAGACAAGGCGGCCGGCTCGGCTGGTGTTTACTAGAGAAGAATCCTTAAGCACGACTTATAAGCGGCACGCAGCTAAGATTAAAGTAAAGTTGGGTTTGGACCCTTCGGGCTTGATCAATGCTTACCAGGGTGTGATCGAATACGATACAGGGGCCTATGCAGCTCTCGGCCCAGCAGTTTTGGGTTTAGGCGTTGAACATGCAGCAGGTCCTTATGTGATCCCCAATATTCAGATAGACGGATATCTTTGCTATACAAACAAACCACCAGCTAGTGCTATGCGAGGGTTCGGGGTGCCGCAAGTTGCCTTTGGTGTAGAGACCTTGCTGAATCGGGCGGCCATAACCTTGGGAATTGATCCCATAAAACTAAGGCGGCAAAACGCGTTGTACAAAGGAGCGGAAGGAAGTCTTGGTCAAAAAATGGAGCATTCCGTAGGACTTAGAGAGGCTTTAGATTGCTTAGGACATTCGAAACTCTGGCAGGAAAAAAGCAGGAATACTGACCCAACGCTGGGCTACGGGATGGCTGCAGGTTATCTAAGCTGCGGAATGGGTAAAGGAATACCTGACAAAGCCAAGGTGGAGATTAAAGCCTTGCCGGATAAATCCTATGAAGTAAGAATTGGGACTGTGGAAATTGGTCAGGGTAGCAGCACATTATTTGTTCAATTAGCGGCTGAGGAATTAAACGTTCCCACGGAACGAATCCGAGTCATAATGGGAGACACGGCACTTACTCATGACAGCGGTTCTACAGCGGGATCGCGTACATCCTATATCTGTGGCAATGCCCTTCTAAAAGCCGTCAAAGATTTACAGAGACAAGCGGAACAGGGAGTCCTTTACCCGATAGGAGTTGGGGAAGCAATCTTTCCGGAGGAGAAACATCTGAACTTAGGCATTGGCTGGCCACACAGCATGTATACCTTTATTGCACAGGCTGCAAAGGTCAGAGTTAACAAGCTGACAGGTGAAGTTGACCTCCTGGATGTCTTTGCAGTGACTGACGCAGGCAGAGTGATCAATCCGATTGCTTTAGAAGGTCAAATTCAAGGGGGAGTGGTCATGGGAGTAGGATATGCCCTCATGGAGCAAATAGATTTCGGACAGGGTATCCCAAAGCAGACCAGTCTCTCATCTTATCTTGTACCCACCAGCCTGGATTCGCCTAGTATTAAGGCAGTTAGTGTCTCAGCGTATGAGGAATCAGGCCCGATGGGGTTAAAAGGGGTAGCCGAAGTAGGAACGATTGTGATTGCACCAGCTATAGCTGCTGCAGTCAATGAAATAGTCGATCTACCAATTTCCGAACTTCCGATTTCACGTCAAAAAATAACAGACTATCTAGTCAAATACAGCAAAGGTGGTGGTTGAGGGGGCAAATTAGTAAGAAAAAAGAGGGTGCTCTTATAAAAAATCTAGAAGAGGAAATGAGGAGTTAAAAAATGAAAAAGAAAGCCAGTTTATTTCTTGTGTTAATGTTAGTTTTGGCCCTGCTGATGTCTGGATGTGGAGCTCAATCCACACCAACGGAAGCTACGGGAGACAAAGAGGTTAAACCCTTGAAAGTAGCATTAATCCTTCCGGGTAAAATCGATGATGTTTCTTGGAATCAAGCAATGCATGAGGGTATGAAAACGATAGAGAAAGATTATGCCGGAAAAATAGTAGTTACTTACTCTGAAAATGTCTACGAAGTATCCAATATCGAGCCCGCATTACGTGAATTTGCGTCTCAGGAGTACGATTTGATTATTGGACATGGTTTTCAATTCCAAGAACCCATTATCAAGGTTGCAGGCGAATTCCCTAAAGTGAAATTTGCGTTAGGAACCGGATTCAAAACCTTGGCAAATACAGCGATTTATGATGTCCAGTTGGAGGACGGGGGTTACTTGATGGGAACTCTTGCCGGACTTCTGACAAAGACCAACAAAATCGGGGTTGTCGGCGGAGCGGATGTTTCTGAAATTTATCGAGGACATGAAGCCTATAAATATGCCGCCAAGAAAGTTAACCCAGACGTTCAAATTCAAGAACTCTATACTGGGGACTGGCGGGATGCGGCTAAGGCCAAAGAGGGTGCAATTTCTATGTTTGATTCAGGAGCAGACCTTATCTGGCATTCTGGGGATGGGATAGGCCTTGGTGTTGTTGATGCTGGCAAGGAGAAAAATAAACTCGTCCTTGGCAATGTTGCGGATCAAAATGTCTTAGCGCCAGATAATGTGTTGTCTGGAATCGTTTACAATTGGAATCCAGTCTTAAAGCAGATTATTGACGATATTTTAAATAACAACTTTGAGAATCGCGAAGACAAGCACTATTGGTTGACTGTGGCTAATGGCGGGGTAACCGTTGCGACTTTCCATGGCTTAGATAGTCAGGTTTCTGCGGATGTAAAGGAAAAACTAGAACAAGTCAAAAAGGATTTTGTAGATAACAAGATAGAAATGCCCAAATTTGACAAATAACCAATTGAATAGAGCTTGGAAGCCGAGCTCGAGTGGAGACACGCGGGGGGAATAGAAGGACGGTTCGTGACTTAATACTAATGGAAGCAAGAGAACCGTCCCTGTTTCCCTTCGTCTTAGGAGGTGAGAAATTTGCAAGAGCTAGCGGTAAAGATGCAGGAAATTACGAAAGTTTTTAAGGGAGTCGTCGCAAATGACTGTGTAGATTTTCAGTTGAAAAAGGCATCAATCAATGGTCTGTTAGGAGAAAATGGGGCCGGAAAAACGACACTTATGAATATCCTGTTCGGGCTTTATCAGCCAGAAAGTGGAACAATTTCTGTAAATGGCACTCAAGTTGTTATTGACAGCCCATCCAAAGCTATGAGCATAGGGATCGGGATGGTCCACCAACATTTTATGCTCGTTCGCCCCATGACTGTCACAGAAAATATTATGCTAGGCATGCCTTCAAAGCGGCGCCCATTTTTGGATACTGCGAGAGTCGAGAGTGAGTTGATCGAACTCTCACAACGATATAACCTTAAAGTCGATCCTAAAGCCAGAATATGGCAGCTTTCCGTTGGTGAACAGCAGAGGGTCGAAATCCTCTCCGTCCTTTATCGCGGTACGGAAATCCTAATCTTAGATGAACCGACGGCAGTTTTGACGCCTCAGGAAGCAAATCACCTTTTTGACGTCTTGCGGATCATGCGAACAGATGGAAAATCAATCATTTTAATAAGTCACAAATTGGAAGACGTCTTGGCAATCGCCAATGAAGTCACGGTCTTGCGGGATGGCCAGTTGGTAGGCCAAGCACAAGTCACTGCAGAAACAACTAAGCGTGATTTAACTAACATGATGGTCGGTCGGGATGTATTGTTCAAGTTTGATAACCAGGATTCTGCCCTGGGTAAGATTAAATTGGTCGCTGAGGGAATTAGCGCAAAGAATGACAAAGGGCTTATGGCTTTAAATAAAATAAGTATCTCCCTACGTGCGGGAGAAGTGGTGGGGATTGCTGGTGTTGATGGCAATGGTCAAAAAGAGCTATGTGAAGTTCTAACGGGTTTAAGGACAATGCTGTCGGGCAAAGTAACCCTCAATGGCAAGGACCTCACAGAGAGAAACCCAAAGGAGTTCATTAAGTCAGGTATTGCTCATATTCCGGAAGATCGTCACAAAACTGGCTTGGCTTTGAACTTTTCTCTTAGTAAGAACTTTATTCTCAAAGAATTTGATAGTTCGCGTTTTTCGCGGCGGGGGTTCCTTAATTTTAAAGCGATAAAGGAAAATGCTGAGCTACGCATGGCTGAGTACAAAATTAAAGCTAAGGAACACGGCGTCAAGGCTAAAGACCTTTCTGGCGGAAATCAGCAGAAAGTCATTTTAGCTCGCGAGCTAAGCTCCAGACCTGAGGTTATCATTGCCAATCAACCTACAAGGGGTTTAGATATTGGGGCTACTGAGTATGTAAGACAAAAACTTCTCGAAGAAAAAGCTAAAGGGGTCGGAGTTTTATTAATCTCGGCTGATCTTGAGGAGATCAGACAGCTATCTGATCGCATTGCCGTCATTTATGAAGGGCGGATTATGGGTATTCTCGATAAATCGGCTAGTATTGAACAGATCGGCCTTTTGATGGCTGGTGTGGAGGCAGAAGGGGTGGAAGTATGCTGAAAGTATGGGCTATCATAAAACGCATCTTAGTCAGTATTCTTCCGTCGGTAGTCGCAGTTGCCTTAGCCTTTGGTGTGGGTGCGCTCTTACTTCTTGTTGCCGGCAAGCATCCAGGCGAAGCCTTCTTGACTTTATTTATGGGTGCCCTGGGTTCCCCCAACCGCATAGCGGAGACATTGGTGAGAGCCGTTCCTTTGATGATTTTGGCATTAGGCATTTCGATTGCTTTTAAGAGTCAGATTTGGAACATTGGTGGAGACGGTCAGTTTATGATGGGTGCAACCTGTGCGGTGTTTGTAGGTCTTAATCTTAATCTGCCGCTTGTGCTTTTGTGGCCTGTCACCTTTTTGGCGGCCTTTATAGGGGGAGGCTTGTGGGGAGGGTTAGCAGGGTTGATGCGGGCCAAATTCAATGCCAATGAAGTTATAACAACTTTAATGCTTAACTATATCGCCATGCACCTCTTATCATGGCTGATCAGAGGACCAATGATCGATCCCTTGGGGCAGGGTTTCCCTCAAACTGCATTACTAGCACAGTCAGTGCACTTACCTATTATTTTCGGTGGAACTAGATTGCATTTTGGCTTAGTGATTGGCTTACTAATCATGGCAGCAGGATATTTCTTCTGGCGAACGACAGTCGGTCTGAAAATCGAATTGGTGGGAGAGAGCGAACATGTTGCTCGCTATTGCGGTATACAGGTGCCGAAAACGATCATCCTTACCATGTTTATTTCAGCAGGTCTTGCTGGAATTGCCGGATGGAATGAAGTATTTGGAGTGCAATACCGATTACTGGATGATATTTCATCTGGTTTTGGCAATCTGGCGATTGTCGTGGCTCTGCTTGGAAATTTGCATCCCTTGGGTATTGTCATCTCAGCATTTTTCTTTGCAGCATTAATGGTTGGCGGCAATACGATGCAACTCATGGTAGGGATTCCCTTTTCTTTGGTAACCGTTATTCAGGGTTTAGTGATCATCTTTGTGATTAGCCGAGTGGTTTACACTCAATGGAGGGATCGACTTGCAATCAGACGTTTTAACAGTGGGGTTTCTGGTCAGTCTTCTGGCAGGAGCCATTAGATTGAGTATTCCAATTCTCTTGCCTGCCTTAGGAGAGATTTTTACCCAGCGCTCGGGGATACTTAACCTCGGGTTAGAGGGGATTATGTTGATGGGTGCCCTAGGAGGCTTTGCAGGAACGTTTTTTACACACAATTTGTGGATTGGTCTATTGTGTGCGGTGCTTGTCGGTATGCTATTTTCCCTAATTATGGCGTTTCTTAGTATTACGGTTAAAGCAAATCAGGTTATCGCAGGGACCGCCTTGACAATCTTGGGAACGGGTTTATCTGCCTTTTTATTTCGGGCGATTTTCGGTATTCAAAAGCTTCCCCCCCAAGTAGAGTCCTTTCAACCTCTCAAATTTCCAATCCTTACGGATATACCGGTTCTGGGACCGATTTTCTTTAACCACAATATTTTAGTTTATCTAACTTTTGTTTTAGTTATTGTTACAGCGGTTGTTCTAGAGAAAACGACCTTTGGCTTGAAGGTACGGGCTGTTGGAGAGAATCCAAAGGCTGCTGATTCTAAAGGGATTCATGTTCAGTTAGTTCGTTATATCTGCGTAGCGATTGGCGGCGCATACGCCGGACTGGGCGGTGCCTTTCTTTCGATTGGTTTCATGAATACTTTTCTTGATCGGATGGTCTCCGGAAGGGGTTTTATTGCCGTGGCCGTCGTCATATTCGCCAGGTGGAATCCTTACCGTGCCTTGGCTGCTGCGCTCTTGTTTGGCGGGGCCGATGCCTTGCAAATGAGATTACAGGCTATAGGAGTACCTATTCCTCACCAGTTTTTGTTGGCCTTGCCATATGTCCTAACGATTCTAGTGCTAGTAAGTGTGTCTAAGAAAGCAGAATTCCCCGCAGCCTATACTCTTCCTTATACTAGGGCCGAACGCTAAGGGAAATGGAGTTTTTAACATGCAACGAAATACCAGGTCTTGGATAGGACTGCTTATCGTTTTGCTTTTATTGACTATAAGTGCAGGGATTTCTAATGTACCAAGTCAGTGGCAGGCTGCAAAACGGGTCAATGGTTTTAATGAGGCCATTAATGCCAACAGGCCAGCGGACATTTACCCTTATTTAATCCCAGAACTGAGGGAAATGCTCTCTAAGGGAGAATTTGTACAAAATTTTGCCAAAGAAAGATCTTATCCTTATTTGTCTCCCTTGTATGTCTATTTAGATGAAGTTAAACTCACTGCGGATCGGCGGTCAGGTGAAGCGATCTCCACAGTGGCCGCGCGGTTACCGGGACAGAAAATGAAGGTTAAACTCATCTATATAAGAGGGCAATATTATATAGAAGCTTTTCGGGACATTGCCGATGAAAGTTATTTATTAAAATTCCAAAACATAGAAAAATAGACAACCCATAATTGTTTATATCGTTGATAAGGTACCCTATGAGTAAAACTAAGTTAGGTAGGGGATGGGGCATATGAGTTTGAGGACTTTTTCTCCGCAAAGTGAGCTTGAGGCGTTGGAATTAATAAACGATGGATTAGAGGGTATGCTTCCTATTGCCGGGGGTACCAATGTGTTGGTGGATATTAAACAAGGTAAGGTTACTCCGCGGGCTTTGGTGGACTTATCTAGAATTAATAAATGGAAGAAGATTGAGCTGACGGAGGGGGGATTGGAAATTGGTCCCCTTGTTACTCATTCGGAACTTGAGGCTAGTCCCTTGGTTACAAAACTATTTTCAGCCCTAGCCATGGCAGCATCAGCTGTAGGTAGCCCGCAAATAAGAAATCGGGGGACATTAGGGGGTAATTTGCAGAGTGCCTCTCCAGCTGCAGATTGTGTACCGCCTCTGCTTGTTTTTGATGCTAGTTTGACACTCGTAAGTCTTTCAGGAAGACGTGAAGTTAGTGTGGCAGATTTTTTTCTGGGGGCAGGTAAAACAGTCCTCAGATCTAATGAATTAATTAGTAAGATTTCTATAATGAATTGGCCTAAGCAAATTTCGATCTTCAGGAAAGCAGGTCTGCGTAAGGCTTTGGCAATTTCTTTAGTTAATTTAGCGGTAAGCTTAGAACTCGATGAGGATAACCGATGCAGCAAAGCTCGCGTTGCATTTGGCTCAGTTGCACCGACCCCTATTCGTGCAAAAAGGGTTGAAGCTTTCTTAAGAGGCCAGATTATAGATTCTGACATAATTAAGGCAATATTAGAGATTTTGGAGCAGGAGATTTCCCCAATCACTGATCTTCGAGCTTCTGCGACATACAGAAGATACTTAGCAAAAGAGCTGTTAAGGGAGTCGATTTTCAATTTGATGAATAACAAGGAGGAGTACAGATGGCCGAAACCACAGTGAGTTTATCAGTCAATGGCAGACCTACAGTGGTTCAAATTGACGATAGCAGAACTCTCCTTCATTTAATTAGGGAAGTGCTCGGACTTAAAGGGACCAAAGAAGGGTGCGGTGAGGGCGTTTGTGGAGCGTGTACAGTACTTCTCGATGGACAAGCAGTAAATGCCTGTTTAGTTCTTGCTGTGCAGGCGGAAGGAACAGAACTACGCACGATTGAAGACCTTGGAACTGAGGGAAATCTTCATCTTTTGCAAAAAGCGTTTATTGAAGCTGGAGCTGTACAGTGTGGTTACTGTACGCCGGGTATGATTTTATCAGCCAAGGCGCTCTTGGATAAAAATGCTAATCCTAGTGAAGCGGAAATTCGTCGGGGATTATCTGGCAATCTCTGTCGCTGCACGGGTTATCAGAAGATAATTGAGGCGGTACAACTTGCTTCAAAAGATAAGGGTTAAAAGAAGAAGTATCATATTACATCTTGGAAAAAGCCTTTAGAAAAAGAGTTTGATCTTTTGCTAAAGGCTTCATTAAATTTAGTGTTCAATTGACTTCAAACTCATCTTATATGCAATGATTAGTTCATTAAATTGCTCTGGGGGAGCTCCTTTTCGAATTAGCATTTGAGCTTTTTGGAAAAGGTGTTTATGCACATCTTCTCTGCTGCCTAAGAAACTGATCATCTTTTTAAGCCCAGGGTCGTTTGTCATTGTGAAATGATGATTGTATAAGAGCCGTGCCCGAACTTCAGCTTCGACGTCTGCTTGAAGCATAGAAATGGGATCTAAGGTTTGATCCACATAACACATATTCCAGGGGATTCCTCGCGAATTGACATAACTTAAGGGTGGTCCTCCTAACTTGTTAATTGCGACTGCAATCATTTCCATGTGACCCATTTCCTCGGCAGCGATCATACCTAATAGATCACGGAGATAACGGTTAGTCATATTGGAACGGTGATTTAGGTACTGGGTCGCAGCAGAAAATTCACTGTCCTTTCCCCCGTAGTGCTCAAGCAGCGTTTGGCCAAATGCCGGATTACGGGACTCAACTTGAACCGGATAGAACAGAGGCTTGCTATAACTAAACATTGTTGTCCCTCCTTATGACAATAGAATTCCTGAATTCATTATATGATTCAGGAATTCTATTGGTTATAGTATTACTTCGGGCAAGATTCTAACGTTTCTTGTCACTGAAACCTGTGAAAAAGTAGATTTGGTTTTTGGGATATGATATACCATGCATCACTTGCCTTTGTCCAATAGAAGGAATTATAATTGCGTTAAAAGTAAACATAAAATGTTAAGGGGAGAAGGAAAATGGCACATCATTTTTCAAGGAAAATGTAAATAAGAAGGAGAGCGCAATGATTTCACAACTTTGGGATTTGCTAATTGCGTTTGCTAGAGCTAGTAACCTCGGCTTCGGCGGCGGGCCAGCAGTCATTCCTCTCATTAAAATCGAAGTCGTTGAGAGATATCACTGGATGACTAACGCCGAGTTTACGGATGCGCTTGCCGTGGGAAATGCCCTGCCTGGTCCAATCGCAACAAAATTGGCCGGATATGTTGGGTATCAAGAGGCCGGATGGTTAGGAGCCTTGGTAGCAAATATTGGGGTTATTTTACCTACTGCACTCGCTGTCATTTTACTGGCACAATTTTTGATGAAGTACTCGAATTCTCCAGTCTTAAAAGGAATGCTAAAAGGAGTACGCCCCGTTGTAGTAGTCCTAATAGCTCAAACTGCGTTTGAAATGGGTATAGGATCTTTTCCGAATCTAACGACTTGGGGTATTGCTTTGGCGACGGTGGTTTCTTTATACTGGTTGAAATTGCATCCCGCGCTGATTATCATATTATCTATGGCCTTTGGATTATTGGTTTTTCGCTAAGACTTAGATGATTTAACTAAACTTAGGTCGTATAATTACGGAGTAAGTTTCCTAGATGCTCTTATAAACATGGTGTTAAAAGGGGGTGTTCTTCGTGCCTGGAAAACTCTGGGATCTATTTATTGCCTTTACTCGTGCTTCAAACTTAGGATTTGGGGGAGGCCCTTCACTAATTCCCCTTATTAAAGCAGAAGCGGTGGATCGTTATCAGTGGATGGATAACGAAGAGTTTGCAGATTCCTTAGCTATTGGGAATGCCTTACCTGGGCCTATCGCCACGAAAATGGCATCCTATATTGGCTATAAGGTTGCAGGTTGGCTGGGAGCTTTAGCCGCGACAATTGGAACAGTCGCTCCTACGGTAATCATTGTAGTGTTATTAGGTAGTCTGATTACAAAATATTCTAACTCTCCAGAACTCAAAGCGATGCTCCAGGCGGTTCGGCCAGTGGTAGTTGTTCTCGTAGCTGAAACTGCTTATGACATGGGTAAGAAATCTTTCCCAACCAGCAGTACATGGGGAATTGCAGTTGTGACGGTGTTTCTGCTATATTTTTCCAATATCCACCCTGCCTTCATTATTGTAGCATCCATGTTGTTTGGTTGGGCAATGTATGGGCGGACTAAGAAGTAACCAAAGCAAAGAGATTTTAGAAGTGACTTGACATTGATTGGAAAACAGGCAATAGTTATAGAAGTTCATTTATAGAACTGGAAAAAGTTTGTAGGAGGGGTATGGATGAATGAGTGCGTATTTTGTACACTACCAGAGACAGTTAACCTTGTAGAGAACGATCTAGCCCGGGCATTTTATGATAAGTTTCCAGTCAGCGAAGGACATGTCCTGATTGTTCCCAAAAAGCACGCTTTAAGTTTCTTTGATGCGACTCCAGAGGAGATGGCCTGTGTCGGAGATCTTCTAACGAGAGTGAAAGAGCTGCTAGATAATCGGTTCCACCCTGATGGTTACAATATCGGCGCAAATGTAGGAACTGCTGCTGGGCAGACAGTTTTTCATTGGCATATACATGTCATCCCTCGTTATAATGGAGACGCAGGAACTGTGAGGTGGCATACATAAAATGATCAATCGGGAAAGATTGTTGGCTGAGTTTTTGGAACTAACCAGAATCGATTCTCCGACCAAGAATGAACGACAAATCGCAGATATACTTAAAAATCGTCTGGAAAGTTTAGGTATGGTAGTAACAGAAGATGATGCTGGCCAAACCATTGGGGGTAATTGCGGTAATGTTTTTGCCTACTTAAAAGGTAATCTTCCAAAGGCTCCAATTGTTTTATTTTCGGCCCATATGGACACGGTAGACCCCTGCCTAAATATCGAGCCGGTGCTGCATGAAGGAGTGATCACTTCGGCTGGGCCGACAATCTTAGGAGCAGATGACAAATCTGGGATAGCACCAATCCTGGAAGCCCTTAGAACTATTAAAGAGCAAAGAATCTCGCATGGCGATATTCAGGTTATTTTTAGTGTAGCAGAAGAAGGGGGTCTCAATGGTGCTAAGAATCTTGATAAAACGCTATTGAAAGCTGACCTTGGATTTGTCATGGATTGCGTGGGTGGACCAGGAGAAATCATTCTTGCGGCCCCAGGGCAAGATCGTATTAATGTGATGATTAAAGGCAGGGCATCTCATGCTGGTTTTGCTCCAGAAGATGGAATCAGTTCAATTGTAATAGCTGCCAAGGCGATTTCAAGTATGCCAACAGGCAGAATTGATGAGGAAACGACTGCGAATATTGGAACGATTCAAGGCGGTAGGGCAACAAATATTGTGGCTGACAAAGTTGACATTACTTGTGAATCAAGAAGCAGAAATTTAATAAAACTAGAATACCAAACGGCTCAAATGCGTGAAGCGTTTCAACGCTGTGCCGAGGAGATGGGTGCAGTTGCAGAAATTGAAGTTATCCGGTTATATGAGCCATTTATACTGACGGAAGAGTCCCAAGTGGTAGCCATTGCTGGCCAGGCAGCCAGGTCTGCCGGCCTGACAGTAATCACTGGGGCAACCGGCGGGGGCAGTGATGCCAATTATTATAACCGCTATGGTGTACCGTGCGTTGTTTTGGGCACTGGGATGCAAAAGCCCCATACAACTGAGGAATGGATTAAGGAAGAAGATTTGTACAGGACAGCGAAATTGGTAGTCGAGATCATTAAAACTGTTGCGAAGGTTGAAACAAAATAGTGCTAAATCGTTAAGATATACAACGTTAATAAGCAGGAAGACTTTAGTAAGACGCATATATTTGAGAACGAGCTGTTTGCTGTATATGCTGAAACTGGAGAAAAGAAGGCTATCCTTATCGGATAAGCCTTCTTTCTTATACTAATCAGAAAGTATAACTTTTCGTTACATACTGCAAGAAGGTTAACCCGTGCGAAGACGGTGTCTTCGTCGTCTGAAGCATAAGTGCAACTATGGCAATCGCCTGCGCCTGAAGGCTGACAGAATGACTAATACGTGCAAAGACAGTGTCTTCGTGGGCACTAGCCAAGTTTTCTAAATTATTGATCGAATAGAAGTGTTTTGATAATTCTGTGATTGGTTAAAGGAAAAGCAAGAGGTTTATCGAAATAGTAAGAATTGATAAGTCTATCGCTGCTTATAACTTAATATTTAAGCAATAGGGCATGACCGAGAAAGTAAATTAAGGAAATAGATAAAGCAAAGAAATAAAGCTAAGAAAATTGATGAAAACAGGATGGGAATTTAATTAGTCCTGACTAACGGAATGGGGGATAGATTTATTTGATAAATATCCTTGTAGTCGATGATGAAAGACTAAATCTCGTAGTCGCTGAAGCCTACCTGAAAAGAATGTCGAAGGAATATAAGGTGATTTTAAGCCAAAGCCCATTGGATGTGGAAAAACTTGTCGTAGAGAATGATATAGATATTGTTCTATTGGACATTATCATGCCTTTAATGAATGGTACTGAGGTCATTGAACAACTTAGAAAAAACAATAATTTTAATGATGTTCAAATCATTATGCTTACGTCTTTAACTGATTCAGAAACGTTCAAAGTCTGCTTTGATATGGGGGCAGATGATTATCTTAAAAAGCCAATTGATGTGACTGAACTGCAGGCAAGGTTGAAAGCGGCTGCTAAAACCCGAAACAATGCCAAGATTCTTAAGAAAATGTACCAACGGTTGAGGGACCAAAATTCTGAATTAAAGGAATTAAATAAGGTCTTAAAAGAAGCCCAATTTCACATGATTCAAAAGGAAAAATTGGCATCCATCGGGGAGCTTGCGGCAGGAGTGGCACATGAGATTAATAATCCGTTAGGTTATGTGGGAAGCAATATTGAGACAATGAATAATTTTGCAGGAAAAATAAAGCAAGTTGTCGGTGCTTACAGAAAGAGTTTGGAAGGTCTGGAGCAACTGGATTTGTATCACAAAGAGGGACAAGTTTACTTCACCAATGTCCGTGAGGCTGAACGCAAATTTAAATTTGATTTTGTTATGGACGAGCTTGATTCAATATTGAAAGATTCTGGAGAGGGTATCGAGAGGATTTCTAAGATTGTCCAAACACTTAAAAATTTTGCCCGAACCGGAACGGAAAATGAAACTGCTTACAATAATATTAATTCAATTATAGAAGATGCCTTACTGATTGTAAAAAATGAGGCCAAGTATACGATAGATATTGAAACGCATCTTGAGGAAGTACCTGAGCTGGAGTGCAATAGAGGCCAGTTGGGACAAGTGATATTAAATATCTTGGTGAATGCAATACAGGCTATCAAGACTCAAGACAGGAGCGAACGAGGGTGTATTTCTATTGCATCCGGAACTGAAAAAGAAGCAGTGTTTATAAAAATATCGGATGATGGCCCGGGCATACCTGAGGAAATATTAGGAAAAATATTCGATCCTTTTTTCACTACTAAGGACGTTGGACAGGGAACTGGACTAGGCTTAAGCATCTCGCATGACATTATCGTCAATAAACACAATGGAATGATTACAGCCGGAAATAGGACTGAAGGTGGTGCTTGGTTTAATATTTCTATACCTTTAAAAAAAGAAGGGTGAGATGACAATGAGAAGGTCTATAATATTTCTAGGTCTTATTGTTTTTCTTGTACTAATTATTTCGGCCTGTGGAGTGAAACCAGCCGATGACAGTTTGGTTAAGGGAAAAGTACAAGATCAGGAGAGCATTCAATCGGGACAAAAGAAAATGGTCGTGGCTTTGGTTATGAAAACACTTACCAATCCTTTTTTTGTACAAATGGAGAAAGGTGCAAGAACAGCAGAAACCGAGTTCGGAATACAGTTACAGGTTAGAACCGGCGCTAAAGAGACATCTATTGAGCAGCAAATTCAAATTGTGGAGGAACTAATTCTTCAAAAGGTGGATGCTATCGTTATTGCACCCGGAAGCTCGACAGAACTTGTAAAAGTTTTAAAAAAGGCTCAGGATGCCGATGTAAAGATAGTTAACATAGATAATCGTCTTGATAAAGATGAGTGCCTGAAGGAAGGGCTTAAAGACATCCCTTTCATTAGTGTAAAAAATGATGAAGGTGCTTATCTGTCAGTAAAGGAACTATGCAAGCTTCAAAAGGGAGATAGAGAAGCGATCATTTTTGAGGGAATTCGCCAAGCAGAAAATGCCAAACTGAGGAAAGAAGGAGCTGAAAAAGCATTTAAAGAAGATCCTGAGATTCGGATAGTGGCTTCTGAAACGGCAAATTGGAAAATAGATGAGGCTTACGAGATCTCGAAGGTTTTATTTAAGAAGTATCCACGAACTTCCCTTGTATTTTGTGCCAACGACATGATGGCACTCGGTGTTGTCCAATATCTCAAAGAAAACGACAGAAAGGATGTTTTGCTGGCCGGTTTTGACAACATTGAGGATGCACAAAAAGAAATCAATAACGGTTGGATGCAGGTTACCGTTGATCAACAAGCAGATGTGCAGGGGTATAAGGGAGTGGAAGCCGCGGTAAAGCTAATCAAGGGTATTGAGGTTGAAAGTGAGCTGTATGTGCCCATAAAAGTAATCAACAAGGACACTCTTTCGAAATGAAGGTGATATGATGAGAGGCTTCACTGTCCGAAAGAAAAGTCTCACGAAAAGGTTGCTTGTTTATATGCTTTTAATAGGCTTACTTCCTTTGCTTCTTTTTGGAATTATATCCATCGTAAGCACCAACAGTGTAATAAAAAATGAAACCTTGAATTTTCATGAACAGTTTGTTGACCAGAGAAAGCAGTACATAGACCTTGTAATGAGCGATATTGAAAGTCTGGTCGCCAATTTGTCAGGCATTGATGAGATAAAGGAAGGACTCACAAAAAGCCCTGCAGATTCCTCATATGACAGACTTTCGACTCAAGCAAAGATTGGCTATATATTAAATGGTTATACAAACTTAAAAGGACTTATTTCTATTGATCTATTCTCGGATCTTGGGATTCACTTTCATGTCGGTGAAACCCTTAATGCCAGTAATATCAATCTTGAACTTAAAGAGCAATTATTCAAGGAGACCATTGACTCCAATGAGTTTGTATATTGGAGCGGAATAGAAAGCAGTATTAATAAGAATTCGAAATACCCTTATGTCATCATGGCTTCCAAGGTTCTAAAAACAGAGCATACCGTAAGTCAAGGACAACGTTTTTCTGGGCTTCTTGTTATAAGTTATGATCCCGCCGTTTTCACCGATGGTTTTATAAAGTACCAGAATGAGGAGGGGTACTCAATGATAGTGGATGCCAAAAAGCGCATTCTCTATCATCCAGATACGCAATATATAGGTAAAACTATTTCAGACAACGTTGGAGTTAATCTCACAAATCAAAAAGGTTTTTTTGAACAAAGTATTAATGGGGAAAAAACATTGGTGGCATATTCCAAGACTCAAAGAGGAGGCTGGATAATAAGCAGCCAGATTCTGTTAGAAAGGATCTATAACAAAAGTAGAATCATTAATGTATATTTCGCGGGATTGCTATTAATTGCAATTATTACGATTGCGGTTTTTGGGCTTAAGGTTTCCAAGTACGTCGTTCTTCCCATTAGAAAAGTCACCGATACGTTCCGTTCCTTGCAGAAGGGAGATCTTGAAAATCCAGTGCGCTTTGATTTGCGAAGCGGAGATGAAATAGGGGAACTCGGTAACCTTTTTAATAGCTTTATTGACGCTAGAGAAGATATCACAATCCAAAAGAAACTTGAAAGAAAGTTGAGTGAGCAAAACAGTGAATTGCAAGAAACACTCGAAAAATTAAAAACCACTCAGACCCAAATGCTTCAGCAGGAAAAACTTGCAGGTATAGGTCAACTTGCTGCCGGCGTGGCCCATGAGGTTAATAATCCCCTGGGGTTTGTGGCGGGTAATGTTGATATGCTCAACAAGTATATTGCTAGGTACGAAAAGATTATGAATGAGGTGCAAAAATTCAAGGATATGGGTATAAGTGATTTAGTTATAGCAAGTACTGCCTTGAATCAGCTATGGAAAGAAAGTAAGATCGATAGAATTCGAAGAGACATGACGGAAATTTTGGCAGACACGCAAGAAGGCATCAACAGAATTGCCAATATTGTCAATGGGCTCAAGGGTTTTTCTCGTACCAATCTGAATGATGAAAAGTATATGTTCAACCTAAATGAAGGCATCAAAACTACACTATTAATCGTCAACAACGAACTTAAGTACCACTGTGATGTTCAATATAAAGCCGGAGAACTACCTGATATCTATGCCAATGGTGGGCAGATCAATCAGGTCTTATTAAATATCATTATTAATGCAGTTTATGCCATAAAGGAAAAACATGAAGAAGGTAAAGGGATAATCACTATCAAGACATTCAGCGATGGTATATTTGCAGTTTGCAACATTGAGGATAATGGGTGCGGAATGACAGAAGCAACAAAATTGAGGATTTTCGAGCCCTTCTTTACGACCAAGCCTGTGGGGCAAGGCACTGGACTGGGACTCGGTATAGCCTATGATATTATTTCCACGAAACACGCAGGGAAAATAGACGTGGAGTCAGAAGTGGGCATTGGTTCAAAATTTATTATTTCGTTACCATTAGTAACAAATAGGGCATCAGAGGAGGAGCCTGCTTGAAAAGAATACTATTCGTTGATGATGAAGTTCAAATTTTAAAATCTCTCAAAAGATTATTTATTGACACCGATTATGATGTTCTTACAGCTGAGAATGGAAATGAAGCTTTAAATATCTTTGAGAATGAGGAAATTAATCTAGTCGTTAGCGATATGCGGATGCCATATATGGATGGATACCAACTGTTGTGCAAAATAAGAGAAAAATATCCCAAAGTCTTAAGGGTTATTCTAAGTGGGTATGCAGATGAAAAACTCGTATTTAAGGCTTTGCAGCAAAACGTCTCGAAACTGTATATGTTCAAGCCCTGGAATAATGATGCCTTGCTTAAACTTGTGGAGCAAATTTTTGAAACAGAAGACTTGCTTTCCAACAGCGACCTCTTGCTTCTCGTGAACAACTTTGAAGAACTCCCAACGATAGAATCCAGTTATCAAAGAGTTATTGAAATGATTGATAACGATGCGGAAATTGTTGAAATATCGCGAGAAATAGAACGGGACTTATCCATATCAACAAAGGTATTACATATTGCCAACTCAGCCTTTTATGGGGTTAAGACGGGTTCGGTAAAGCAAGCGGTTACCTACTTGGGTCTTCAGAATATCCGAAACCTCATTCTTGCTACCTCCATTATAGATTCGATGGGTGATACGGGTGTAGGAACAGACTTTCCGGAAGAACTATGGAATCATGCTTTTTTAACAAACAAGATATTGCATTTTTTATTTGAGAAATGCTTACAAAAAAAGATGCCTGAATTGGCTAATTCGGCTGGATTGCTCCACAATATTGGGATTGTATTCATGCTCAAATCCTTTTCAATGAAGTATATATTTTTCGTAAAGGAAGCTAAAAAAGATGGATGGGATTTGATTGAGCTTGAAAAGGCCGAGTTCAAAGCTACTCATCAAGAAACAGGAGGATATCTTCTAAGATGGTGGGATCTGCCTTTTCCCATCGTGGAAGCTGCTCTTTACCACCACAATCCATTTGATGAAAGAATCGTGAATTCTGAACTGGTTATAGGGGTTCATATAGCACAAAACTATGCCTGGGACATGATGAAAGTTCCACAGATGACAAAGTTTTTCCCGGAAGCTTTTGCGAAGATAGGCTTAACCCAATCTGAATTTGAAGAAAAACTAAACACGGTAACGTGGGAATAAATTGATTATTCGAGGAGGCTAATTATGTCCAAACAGGCAACCGTTCTTTTTGTAGATGACGAAGAAAATATATTGAATTCCCTGAGAAGAGGGTTAATCGATGAGGAGTACGATTGCCTATTTGCCTCTAGTGGTCAGCAGGCACTTGAAGTACTTGAAAAAGTACCAGTGAGCGTTATTGTGAGTGATATGCGTATGCCGGGGATGGATGGGCTGACGCTTCTTAAAGAAGTTAAAAAAATGTATCCTAAAACTGTAAGGATCGTCCTTTCTGGGTATGCCCAACTTCAACAAATTATTGCTACCTTAAACCAAGCGGATCTCTTTAAATTTATCTTGAAACCATGGAAATTAGAGGAAGAATTCAAAGGGGTTATTCATCAAGCATTGGAGTATCACAGGCTGCAAGAAGAGAGGGATGAGTACAAGGAAACCCTAAAAATGCAAAACCAAGCTTATCAGAATATTCTAAAGAGTATCGAAGATGTGATGTCTGATGCGAAAAGAAATGCTGAGGTTCAAGCCCACATCGGGAGCTGTGCTTTTGATATAATTCTCGGAGAAATAAATAAAGAATGCAGTTCGGCAATAATTAAAAGAAAGCTTGAAACTGCCTCTGCAATTTTAAGAGCAATTATAGGGATTTCACTTGAAGAGATATCAGAAAAAACTATTTTGGAATTTTCCAATGAAATGAAAGAAGAAATCTCATCAAATAGAGTAAAGACATTAAATATAGAGGTTAAAGCAAATAAGACTGATACTATGAAAACCAATTATAAATTAATATATAGCTTACTAAATGCTGTTGTAAATCTGTTGAATGGAGAAGCCAAAAGCAAACTTATAAAAATATCCTGTCAAATGGATCAAGACAATGGCGAACGAATGTTTAGCCTTTTCTTGCTTTTAGAAAATCCTTCAGAGGTTAATACAGGATTGCTCAAAAAAGAGTTTGAACAACAACTGGATGCCTGTATTACAGTACTAAATCCTCTTCTTACCTATATAATGAAGCTTCTTAAAGGCAGCTTTCGTTGTGCAAGAGTTGACTTAAAGGTGGCAGCAAAGTTTAAATTTCGAGTATAGTTTAAAATACCTGTATGTTAAAGACTAGAATTCATACCTGATCATAAGTACACGTGTTAAGAAGGAGTCGCAGCGCGCTCCTTTTTCGTACTTGCTTAATTACTTAAGAATTTAAGCTTATGGCTTGGTAAAATTAATTAAAAATACTCGAATGCGGATAAAATAAAAAAAAAATCATTAAGAAAGGTGAGGAAGATTTGAGCAAAGATTATTTTAGAGATAATTTAGATGGACGTCAGGCAGAACGAGAGTGGATGGTACAAACCCAGCTTAGAGGTCGAGACATCACGGATGAGGCCGTTATTAATAGTATGCTTACGGTTCCACGACACAAGTATGTGAAGGAGGATAAACAAGCGTTTGCGTATTATGACACCGCCTTGGAAATAGAAGCGAAGCAAACAATTAGTCAGCCTTATATTGTAGCCCTAATGGCTCAAGCATTAGAGCTAAAAACGAGTGATAAAGTCTTAGAAATTGGAACGGGTTCTGGTTATTCGGCTGCGATACTATCTCGAATGGCTCAGAGCATTTATACAATCGAGCGTCATAGCTTACTCGCTCATCTTGCGAAGGAACGATTTAGCAGTCAGGGTTATAAAAATATTGAAATACGCGTTGGGGACGGCACGCTTGGATGGTTAGAAAAAGCACCATTTGATGCCATTTTGGTAACGGCGGGAGGCCCAGTGATCCCGGATTTCTTAATCGATCAATTAGCTTTTGGGGGTCGCTTGGTTATTCCGGTTGGAAATAAGGACGATCAACATCTATTGCGTGTCATTAAAACACAAAACAGTGAATTGTTAGAAGAAAATTTAGGGGCGGTACGTTTTGTTCCTCTAATTGGTACAAAGGGCTGGAGTGAGGCAGATAATGGAACAATTACTTCAGGCATTTGAAGTTAAAGTGAATTAATCGAGGGGCTTAGCGCCACTTATCGACCGCTAAGAAGCGGGGGATTAGCGGCGGTTAGCCATCCTTATAAAACCTTATTAGTTAAAACCCTTAACGGGTCTTTTTTTGTTATAATAAGGACAGGTAGAAAGTAACTAACTAACTTAAGGAGTTGTTCTTATTATGATGGAAATGGCCTTGGAGGTACTGCAAAGGTATTTCGGGTATACTCAATTTCGAGATGGCCAGCAAAAAGTGATTGGAAGTTTACTCCAGGGTTCGGATACATTAGCCATTATGCCAACAGGGGCAGGAAAATCACTTGCTTACCAAATACCCGCCCTCTTGTTTAAAGGTACAACTGTCGTTATATCGCCGCTGATTTCCTTAATGAAAGATCAAGTGGATGCATTGCAACAATACGGAGTTCCAGCAACTTTTATTAATAGTTCACTATCTCTCAAGGAAGTTAGGTCACGGATTGACCGGGTTGCACGTGGTAAATATAAGCTCTTGTATATTGCGCCAGAACGATTAGAGTCCGATAGTTTCCGGAGTCTTTTGGAGTCTTTGCAGGTCTCCTTCTTGGCGATTGATGAAGCTCATTGTGTTTCTCAGTGGGGACATGATTTTCGGCCTAGTTACCTGAATTTGGGGAATTTTCTTAAGTCCCTTCCCCAGAAACCACTAATCGGAGCTTTTACAGCAACGGCGACCGAGGATGTTCAGGCTGATATCGTCCGTCTGTTGGGATTGAGCGATCCTGGTATATTTGTTACTGGATTTGATCGTCCGAATCTTATGTTTTGTACGTTTCGAGGAGAGAACAAGAAAGATTTTTTACTTGAATATACAAAAACTCATGTAGACCAATCTGGAATTATTTATGCCGGGACGCGCAAAGAAGTGGACAATCTCCAGAGCTTTTTAACCAAAAGCGGCCTAAAGGTTGGAAAATATCATGCGGGTATGACCGACGAAGATCGCCTAAAAAGCCAAGAAGATTTCCTCTTCGATGAAATAACTGTTATGGTAGCTACCAACGCGTTTGGGATGGGAATTGATAAATCCAATGTTCGATATGTAATTCATTATAATATGCCAAGAAATATGGAAGCATACTATCAAGAGGCAGGGCGTGCAGGACGCGACGGAGAACTAGGAGAGTGTCTTTTGTTGTTTTCTCCTCAAGATGTGGTGTTGCAAAGATACTTGATTGAACAGACCATTTTTCACCCTGAACGAAAAATGAATGAGCTTAAGAAACTTCAAGGGATGGTTGATTACTGTCATACTCCGCGGTGCTTGCGTAAGACGATTCTGGAGTATTTCGGAGAAGAAGACGTACAAGAAGAATGCAATAACTGTAGTAGTTGTAACGATGAACGAGAAATAGTTGATATTACTTTAGAAGCACAAAAAATATTTTCCTGTATTTATCGAATGCGAGAACGTTTTGGCATCGGTATGGTGGCTGAGGTATTAAAAGGATCACGTAAAGCCAAGATTATGGAGCTTGGTTTTAATGGACTTTCAACGCATGGAATTATGCATGAAGTTGCATTGCAAGAAATTAAAGATCTAATCAACTTTTTAGTGGCTGAGGGCTATTTGCAATTAACAAATGGAGAATATCCTGTGGTAAAGCTCCAGCCCAATGCAATTTCCGTCTTGAAAGGGGAAGCAAAAGTCACTCGAAAAGTGTCACCGAGGCCTTATCGTAAGGAATCGGAAGAGGTTAGTCTATTTGATCGACTGCGTGCACTTCGCCGAGAAATAGCCCTTCGAGAAAACCTCCCTCCATACATGATTTTTGCAGATAGTACCTTAAGAGAAATGGCTCAGATGTGTCCTTTAAATCAACGAGCTTTGATTCGTATCAGCGGAGTTGGAGAGCGAAAGTTAGAAAAATACGGGGATGAATTTTTAGAGGCAATCAGAAGTTTTTGTAAGGATACTGAAGCGGAGAATTTAAAAAGTAATCCCTCCTTGGGGAAATTTGATGATCAAACGGACAGTCAGCGTAGCCAAGTTATTATTAATCCCGTGAATTCTTCTCACGAGAAAATCTCAAGTCATCTTCAAACCTTACGGATGTACCAAGAAGGATACTCTTTAGAAGATATAGCAAAAATCAGAAAAGTTACCCCTATCACAGTACAAAATCATCTTGTACGCTGCAGTATGGATGGACAGGCAGTTCCGTGGGAGGATTTTATTCCGTTTGAACAAGAATCGTACATCTTAGAAGCTATCCGGCAAGTGGGTGGAGAAAGATTACGTCCAATTAAAGATCTCCTCTCAGATGAGGTGGAATGGTTCACAATCCGGGCAGTATTAGAGAAGCATAAAGATGTAGGTAAAAAAGAATAGAGAAATCTCCCGCTTCTTCTTAAGCGGTCAATAAGATTTTATATATCCTTTCTTGCTACAGCAGGAGCTGAGGAAGGTATATTTACGGTTGTTATTTTGCTAATTAGTTATTGAAATGTTCTATGAGTAGAAGGAGTTTTATAAGTGTCATGCAAGAGAGTAAGCGAGTTCGTATTCATAAACCTATAAAAACAAAGCGATCGGTTGTTTTAGCTAGCATTTTGTTTGTAATTTTCATGGCCGCCATAGAAGGAACGATTGTGGCGACTGCAATCCCTAGCATTGTTGGAGATCTTGGCGGCTTTTCTCTGTTTAGTTGGGTTTTCTCGTCTTTTTTTTTGGCACAAGCAGTGACAATTCCGATTTACGGGAAACTCGCAGATTTGTACGGGAGAAAGCCAGTTTTTATATTTGGAGTTCTAGTTTTTTTGATCGGTTCTATGCTTTGCGGTTTCGCAAAAACGATGAATATGCTAATTGTTTTTCGATTGCTTCAAGGTCTTGGGGCTGGATCTGTTCAGCCCATTGCCATCACCATTATCGGGGATATTTTTTGCGTGTCTGAACGAGCGAGGATCCAAGGCTATATTTCTAGTGTCTGGGGAGTTTCCTCTATCATTGGACCAGCCTTAGGAGCATTCTTTGTTCAATATGTTCATTGGGCTTGGATTTTTTGGGTGAATGTACCGATTGGCGTACTTTCTGTGGTAGGAATATGGTTTTTTCTTGGTGAGACAGTACATAAGCAACAACATAGTATTGACTATATTGGCTCGGCACTTATGTTCATTTCGATTAGTGCCTTGATGATTGTCTTTATTCAGGCTGGAACTGTTTGGACTTGGTCATCGGCCCCGGTACTTCTCTTATTAGGGATATCTATAATCGGATTTTATCTATTTATTAAGCAGGAAAAACATGCCGCAGAGCCAATCATGCCTTTAGAGATCTGGAAAGACTCTTTACTTGTAGTTTCCAATTTAGCGACGCTAACAACGGGCTTTGTCCTTATCGGTATCTCATCATTTTTGCCAACCTATGTTCAAGGTGTGATGGGAAAGTCTCCAATTATATCAGGTTTTGTTCTTGCCTTTATGACAATGGGTTGGTTAATAGGGGCCACGTTAGCTGGTAAGATTATGTTTAAATTCGGGTTCAGACGTATCGCGATCGCTGGAGGGTTTTGGATTCTCATTGGTTCGATCTTATTAATAACGATGCGTCCAGAAAGAGGATGGCTCTGGGCTGGAGTCGCTTCGCTTCTGATTGGGATTGGAATGGGACATGCTAGAACTGTTTTTATCGTCGGGATTCAAGAAAGTGTGGAGTGGGAAATGCGTGGAGTAGCAACAGCCTCTAACATGTTTATGGCTATTTTGGGAAGTACAATGGGCGCTGCTCTTTTAGGCGGAGTTTTAAATACCAAATTGACAAGCTATTTAATGGGTGTAAGCGGAGAGGGGTTTAACGTAGATGTTATCAACGTCTTACTTGACCCAGCTAAGAGAGGAGCGCTTCCTAATAGGGTAATAGATATAATGACGTCGGGCTTGACTATTTCGCTCCAATACGTCTTTTATGGTGTTGGTATTTTTGCTGTATTGAGTTTTATCTTAGTTTTGTTTTTCCCTGCGAAGACAAGAGCTGGGCTATAACAGAACTGTTATAGTTGAAACATAGATCAAAGATTCAGTTAAAAGTGTTGACCTTTATCGAGGAACGTGATATTATTACAAATGTTGCTCTTGGGAGTAAAACTTCAAGAAAGACAAGGAAAAAGAAAAGAAAATACTTGTTGACAGCAAACGCTAAAAATGGTATGCTTGTCGAGTGCCACAAAAGAATCATTAGAGATAAACAAGTATTAAGTAAATTCATAAGTTATTTAATCGAAACTAGCACAAATTAGTTATTGACAACGCAAGTTGAAAATGCTAAGATGTAGCACCAGCTCTAAGGGGTACGAGAATATAATGGTCTTTGAAAACTAAACAACAAGGACAGCCAATGAGAGAGACTCGAAAGAGTTTCAAAATAAATCATGAGCGAATCATCTTCTTCAAAATGAAGAGTTTGAATAACTTTTTTTGGAGAGTTTGATCCTGGCTCAGGACGAACGCTGGCGGCGTGCCTAACACATGCAAGTCGAACGGAGACTTTCAAGAAGTTTACTTTGCGAAAGTTTTAGTGGCGGACGGGTGAGTAACGCGTGGGTAACCTACCCATAAAGCCGGGACAACCCTTGGAAACGAGGGCTAATACCGGATAATCTTCGAGAGTGGCATCACTCTTTAAGGAAAGGTGGCCTCTGAGTATGCTACCGATTATGGATGGACCCGCGTCTGATTAGCTAGTTGGTGGGGTAAAGGCCTACCAAGGCGACGATCAGTAGCCGGCCTGAGAGGGTGAACGGCCACACTGGGACTGAGACACGGCCCAGA
>Ga0209347_1001302_pt1 | contig 42656 bp, 48 predicted proteins | sample AutmiccommuBRH23_FD_187382 | JGI IMG/M metagenome (GOLD analysis project Ga0209347, IMG submission 187382) | Deep subsurface microbial communities from Mt. Terri, Switzerland - Autotrophic microbial communities BRH/23 (SPAdes) (version 2) | ecosystem: Environmental > Aquatic > Deep subsurface >... | reverse complement strand
ACCCTGAGGCTACCCACATGAAAGCGTCCCTGATGGCCACGCTGGCTGAGGCGCAAGCCCCCTCTACCCGGGTTGACGGCGCATCTATGGGCATGCCTATTTCATTGGCACAAAACGGGGCTATGTTAAACTGTCCTTCTTCAAAATCTCCCAGCCCATTGCCCATATAAAGGGCTTGTACATCCTTCGCCCTGATGTTTGACCCTTCAATGGCTTCCATTGCAGCTTCCGCAAACATCTCCACCTGACTCTTGGCGGACGGGCCGAATTTAGTCATACCAACGCCTACAACGGCGACTTTACGCATATTATGAGAACCCCCTTCATATTCCAAGAAAACGAACTTGTTAAATATCATTGATTAATTTCTTGGAATTATACAATTATTTTACCATTAAGCCGGTAGTTACAACCTGCACACACTAGGGGTAACATCGCCATATAATACTAGTCCCTTATTCAAAAAGGTAAATCTCAGCGATGCTTGAAGTCGGGCCGACGTTTTTCGGTAAAGGCTTGTATACCCTCCAGGCGGTCCTCGGTATCAAACAGCAGGCCAAACCCCCTTGACTCGTACTGCAAAGCCCTGGACAAATCCAGTTCAAACCCTGTGTTTACCAGATCTTTTATCGTGGCAAGAGCCAGTGCCGGCTTGCCTGCTAATTCTTCAGCCATTTTCAAAGCGGTGTTGAAAAGCTCTTCCGGGGGTACTACCTGTTGGACTAAGCCTATCTGGAGAGCTTCCAAAGCTTTTACGGTCCGACCGGAAAACAACATCCACTTGGCCTGGCCGGGCCCGACCAGGCGGGGTAGGCGCTGTGTCCCTCCGGCCCCTGGCAACAGTCCCAGGTTTATCTCCGGCAGGCCCATCCTGGCGTTATCAGAAGCGATACGGATGTCACAAGCCAGTGCCAGTTCCAGGCAGCCACCAAGCGCAACCCCTGTGATGGCTGCAATCACCGGCTTGGACAAGTTCTCTATCATAGAAAATAAATCTTGGCTCTTCCTGCTGAAGTTGTAACCGTCAAAAACGCCCGCCAAAGCAGCTATTTCATCAATATCCGCCCCGGCGCCAAAAACACTTTCTCCACCGGTTATAATTACAGCCCTGACTTCTTTATCCTGCTGGAACTCCGTAATTACCTTGGTTAATTCATCTACTACTGTCTTGTTCAGCGCATTCATTTTATTCGGCCTGTTCAGGGTGATAATACCTACCGGCCCGCGGCGCTCAACAAGTATGGTTTCCATTTAGTCACTCCCCCCATTGTTATAGTTAATTCTACCGCATAAAATTACACGCAAGGTTTATGCCAGCGTTTCAAATGTCACAAATAGGTTTAACTAAAGTCTTCAGTTTAGATATAAAAACCAGGGATCAACAAAAAACAGAATATTCATACCATAATTTTTTTCAGGGATTTACTAGAAGGCATAACGTCCCGATAACAAGACATGTGTCTTGTTATCGGGACGCCGAAAAACAGATTACTACAAAGATAGCTGCAACCGTATCTCCTTTTTTGCATTTATTCACCCTGAACCCGGCAGTGCTGAACCGGGATTAAGATAAAACATCATACAGTTTCATAATACGATGCAATTTAACAGCCGACTCAAGTCCGTCATAAACGACAGACTTGTATTTTTCCATGGCCATACCCCAACTGCCGGCAGAGCCTTCTCCGGGCCGCCTGCCAAAAGCCTCTTCTGCTTTAGACGCGGCAATTGTTTCGTGAGCGGCCTGGCCCTGCCGCAAATCCTTCCGGTACTGGTTCAGTCTTACCCCGTCTACTTCTCCCGCAGATATGACGCCGTCCTCCAGGCCTTTCTCCAATCCCTGCTCATACCATCCGGCCGCCTTGATAAACTTTTCGGGATCTATTTTCACCGGCTCATCCCCCCTGATGGTATACATGCGACAGGGGACAGTTCTCGGCTGTCGCATTTGGGCTCTAAAAATATTATGTTGTAATTACCATCCGCTTTCACCTTATTTAATGTGTCAAAAAACATGATTCTAACTCCATCACCAAGTGTTTTTCCTCACCATACCATACGATATAAAATGCGACAAGAGAGAACCGTCCCCTGTCGCATTTATAAATTACTATTTGCCGCAGCAGCTATTTTTGTTCGGCTGGCCGGAGCAGCAGCTGCCATGACCATGACCATGGCCGTAGCCCTGCTGGTTCGTGGTGCAGCAGGATTCCTTGCTTTCTTCCTTTTTGACGGGCTGGCAGCAATCTTTGCCGCTGCCCTTGGCATCTTCACAGCACATATATAAACCCTCCTTTCCGGGGTAGTTTTTATACTTCTAATACTACAACCGATAATACAACCGAAACAGCTGGCTTAAAATTACTGCCCAAAAAAATCTACCACCTTCTGCCAGATATCCCAGTTCACAGTGCAGTATAAAAAGCTGCCCTGCTTATCGATGTTGATCAGCCCTGCATTTTTAAGCTCCTTTATGTGGTGGGATATGGTGGAGGGCGCCAGGTCCACCACCCTGCCCAACTCACCCACACAGCAGCGGCCATCATGCCGGCCACAGCAGCTATGCCCCTCACGTACACGGAAGCCCTCCCTGTGCAACAGTTCCTGAAATATGGACAACCGGTGGGGATTGGAAAGGGCTTTAAAAATGTCGGCCAGTTCCTCCATGCAAACCACCATTTCGATACTATTAGAATTATAGTATTCCTTCGCTGCCATTTTGTCAACAGCATTGCCAAAACTTAAAACTTTTTCTGCATAATTTCATTATCTCACGTTTATTAAAAGGATTATAAATAAAGTATCTAGCCATAGGATAGCCTTTTGCGAACACAACTACGTAACCAGGCAGTATAATTGTATTCTTTTGGGATAACCACACTTATAACAGATAAATCACAGGGATTATGCCCCTGTGATTTATTGATTTTGTTTAGCTTTGTTTTCAGTTTTACTGCCGCTTGCCTTTCCACGCCGTAAGCACATAGTACTCTGGGCCGTCCACGATGGCTGTGCCGATCAGGCCTGCGGCCTCAGCCATAGCAGACATTTCATAGTCCGGCGGGAGCATGTCGCCTCCCACCGTTCCCCCCAGTTTACTGTGAAATTCGTTCAATTCCTCCCGGGTCGCGGGATGACATATGGTAAGCCTTCCTCCCTTTTTAAGCACTCTGGCCATTTCTGCCATGGCCTGGGTCTTATTGGCAAAGTGAGGGAAAGCGGAATTACAGATAACCTCGTCAAAGGTATTATCCTGAAAATCAATTGAGTGCACGTCAGCTACCAAAAACTCCACGCCATCAGGAAACTTTGCCCTGGCCCGAACAATCATTTCAGGTGAGAAGTCAATAGCCACCAGCCGCCCTCCGGGCCCCGCCGCCTCCCTGAGCCAGGGTATTAGCAAACCGGTGCCCGTGGCCACATCCAGTACTGTACTGTTTACAGCTATGCCGAGGGATAGAATTACCTCATGCAGCCGCCTCCTGGTTTCTTCCGTGGCAACGGTATCCCAAATAGAGGCCTTCTCGTTAAACCAAGACAGGTGATCCTGCATAAATACTCCCCCTTATTTTTCTATCTCGATGCCCGCCAGGTTTAGCCAGGGATCTTCAGCGGTGATCTGATAGTCTTTAACATAATTTCGAGCGGCTACCACTTTTTCCTCGTGAATCAGATATACAGCGGGAACCTCCTCCATAATCAGCTGCTGGGTCTGACGGTATATCTTTTTCTTGGCTTCATCGTCCAGGGAGGCTGATTCACCCTGCATGATTAAATTGTCGTACTGCTGGTTGGCCCAATGACTATACATATGCTTTGAGGTGTGTATCTTCAGGTGGTGCGGATAATCCCCCCAGGTAAGGTAGCCGCTGCGTAAAAGCACATCGAAATCCCCGTGGTTTTCGGCCGCAGACAGCGCCCCGGACTCCATCAGCTGAACCTTCATATCTATACCCACGGATTTCAACTGTGCCTGAAGGGCCTCCGCCTCTATCTTTTCCCTGGGACTCCAGGGAGACAGCAGGGCCTTTATTTCCAGCAAAGTGCCGTTCTTTTCCACCACCCCGTCGCCATTGGCATCACGCCAGCCTGCTGCGGCCAGCAATTCCCTGGATTTTTGCGGATCGGGCACGGTTTGTAAAGACTTATCACTGTATTTCATGGCCGGTGAGAGTGGCCTGCCCATGGCGGGAACTCCAATGCCTGATAGTAATTCCCGGACAATTTTTTCGCTGTCCACGGCCAGGGCTATGGCACGTCGCACGCTAACATCATCCAGAGGTTGTTTTTTAGTGTTAAATTGCATAAAGTCAGTGAATATGGAAAGCTTTCTATATATTTTAATACTAGGGTCATTCATTAGTCTCCCGGTATCTGATTCGTTCAGCTTAATGGCCATGTCCACCTGCCCGGACTGCAGGGCCATAACCCGGGCGGAGGCGTCTGGTATTACCTTGAAGACAACTTTGTCCAGCGTTCCTTTGGCAGCGTGGTAATCCTCATTGCGCACCAAAACAATCTCCTGGTCCCTTAAATGCTTTGCCAGCTTATACGGCCCTGTTCCCGCAGGACCCTTGAACTGCCCCTTATCGTCGACACTGCCGGGACTCATGACGGGCCATGCCACATGGGTAAAATATGAGGGCAGCGGCACCGGCCGGCTGAGTATAAATTTTACCGTATAGTCGTCTGGGGTCTGAATTTCCGTGATGGGAATCATCTTTCTTTTGATCACATCAGCCCGTTCACTGTAAGAATATTTTACCGCCCCTGCATTGAAGGGGGTGCCATCATGGAACTTTATCCCTTTCTTTAATTTAAAAGTCCAAACCCTGCCACCATCCGAAGGCTCCCAGGATACTGCCAGGCCGGGTATTTCCTTTAAATCGCTGTCCAGCCGCACCAGCGTTTCATAAATCTGCGACCACACAAAACGGGCATCGCCGTCCGGGAATTTAACCAGATCCCAGTTGTTAACATCTCCGGATATGGCCACATTTAACTGCTTAACTGATTTTTCGCCCGGTTTTTCTGCCCCGCTTTTGTTATTCTGCCCTCCGCAACCAGACAATACTGCTGCAGCCAGAATAAATAGAATAACAACTTTTGCCATTTTATTCAGCATATCTCTCACCCCGCTTCTAAAAGTGACTATCATTTTTCCTGCTAACTTACTTCAATGTTGGAGGTCTGCGCTCCCTGCCGGTGATTATTCAGCCCGGCTGAGCTGCCTGGGGTCCAGGGCGTCCCTGATACCATCCCCCAACAAGTTAAAAGCCAGCACCACCACCATTATGGCCAGCCCAGGCCAAACCATCAGCATGGGAGCCACCTGCATATACTGCCTGCCGTCATTCAACATAGCTCCCCACTCTGCAGCCGGGGGCTGCGCCCCAAGCCCGAGAAAGGAAAGGGCTGAAATGTAAAGCACCAGTTTGCCCATGTCCAGGGTGGCCATTACTATTACCGGGGACAGCACATTCGGCAAAACATGACGCGTCAGCAGCTTAGCCGTCCGGGTTCCTCCAACCATGGCGGCCAGTACATACTCCTTTTCCCGCTCGGCAAAAACCATGCCCCTTATAATACGGGCGTATTCCACCCACCATACTGCCCCCAGAGCCACCATCACATTGCCCAGCCCCGGACCCAGCATACCGGACACGGCCAGGGCCAGCACCAGGCCGGGAAAAGCAAGCAATACATCCACCAGCCTCATAATTACCGCATCCACCTTTCCCCCCACATACCCTGCCAGGGAGCCAACGGGAAGGCCAACTACAAGAATACCTGCCAGCACAACAGCGGCAGTACCCAGTGACACCCTTGCTCCATAAATGAGCCTTGATAAAATACACCTGCCCAGGTGATCTGTGCCCAGAGGATATTTGCCACTGGGAGGAATAAGCTTCTCTGTCAGTTTCGCCATGTTGGGGTCGTTGGGAGACAAAACCGGAGCCAGCAGCGCCGCCAGCACAACCATACTAATTACCACCAGCCCGGCCATGGCCAGTGGATCCCGGCACAGCCTCACCACAGCAGGCTTAAATAAGGAGGAACTCGCTGCTGCGCCGTTCATCTTTTTTCTCCCCCTCCAATACGCAACCTGGGATTCAACAGAACATAGGATAAATCTACCAGCAGATTAACCACTACGAATACAAGGGCCATAACCAGCACATATCCCTGCAGCACCGGATAATCCCTGGCAAATATGGCCTCCACGCTGAGCCTGCCCACTCCCGGCCAGGAAAAAATTGTTTCCACCACCACCATACCTCCCAGCAGGTGGCCGAGACTCATACCGAATGCCGTCACCACCGGCAAAAGAGCATTTTTAAAGGCATAGGCCAGCATGATCCTGCGCTCCCTTAACCCTCTGGCCCTGGCCGCTTTTATGTAATCCTGCCCCATCACCTCCAGCAGGCTGGCCCGCAACAGCCTGGCATACACGGCTGCAAGACCGAACCCCAATGTCATGGCAGGCAAAAGCAGATGCTTAATTGTCCCGCTGCCCATCACCGGCAGCAATCCCAGCCGGACTCCGAAAATATAGATCAGTATCAGCCCCAGCCAGTAACCGGGCATGGAAGCTCCCAGCAGGGCCGCAAACCGGCTGAGGTGATCTATATACGACCTGTTGTAAAATGCCGAAAGCAGCCCGGCGGGCAACGCCAGCAGAATCATGAACAGGCTGGAGGCCAGGGCCAGCTGCAGCGTAGCAGGGAAACGCAAGGCCAGCTCCCGGGCCACCGGCAGGCCGCTATGGTAGGAAACGCCCAGATCCCCGTGCAGTGCATGCCAAACCCAAAGGCAATACCTGACGTGCAGCGGGTAGTTCAGCCCCAATTCCTCCCTCATGGAGGCCACCGCCTCCGGAGTTGGTTCCATGCCTGAGGCCCTGACCATTAATTCTGCCGGGTCTCCCGGGGCAAGGTTCAGTATAAAGAAGGTAATCAGTGAAACCCCCACAAGTACAGGTATAAGCTGTAGCAGTCTGTTGATTATATAATTAGCCATTATCCCGCTCCGGAGTACTGTGATTGTCTGTTCTACGCGCTTATTAACTGGTTTTTGTTTTTTCCTTTATGTTGTGACAGGCCACAGAATGGCCGGGGGATATTTCCACCAGGCAGGGGACAGTCTCGTAACAGCAGGATTGCGCCTCCACACATCTCGGGGCAAAAAGGCAACCCCTTCTTTCTACCACTGGCAACACCTCTCCCCTTAGCTGCAGACATGGAAAGCCCCTTTTTTCCGGATTGTTGGCCGGTATGGCCGACACCAGAGCTTGGGTATAGGGGTGCATCGCTCCGGATACCAGTTCCGTAACCGGCATTACCTCCGCCAGCCTGCCCAGATACATCACCGCCACCCTGTCACATATTTGATTAACTACAGCCAAGTCGTGGGATATAAACAGGTAGGACAGTTTCAGACCTTTCTTTAACTCCAGAAAAAGGTCAATTATTTGGGACTGCACGGATACATCCAGGCTGGATACCGGCTCATCGCAAACCAGCATGAATGGTTCCGGAGCCAGTGCCCGGGCAATGCCCACCCGCTGCCGCTGCCCTCCGGACAGCTGGTGCGGAAAACGGTCTGCCAGGGATTTTTCCAACCCCACCATCTCAAATAAATATTTCAACTTTTTATCCAAGCATACCGAATCCGGGGGATTGAAATTTGCAATGGGCTCTGTAATCGCCGCGCCCACGGTAAGTCTTGGATTAAGGACCGATCCGCAATCCTGAAAAACAATCTGGATGCCCTTCCTTTTGCGGCGCAACGCTTCGCCCCGCAGGGAAAGCATGTCAGCGGCGTCAAATAGTATACTACCCCGGTCAGGCGGCCCCAGTCCCAGCACCAGCCTGGCCAGAGTCGATTTCCCGCACCCGCTCTCCCCTACCAGTCCCACCGCCTCACCCCGGTCGACATGCAGGCTCACACTGTCCAGGGCTGTAATTAGCTTCCGGCCCCTGCGGTAATACTTTATTAAATCCTTTATCTCCAGCAGCCTGCCGTTCCCATTCAGAACATTCATTCCCGCGACTTCCGTATTTTCTTCCCTCTCAGGCAAGCTCCCGCCGCCTCTCCACTGCGATGGCGGAATCAATTCCGGCAAGGTGGCAAGCTACAAAATGCCCCGGAGATATTTCCGCCGATAGTGGCGCCTTTAGGCAGTGTTTTCCTTTCAGCATACAACGTGGTGCAAAAGAGCAGCCATTAAGCGTTACGCGGGAAACAGGAGAATGAATATTTATAATGCCTTTCCTGCCTTTTCCCAATACCGGTACGCTGCTTAATATGAGGTGTGTATAAGGATGAGCTGGGTGATTAAATATATCCACGATACTGCCATACTCCACCAGCCTGCCGTTATACATTACCCCGACCCGGTCCGCCAGTTCCGCCACCACACCCCAGTTATGGGTGATAACCAGCATGGCCATGCCCTTTTCCTGCTGCAGCCGGTGTAGTTCTCGTATAATTTGAGCCTGAACGGTAACATCCAGGGCTGTGGTGGGCTCGTCGGCAATCAACAGGGAAGGATTGGCGCCCAGGGCCAGGGCCAGCATTACCCTCTGGCGCATACCCCCACTGAGTTGGAAGGGGAATGATTTCATTATTCCCTCGTGGTTGCCCAACCCAACAGACTGCAATAATCGCAAGGCTCTCTCCCTGGTCTGATGCCTGTTAAGCTCAAGATGTCTCCTAAGCACATCGGTAAGCTGTCTCCCCACTGTTAGAACGGGATTTAAGGAAGTCAGCGGATCCTGGAAGACCATGGCCATTTCCCTGCCCCGCAGCCGCTGTTTCTCCTTCCGCGACAACAGTAAAACATCACGGCCCTTGTATATGATGCGGCCTTCCAACACCCTCCCTGGCTTTTCCAGCAATCCCAGCAGTGCAAGGGCGGTGACACTTTTTCCGCTACCGCTCTCCCCTATAATACCCAGAGTCTCCCCTGCCTTTATGGCAAAGCTGACCCCATTGACCGCCCGAACTGTGCTGTTTTTACCGGGAAAGTCAATCTTGATGTTCTCCACTCTCAAAATAGCGTCATCCATGTACAAAATCACGCCCCATTTGGATAATAAAAAAAGCCATTAAAAGCTTGCGGGTTTTCCGCAAAGCCTTCATGGCTCATTGTGTGTTTGCAATTATTGAACGATATCCACCAGGGAGTTTCATTCTCCCCATATTGTTGACATTATATCATTACAGTGAGAGACAGGCAACTATATTTGTATTTATCTGTCATATTTCGACATTGTTAGATAAAGGAAATTTTTCTTTTCTTGTTGAAATATGTCATATTATTACTGGTAACCATGGAAGGAGGAGAGTTTGTGCCATTTTCCAAACAAACCCCTAGAGCTTATACAAGGGCAAATGTTTTTGCTCTAGGCGAAGACCAGATAGGTGTGTACGGATTGTTCCGCAAAAATGACTGGATATATATTGGCAAAGGAGACATCCGGCAACGGCTGCTTGATCATTTAAATGGTGACAAACCATGCATTACAAAGGCTATGCCAACCCATTGGGTAGCTGAATTATGGCCTAAGCCGGACGCCCGGATGAGTCAATTAATTAATGAGTTAAAGCCCTCCTGCAACAAAAAAGTATGATTTGAACTTATCATGAGCGACATGTGCAACAACGGAGAACCGTCCCCACTGTCGCACCCCGCCCTTAATTCAAATTTTTCAGCTTTTCGGACAGTTCCTTTTCCAGGTCGCTGATGAGGTTAGTGAGATCGTTTTTGATAACCTGATCCGCTTCGCTTTCTACATGTTCTTTCAATAAATCTATCAGTTTTTCCAGCGACTCTATATTTAGTTTGCAGAAAATATCTAGTTTTTGTATGTTTCCTGTAAGCCTGTCGATTTCTTTGTACATTTCAGCGAAATATTTACCCGCAAAGCCGTACTCCCTGTTCAGATCCCCAAGGGCCTGCTTGATCCTTTGCAGAATGCTTAGAATTTGTTCCATGGACCCGCTGTGCATATTTATCCCCTTATTTCTTTATATTTATCACGGTCTCCACAATTCTTTTCAGATTTGTAAATTCAGTGATTACCACCGGGCTGCTTTCATTATTCAAATGTTCAGCCAGTATATTCCGGAAGACCTGTAATGTGGAAGGATCACACTTCATAAATATATCAATCCACTCTTTCACAGCAACTGTTTCGTGGCAAAGGTCGGACAGCAGCCCGTATACCTTGCCAAAATCATCTTCCCTGACGATATGGTTATATTTACACTCTACATGATTTAAGCGCGATTCCACCGTGTGTATGGAATGTAAAATTTCCGTAAAAATATTTTTCATGAATTTTCACTTCCCACTATTTATTTACTGTGTCAATTATATACAGCAAACACCTGTTTGTAAAGACTTACTATAAATCGCCGGGCATCACCGCGCACGGACCGGTGGCGCATTTCCCGCAAACATCACAGACCCCCAGATCTTCATAACGAGCGTCCACCTCCAGCAGCCTACGGTAGCAGGCGGGTTTGTCCAGACCATCCACGGTCAGTACCCATAACCCACCAGCGGCTCCCTGTAGCCGGGAAAAGAAGCGGTAGTACGCGTTTTTTCTTTTATCTTTTTTTCAATTAAATTTTTCATTTGCATAACACTCAAAACATAATAATTCTTTAGCACCCAGGCCGCCCATGTATAATATCCTATTATAAAGTTGGAATCATTATATAACAATGATATAATTTTTTTATAATTAACACTTAATTTATATTATTGTTTTTGGAGGTTTGGATTATGTCACTGGTTCGTGAGGCCGAACTGCCCGGCCTGGGCAAAAAATTTGAGGTTGCCCTGGAAAACGGGGATAAGGTAGTGGTTGTCATCCATGACGACGGCACCAGAGAGGTTTATCACTTTCCGGAGGATGAAGACGAACCCTCCGGCCAGTTTGTATTCTCCGACCAGGAGGCTAGACGCATAGGCTCCATTATCAGCGGCGCCTATTACGAACCTAAAGCCTTGGAGAAGCTGGAAACGGCCATCGCCGATCTCAGAATTGAGTGGCTGAGGGTTAAAGAGAATTCACCTATAAACGGCAAAAGCATCGGCGATCTGGCCCTGAGAAAAAATTTCGGCATCAACGTTATTTCCGTTATTGACGACAAATGCCGGAACAAGACCGAGGCATGCCGCATCAACCCCGGCCCCGGCTTTTTGTTCAGCCCCGGCCAGATGATAATTGTAGCCGGCAACACTGAGAAAATGAAGCAGTTTAAAAAGGATATGTTTCAACCAGGGGGGTAAAAATGACCCATGTAGACCTGTCTAATATTGCCATCGTCTTTTTGTTTATTGCACTGGCCACCATTGTTTCCGCACGGTTGAACTTTTCATCCATACCTTTTCTAATCATTCTTGGTATGCTGGTAGGGCCCCACGCCCCCGCTGCCGGCAACTTGTCCCTGCAACTGGTATCACCATGTGAGTCGGTGGAACTGCTCTCCCGCCTGGGAGTTTTGCTGATGCTCTTTTACCTGGGACTGGAGTTTTCCGCCGGCAAGCTGGCCGCCTCCGGTAAATCCCTGGCTAAAAGCGGTACGCTATACGTCGGCCTTAATTTTTTACGGGGTGTAATACTGGGCTGGATAATCTTTCAATCCTGGACCGAAGCCTTGATTATGGCAAGCATCACCGGTATTTCCAGCAGCACCATCATCACCAAACTGCTGGTAGATTTAAAAAGAACGGCCAACCCCGAAACGGAACTAATTCTTGGTATTATGGTTTACGAGGATCTGTTCATCGCCATCTACCTTTCCGTAATGTCCGGAGTTTTGCTCACAGGAACCATAGACCCGTGGCTGCTGCTGCCCGGCGTACTGGCCATACTGGCGCTAATCCTGGTGGTGTTCACCCTGGGACGGCACCTGGCCGGGTTACTAGACCCGCTACTGAAGTTTAAAAATATTGAATGCTTTACCGTGGCCGTTTTCACACTGCTGCTCTTTACAGCCATAGGGGTGGAAAAAATCAATGTGGCTGAGGCCATCGGGGCACTGCTGCTGGGCCTTATACTGGCGGAAACCACCCATAATAAAAAGGCTATCCAGATTATTACACCCATGCGAGATCTTTTCGGGTCAGTGTTTTTCTTTTCCTTCGGCATGGCCATAAATTACAGGCTTTTTAAGGAGGTAGTCCTTATCGCTCTGGCTGCGGTGGTGGTAACGGTGGCGGGAAATATAGTATCCGGCCTGCTGGCGGCCTGGCTTTCCGGCTACAAACAAAGAAGGGCCTTTAATGTAGCTTTTACTATGATGGCCCGGGGGGAATTTTCGGTAATTCTGGCCAGCCTTGCGGTTTCCGCCGGGGCGAGCCCTCAACTTCCCAGCATTGCCGCGCTGTATGTGCTGGTACTGGCCTTTATCAGCCCTGTGCTGGCTAAAAACTCCAGGAATTTTTATGACTATTGTATGAAATTTAAAAATTTCCTCCCGAACAGGAAAAACACCGGCGCAGGAAAGGCTGTACAATAGAAATAACTTATCCTATCCGTCCGGGGCTATATCCACGTACTCCGTGTGGCTGTAGCCTTCGATATCACACTGAAAGGCGTAGCATAAAAATTCTTTCAGCTCAAATGAGCGCCCGTCATTTTTTTGGGTCACAATTTCGTTACCGGGATCATAATGAAATCTTTCCGGTTCGCCCGCTATGGGGTGAGCGCTGAAGTTTAGCCCAACATGGACGGATCCCGCCAGAAATTCACGCAAATTCTCCGGTGTCCGGCAGCGGATAAATTCCCTGTTATCCCTTTGAACCAACTGGATTTCCGGACTTTTATCATGGGTTATATGAACAGGCATGTCGCGCACCATGAAACACTCCTTCAGCTTATTTTTTCCTCTCTGGTCAGGCTGCCGGACCATCTGCCGCAACGATCCCCCCAGCGGGCAATAACATCGGATTCCTCGTATATCTCCACCACCTCGCAGAGATTGGAACAACCGTCACATTCAAATCCTCCGGCTTTAAATTCCGTCCCGGCAACTCTAAAGCCTTTGAACCCCGTGGGCATGCTCCCGGACATTTTTTCCCTGGCCAGCAGGCCTGCGCCAACCGCCCCCATCACATTGTAGTGAGGCGGCACTATCACCTCAAACCCCAGTTCCTTTTCAAAGGCCTTTTTCATGCCGGAATTGGCCGCCACCCCTCCCTGGAACACAACCGGAGGCAATATTTCCTTGCCCTTGGCCAGGTTGTTGAGATAGTTGCGCACCAGCGCCTCACATAGACCTGCCAGTATATCAGCCAAATTGTAGCCCATCTGCTGCTTGTGAATCATGTCTGATTCCGCGAAAACCGCACAGCGCCCGGCTATGCGTACCGGCAGGGTAGATTGCAGGGCTAGTTCACCAAAGCTGTCTATGGGTATAGTAAGTCTGGCCGCCTGCTGATCCAGAAATGAGCCGGTCCCAGCGGCACATACAGTATTCATGGCGAAATCAGCCACCATACCTTCCCGGAGTAATATAATTTTTGAATCCTGGCCCCCTATTTCCAGTACCGTACGGACTCCGGGCACCAGGGTGGAGGATGCCACAGCATGGGTGGTTATTTCATTTTTAATCACATCAGCCCCGGTAATAACCCCCGCCAGGTGCCTTCCGCTGCCCGTAGTGCCAACGCCCCTGATTACCGTCCTGGCGGGAAGACACCCGGACATTTCGCTCAAACCCTGCTGCACGGTGGCTATAGGCCTGCCGTTGGTACGCAGGTACAGAGCCTCCCGCACCGTACCACCCTCATCAAGAAATACCAGATTTGTACTCACAGAGCCGACATCTATCCCCAAATAGCCTTTCATCAGGCCAGTACCTCCTTTGCGCTGCTTTTTCTGTACAATAAATCGTTAAAAGCCTCCAGCCTGGTGGTCATACCGGCCTCACCGGACTGTTCGTCCACAATCAGGGTCATAATTGGTATGTCCAGGTCGTTGCTGACGCCCGGCAGAATGCTCTGAGCAACTATTTCGGGCATGCAGGTAAAGGGCAATAGCTGTATAATGCCGTTGTAGCCGGACCTGGCATAGAACACAGCGCTGCCCACCGTTTCCTGCCCGTGCCCGCCCACGAAGTGGTTTAGATAAGGGGAGGCGGAGCGGCAGTACTCCTTACTGCTTCTCAGCCCCCTGATAAATCCCATAAACAGGTGGTCGTTGACCCATTCACTGAGGTAAATGGAGCGGTCCACCTCTATACCCATGCTGCCCAGCCGCCTCTCTATGTCCTGGTTGGCGAAGGGCTCCAGGAGGGTGTAAATTTCGCCCACCAAAGCAACCCTAAGTACCGGCCTTTCCTCCGTCCGGACTTCCCTCATTATTTCAATTCCCCCGGCGGAGGCTTTTTCCAGTTCCCTGAAATCAGTTGCCCTGACCACCTCAGCCAGCGCTTGCTGCAATGCCCCGTCAGTGCTGCCCATCTTAATTTCCCTGGGCCTTCTGACCATAGCCAATCTTTCCAGTTCGTCCACCGCCAGGGCTTTGCGGTAGCCGAAGCGTATGCCCCTGATTACCTCCAGCCAGGAGCTTTTCCCGGTTATGTACCTTATTTTGGCCAGGAGTTCCCCGATATGCTTTTCCGGCGGCTCCATCACCACCAGATGATAATTGTAGCCCAGGTCTTTAAGTATCTCGTGCTCTACTTGGGCGTAGTAACCAAAGCGGCAGGGCCCGCAGCCGCCGGCCATAACTATGGTGTCGGCGCCGCGTTCCGCGGCCTCCATAAAATTGCCCAGATTAAGTTTCAAGGGCATGCAGGCGAATTCAGGCGAGTGTTTCGAGCCCAGGGAAAGAGTCCTTTTGCTCGAGGGCGGGGGCACCACCACTTCCACCCCCAGGTATTCCAGCATGGCCTGAAGACAAATCCACATGTGCCCCATGTGGGGAAAGGTTACCTTCATCTACTAAATCCTCCGCAATATTTTAACTGCCGCTGGCCAGGCGCAAGTTAATCATATCGGTAAAGGCCTCCAGTCTGGTGACAACCCCCGCCTCACCGGTATGTTCATCCAGGGTCAGATTCAGGAAAGGCTTGCCACCCATTCTACGTACAAACCTCTCGATCAATTCGCCGGTCATAGAGTCCGGCCCGCAGGCGAAGGAAGCTACGTGCACCAGTCCTTTTATACCGGGATCGGAAAGATAGTGCAGGGCTCCGCCGGTCATATTGCGGCCCAGAGTCCAAAAAAGTTTTTTGGGCAGCCTTCCCGCATGGTGGCGCAATGTCTCCTCACTTAAATGATCCTGCGTTACCACCCTGAAACCTGCTTTTTCCAGCCTTTTGATCAGATTCATGCTTATAAAGCCGTCGTAAATGTTATAGGGGTGGCCTATCACAGCCACCACAGGCCTGCTGCGAACATCCTCTTGCTCCAGGGAACCCTTTTCCGGAGGCTCCCCTGCCAGCTTCACGGCGTCTTCAGGCATGTACCCCCTTTGCAGCAGGGAGGTATGCCTTTTATGTGCCCGCAAGGCCTCCCGGTAGGCAAAATAAACTTTAGCCGGGTTGCTTCCTAATACTCTGCCTGTTTCGCTAAAAGCGGCATAAAGATCCCCCTCCCTCCGGTACTGATTGAAATTTGTCATAATCAGCGGGGGCAAATCCTGTGCACACTGCTTCACCATATCCGGAAAGCCCAGAAATTTAGGGCATATATATTCCCCCGGGGAAACGCTCACCAGCCTGGGCAGGAATATAGAGTCCGCTTCTTTCAATTCGGCCACGTGACCGAAGGCCACTTTAACCGGCAGGCAGGCCTCGTCCACGCAAAGCCTGGCGCCCTTTTCCAGAATGCCTTTAGTGGTATGACCGGATACCACCACCTGCAGGCCCAGTTTTTCAAAAAAAGTCTTCCACATGGGGAAATACTGATAAAACAATAAAGCTCTGGGTATGCCAATTTTTATTGTCAATACAATCCCTCCGCTAATATATTATGGACAAATAAAATGCTGGTTATCCCTGCCAGGAGGCAAGTGGGGACGGTTCTTGCTTGCCTTCTCCAGGCAAGCAAGAACCGTCCCCACTTGCCCCGTCCCGGATGGAAAAGAGGGTGCCCTGGCCAGGTGTGCTGCGTATATCAATGCGACCTCTCAATTTTTCAATTTGGCTTTTTACCACATCCATGCCCACCCCGCGTCCCGAAATGGAGGATACCTTTTCTGCAGTGCTGAAGCCCGGCTCAAGAATCAGATTCCAGACTTCCTCATCTTTCAACTCTCTGTTTTCATCCCGCAGTAACCCCAGTTCACCGGCTTTTTGCAATATTTTTTGACGGTTAAGCCACCTGCCGTCATCCCTGACAGTTATTAAAACCTCACCGGCGGAATGCCTGGCCTCAACGAGTATATGACCTGTTTCCGGTTTCCCGGCTGCAATCCGCTGTTCCGGTGTCTCAATGCCATGATCCGCCGCGTTGCGTATTAAGTGCACCAGAGGGTCGGAAATCTGCTCAATAATGGTCTTGTCCACCTCGGTCTCCTCTCCGGCAATTTCCAACCTTATCCTTTTATTTACCTTTAGTGACAGGTCCCGGACAAGACGCGTCATTTTCTGAAAGGTGCCTGCCAGCGGGATCATACGCATGGACATGGCCATATCCTGTATTTCCCGTGTAATCTTACTCAATTGCAGCATGGATTTTTCCAGGCGGTCAAACTGCAGGCCCTGTAAATCGGGATTATGAGAAACCATGGCCTCGGTAATCACCAGTTCACCCACCAGATCTAACAGGGAATCCAGTTTTTCTACATCAACCCTCACGGCCTGCTGTATTATCGGGCTGTGTTTTTTATAGTTTTGAGGAATACCTACATTGTAACCCTGATCTCTGCTGATTACTTTTTCTTCCACCTCTTTGCAGGCGGGTTGACACAGAGCTTCTTCCTCATGGATACCTTGACACTGTCTGTCCAGGTCAAAGATGAGTTCCTCTAAATCTTCCTTGAAATCTGCACAGGCAACAGAGCCGACGGCCGGAGTTTCCCTACAGGACTGACCCGTTATTTCCAGTGAAACCTGTACAAAAATTTCTAAATTATCAAGAGGTCAATTAAAATACCCTTTCCGGGCAAATCTGCGGCCTCTCCCAGCTTGAGTTCCCTAATGCCTTCTCTCATTACATCAATGACCGATAAAAGAACAGAAATCGTTTCCTCATTAAGCTGGCTGCGGCCGTTTCTGATATCCTCAAAAATGTTCTCTGCACTGTGGCTTAATATTTCATAATCCCTGTATCCCAAAAAGCCCGCATTGCCCTTAAAACTGTGAAATACCTGCTCAATAAACTCCCTGTTTCCCGGACTTTTTTCCAGTTCCAGCAACGCCGCTTCAGCTTCCTCAAAAAGTTCCAGAGCCTCATTAATAAAAATATTGAACATCTCCGGCGTAACCACCGGCTGGTATTCCTGCAAGACCACTGCATCTTCCGGTACCCCCGCAGGGTTGCTTTCATCTGTTAAAGTCAGGTTTTCTACTATACTATTGTTATCTGTGACGCGTTTCCCGTTCTCGTCACCCATCATCCGTCAGATCAACCCTTCCCGAAAGGTTCTTGTAAACTAATGCTTAGTCTGGTAATTAGCATGCGTTTCCCGGCAAAGCAAGCGCAGTCAACCCCTTTTCCAACCTTTCGATCACGTCTTTGATTTTGTCCGGGTGGAAGGGCTTGACGATGAAACCGGCAGCCCCGCTTCTAATAGCCTCCAGTATGAATTCTGGAATATCCCCCTTCGAGATACGGTCAACATATTCTGCAGCTACATTCAGTGGACTGATTACCGCATCTAGGGTGTCGTTTACACCCTGAACAATCCGCCGGTAATTTCCTTCAAAACTGTCTGCATCGGCCCGCCTGTCCAGCTTGCCCTCCACCGCAGCGCTGGCCAGTTCCAGTACCCCCGTGGTTATTTCCATTTCCTTGCTTATATCCAGTACGTACTCCAAAGCGCCAACGATATTACCCTTGTCGTCTTTGAGGGGGGTGCCGGTGTAACGAATGGGAAGTTCACCTGAAGGCAGTTTGGCTACAGTATCGGAGGTAAAAATACCATCTTGCAACATGGCCCTGGCTACCTGGCAATCAGGGGTATTGCAGTGCCTGGTGTTAAAAAGGCTAAAGCACTTCTGCCCTACACAGGCCTCCGGTATCCTCCCTACGGCAGATGCTCCGGCTGGATTCATAAACCGGACGGTGAAGTTTTTGTCCACTACCATCACAGGTGTAGGAATTCTATTAAGAAAATCGACTTTTTCGCCGGCGTCTTCCATCGCCTTTTTCACCCCGGTCTGGTCCATTACCACCTCCAGAGCGCCGATTATCTTCCCGCCCTGGTCTTTAATAGGCACGGCTGAATAGCTTATAAACAGATCTTTTCCGCCCGGGTGGGCATCTGTCTCGCTCTGCTCGGCTTTCCCGCTTCCAATGGCCCTGGAGCAGGCGCAGTTAGCGGTTTGGCAGTCGGAAGTTTTGAAGTGATTGTAGCATTTCTGGTCGATGAGTTGTTCCGGAGTCATACCAATGACAGCGGCCCCGGCTTTCAAGCCTGCCTTCCACCAGCTCACCTGCGGCTACTTTTTGTGCGGCAATTGCTGACCCTTTGATATTTTCAGCCATTGTTTTAAAAGATTGGGAGAGCATCCCGATTTCATCATTGGTGTTTGCTTCGAGTTCAACGTTAACATCCCCGAGGGCAATTTTAAATAATACTACAATAATCGACATTATCTGCGGTAAAAGTAAATACATATAAGAGTCTTAGTATTTAAATGAAATAGCCTGAAGTATTTTTAAGATTGATGGCTCCAATATCTTATAAATTGGTCATCGCGGTTACTACAACAAGAGTTTGAACATTTATATTGGGGCCAACACCTCTGGGCGAGAGGATATTTTTGTGGAACGTAGGTGCCATCACAGAGGATATAGTTAAAGAATATGTTGAAAATCAGCAAACAAATGGGGCAAAGGAAGCATTTAAAGCTGATGACTGAGTTTCAGTCAGTACCTTTTAGGTGGCTAAAGCCAAGGGTTGCTTTTTAGCCCACTCCAGCCGCAAGCGACTTTCAGTCGCTATAAAACCCACCGGCTTTAGCCGGTGGGCAGTTTATTTGTTATTATCCCCCCGCCGCCTGCCCAGGGGCTTGCCGGCCGGCGCGGGAACGTGCTGTTTGACCGGATCTTTAGTTTTTAACGCGCTGGGGCGGATATTATTCATGGCCACCGGAGTTCTCATCAGCACTCCTTTAATGGCCCCGCTGTTAAAGGGTATAACCGGCCAGAGATAAGGAACACCGAAGGACCGGGTGGTAGCCAGAAGAATTATGAAGGCCGCGACCCCTATGATAAAGCCGCCCAGTCCCAAAACCGCCACCATTACCAGCAGAAAGAGACGCGCCAGCCTGTTGGCCAGGGCAAGCTCGTAACTGGGGGTTAGGAACGTGCCTACTGCGGCGGTGGCTGCATACATAATCACTTCCGGGGTGAACAGTCCCACGGTGGTGGCTATCTGCCCTATCAGCAGGGCGGCGATGAGGCCCATAGCTGTGGCCAGCGCCGTGGGGGTATGAATGGTAGCCAGCCGCACCATGTCAATGGCAACCTCGGCAATCAGAATCTGCAGAAATATTGGTATGGCTGCATTCTTAGCCGGCCCGATAAATTTTAAAGCCGGGGGCAGCAGGTTCGGGTGCAGCACCGCCAGTAGCCAGAGAGGCAGCAAAAAAAGTGATATAGCCACCCCAATATACCTGATCCAGCGCAGGTAAACGCCCACCGTGGGGTTTTGCCGGAATTCCTCGGCATGCTGCAAATGGTGCCAAAATGTGGTAGGGGTGATCATCACGCTGGGAGAGGTATCCACCAGCACCAGCACATGCCCGTCCAGCAGATGGGTAGCGGCCACGTCCGGCCTTTCGGTATATCTCACCTTGGGGAAGGGGTTCCAGTAAGAGCCGGGGGAGATTAACTCCTCCACTGCCTTCTCAGCCATGGGAAGACCATCGATCTTGATTTGATCGATATGCTTTTTAACATTTTCCACCAGCTGCGGGTTAGCTACATCCTTTATATAACACATGACCACATCCGTTTTGGAGCGAAGCCCCGCCTGCATTACTTCCATGCGCAGCCTGGGATCCCTGATCCGCCTGCGTATCAGGGCAGTGTTGAAAACCAGCGTCTCTACGAAACCGTCCCTGGAACCCCGCACCACCTTCTCCAGATCGGGCTCGGCGGGACTGCGGGCAGGATACGTCCTGGCGTCTATAATTATGGCCCGGTCCTCTCCGTCGATGAGAAGCGCCTGGGGGCCCATGAGCACCTTTTGAACCACGTCTTCCAGGTACTCTGCCTTGTTTACCTCGGTGAAATTGACAAAGCGGTGGAATATTTTATCAAAGGTATGTGTACCTATATCTTCGGGCTTAATTTCGGTCAGGTTCTCCAGCAGCAGAGTGACAATCTGATCATTGGTAAGGCCGTCAATGAATAATAGGGCGGCGTTTACGTTACCAAATTTCAACTCCCTTATAATGACGTCAAAATTTTGCTCTACGGCCATATTTTCTTTAAGATAGGCTATATTCTGTTCAAGCCTTTTGCTAACGGGAGTTTTCAACAAAACCACTCCTGTCCATTATTTCTCGCAGCGCCTTGGTGGTAAGGGGAGAGCCCCGGTCAGGATCGTCCGCCCCGTCCATTTTGCCGATATCCCCGATACCCACCACTACAGGTATATTTAGCCTGTCCAGTATCTCCACCGTATCGCCCTCCAGGTAATGATCCGTGCCGGGCCTCTGGTGACCCAGTTTATCCACCGGCCCGGAAACTATGCTGCCTTCACTGGTAACGGATTCATCCACAGTGGTGCCCGCCGTATACAGTGTATTGGAGGCCACCGCCAATGCCCCCAGCACGTTGATATCCGGGTGGGCGGCTATATATTCCAGCGCCCTTTCCCCTTGCCCGGTGCCCTGCTTCCCCCGGTCATCCAGCATCACTACCACCGGGTCATGCGGAGCCGACATAATCATATTTACTATTTGCTCTCCGCTCAGCCTGGTGGGGTTTCCCGCCGACGAGGAAATGCAGCGGGCACCTATATTCTCGGCGGCCCTTTCTACTGCCCTCTTGGCCACCCGGTCTCCGTCCGTCACTAATATTACATTTCTCTTCATCTTTTCCTCCGGCAAGGTAGTCCGGCTTTCAGAACATCACCGGTGTCTGTTATTATCTCGCTAACAGCCTGTAAGACCCCGACCTCGAAAGTCGGGGATTAACAGGCTGTAAAGCTCAAAGTTGGGGACATTCCTCCGACCCTAAAGTCATTCCAATCGGGGACATTCCTCTGACCCCCAGAGCCAAGCTCTAAAGAGAGGTGTGTCCCCATTCCTTTGCAGGGAGGTGTGTCCCCGTACCTTTATGTTCGCTCTAAGGGTTCGGTAGGGGAATAACCCCTTCCGAACCCAAGGCTCACTTATATGATTCCACCCTGCCGGGTGATTATACGAAAGAAGGGCACCGTCCGGTGCCCTTCTTTCAAGCTTACGCCTTGTGCGCAAGTTTTAAGTTTGCCTTGTAATTCGTTACTCTGCCGTTTTCCACATTGGCGGTAAAATTAACGACCTCTACTGCCACAATTTCATTTAAACTTCTTGATGCGTCAGTTACCGCCGACTGCACGGCATCCTTCCAGCCGCTGTCGGAATGACCAACCATTTCAGTTACCTTTACGTTCATTCTCTCATACCTCCCCAATATGTATAAATTCAATAGTATTATTTAACATGGGGCTGTTTTTTATGCAGGTAAATGTCCACAGGGTATAAACTTACCTGCTTTTCACATAAAAACAAACCCCGGAAAGATCTTCCCGGGGAAATCATTCATAAATTGTCTGGCCGGCGGCTTAACCAATCCATTCCAGGCTGATAGGGTATTCTTATTCTGCCTGCAGTTTTTCGGCAATACCTTTGCCGATATAGCAAAACGGTCAAACGTAGTCCGAAAATATAAGTATCCTTACCGGTTCCATATCAACACAACTCCTTCAGGAAGCTACCCCTTGACTCGCAGAATTATTTTATGCCGGCTCCTCTTCCCAACCAGTCAACCAGACCGTCAAGGGAGCCCGTCCAGTCCACTTTAAGATTATCCCGTGGGGCACCGATTAAATAATCGGTAACAAGATAAGTCTTCATACCCACGCTGCCCGCTACCATGTCTTCCTCCGCATCGTTGCCAGCCATTAGACATTCCTCCGGCTGCACCCCGAGCTTTTCGGCAATTTCCAGGTAAACCTCTGGGTTGGGCTTGCAGAAATGCATTTCCTCATAACAGGTGACCACTTCCCAGGGCTGATCATCTATACCCGCCCAGGTCATACGCTGGCGAATGGCTGTTAGTGGGAATACGGGGTTGGTGGCCAGGGCTATGCGCAGGCCGCTGTCCAGTGCGGTTTGTACCACCCGGCGGGCTAACTGCGGGCGGGGGCTGGCCACCCGGGCCAATTCGAAAAACCTTTCGGTGTAAAATTTTTCTATCAGGGGCCTCAATTCTTCTATGCAATCTCCCAGGCGGACATTAAAATCAGCCCAGAACACATCCGCATTGGTAACCGCAGGGTTTCTGTCCGCCACCATTTTTGCGGTGCTTGCCAGCAGGGAATGGACAAAGCGTTGGGGCTCCACCGCCTGCTGCACGGCACTGGCTATCTCTTTTAAATATTCGTTCATAAATTCCCCGGTTTCCACCGGGAGAAGAGTTCCGTCAAGGTCAAACAATGCCGCTTTCAGCAAAATACCACCTCCGCACTTCCAGTTTATCACTATTGCCAAAGGATTTCACGCTATAAAATATATGCATCGTTTACATGCCCTTATATGGAAAAAGCCAGTTCTCCTAATGTTCAAACCGGCTATACTGAAGAAAAGAAAAGTTAGACTTTATAAATTTTTTCATTTCAGGAGGATTTTAATACTTTTAGTTGAAATATCCATATCAAATTAATCAATAGAAAATACAGGAGGATATCTGATGAAAAAAATAATTACCTTGTTTTTGTCGGTAGCTTTTGTAATTGGAATGATTTTCCTTAATATGGCTCAAGCAGGCGTTCAAGAAAATACTTACTACTATTCTGTACTATTTAATGAAAATAAGATTCCGAGTGATTTTAATACAAAGCTGTCATCTTGTGGTGGGGAAATTACTTATACTGTTCCTGACATAGGTTTTGCACAGATAAAAGGAGATAATAAAATCTTTTCAGAACTGAAGAGCTTGCCATCTGTAAACCTAGTTAATCCTTCAATTTCTTGGTCCATACCTAAAGTTAAAGAAAACGAATTGAGAAGTGAATTAACTCTAGATACAGCTCAATCTTCCTTATGGGACCTCGAATGGGATATTAAACGTGTTACTGAAAATGGTACAAGTTATAATTTAGGAACCGGTTCCCATAACGTTGTAGTAGGGATTATTGACAGTGGTATTGATCCTGATCACCCTGATTTGGTTGCAAACCTGTTACCGGGCTCAAAGAACTTTGTCCCCGCAGGTGGATTCTGGAATACGGAACCATACGAAACAGGTAATATCGATGAATTTGATGATAGAATGGGGCATGGTAGTCACATCGCCGGAACCATTGCAGCACATGGAGAGATGCTAGGTGTAGCACCGGACACAGGAATCCGTGCTTATCGTGTATTTGGGGAATCCTTTGCGGAGACAGCCTGGATTACTGCCGCTATTGTGGCTGCAGCAAATGATGGGGTCGATGTTATTTCAATGAGCCTGGCTGGTTTTGATATAAAAGGTCAAGTTTTTTACACCGACCCTTTAACCGGAGAGAAAGTTGCATTAGGAAATGATATTGCTGATTTCTTAGCTTATAAAAGGGCCATCCAATATGCAGTAAATAAAGGTAGTTTAGTGGTCTCAGCAGCTGGTAATGAAGGCATTAATTTGACAGCGAAAGGAAAGGTGACTGACTACCTGAACTCCGTATACGGTGGCAATGGTTTAACCTTTGTGGGAGCAGGATTTGAAGTGCCCGGCACGATTCCCGGTGTAGTTACAGTATCCGCAACAGGACCTGATGATACATTAGCTTTATACTCTAATTTTGGACCAGGTTTTATTGATATGGCTGCTCCAGGTGGCAATATAACCGTGTTACTTGAATATCAACAGAATGACAAGCTTGATGAATACTTTACGAATGAACTCTATAAAAACGAATTTTGTTTAAGCACAGATAATCAAGGAGGTTATTTCTACAACGTAGGTACATCTATGGCAGTTCCTAAAGTATCTGCTGTTGCTGCCTTAATTATTGATAAGTATGGTAAAATAGGACCTCGTAAGGTCGCAGAAATGCTCTATAAAAAGAGCGTTGAACCAGTAAGCGGAAAAGAACAAGCTTATTTTGGAAGTGGTCGTTTGAATGCAGTTAAAGCTTTGACAGATTAAATTCCTTTACTGCCTTAGGACATACCAACGAATAATACGCTTAAGCTGCTTAATTGCAGGATGATATTCAAAGCCTTTCGGATACTCAATTCGTAACCGCCTTGCCAAAAAATAATACCTCCTGCCACTATTCTACCAGGAGGTATTAAGCCTTTTAAGAATAAGTTAATAAGTTAGGTGCCTGACCCCGTTAGCAGAAGGAAGGTGTCTTTTATGCAGGATTTTATTCAATTGATTACTAAAAGGCTTTGCCAAAAAACACATTCTTTAAACTGGCATATAAGACAGCGGAGATTTACTAACCGGCGGGACATTCTTTAGGCCAGTTTAACGGGCGAGGAGCAACCGGTCTGTATTCAGTGATTTGCCGCTGGCCTGCTCAAACATCTTGAGCAAGTCGGGGATTTTCAGCCGTTCCCTTTCCGGCCCGCTGATATCGAGAATGATCTGGCCTTCATGCATCATGATCGTCCGTGTGCCTACGGTTAGGGCCTGTTCCATGTTGTGGGTCACCATGAAGGTGGTCAGCTGTCCCCCGGCAATAATCCGGGTGGTCAGGTCCAGCACCACGCCTGCCGTTTTCGGATCCAGCGCCGCTGTATGCTCGTCCAGGAGCAGGAGCTTCGGGCAGGCGATGGTGGCCATCAGGACTGTCAGCGCCTGGCGCTGTCCTCCGGATAGCAGGCCAACTCTGGATGTCAGCCTGTTCTCCAGCCCCAGGCCAAGGGGCCGCAGGCGCTCGCGGAACAGTTCGCGCTGACTCCTGCCGGTTCCCCGGCGCAAACGCAGCGGCTGACCGCGGTGCAGAGCCATGGCCAGGTTCTCCTCGATGGTCATCGACGCCGCTGTTCCCAGGTTTGGATCTTGAAAGACGCGCCCGATATAGGAGGCGCGGACGTGCTCGGGCTGGCGGCTGATCTCGCGCCCCTCAATCAGTATTTGCCCTTCGTCGATCTGGAAAACGCCGGCCAGGGCGTTCAGCAAAGTAGTCTTGCCGGCCCCGTTGCTGCCTATAACCGTAACCACCTCGCCGGGAGCAAGATGGAGCGAAAGATTCTGCAGGGCCAGTTTTTCATTTATATCGCCGCGGTGAAAGACCTTGGTGATGTTTCTGATTTCAAGCACTCTAACCACTCCTTTCCCGGTATGCCGGCAGCTTGCGGAACCGGCCCCGGAAGACGGGGAAGGCCAGAGCAGCTGTCACAATAGCTGCAGTGAGGAGTTTTAAATCCGTAGCCGGCATGCCCAGCTGCAGGACTATGGCAATAACGGCACGGTAGATAACCGAGCCGATCAGAGCTGCCAAAAGCGCCCGGATAAGGGTCGGGGTGCGGACCAGGACCTCGCCGATGATTACCGAGGCCAAGCCGACAACGATCATGCCGATGCCCATGCCGATATCGGCAAAGCTCTGGTATTGTCCCACCAAAGATCCGGACACGGCAACCAGGGCGTTGCTTAAGGCAAGGCCGATGATTTTAGTGATATTAGTATTTACACCAAGGCTGCGGATCATCTGGGGATTGTCGCCGGTCGCCCGTACCCCCAGGCCGACTTCCGTCTGCAGGAAAAAATAGAGGCCGGTGACGGCGATCAGGCAGACCGCACCGCCCAGCACAAGGGCAGCGAAGTTGTGGATAGTGAGATCGCCAATGGCGGTAAGGATGGTGTCAACGCGCAACAGTGACAGGTTGGCTGTGCCCATAACCCGCAAGTTAATTGAATAGAGGGCAATCATAGAGAGGATACCGGAAAGCAATGGGTCGATTTTCAGTTGAGTGTGCAGCAGACCGGTCATCAAGCCAGCCATGGCACCGGCCAGGACGGCGGCCAGGGAAGCAGACCACGGGTCGTAACCGCTAAGAATCAGGCGAGTAGCCACCGCAGCCCCCAGGGTAAAGGACCCGTCCACCGTGAGGTCTGGGAAGTTCAGAATCCGGAAGGTCAGATAGACCCCCAGGATCATGGGACCCCAGAGTAATCCTTGTTCCAGGGCCCCCGTCCAAATATTCAACGACAATATTTATCACCTTTGCTGTAAAAATAATTCTTTTGCTACTCGACCAGCTTGGACTTTGCTTTCAGTTCGTCGGGAAGCGTCACACCCATGCGACCGGCGGCCGCGGGATTCAGCGTCAAGGACAGTTCTTTCTGGCTCTCAATGGCCATGTCTTGCGGCTTCTCACCCTTCAGGACGCGCAAGGCCATCTCGCCGGTCTGGCGGCCGAGCTTGTAGTAGTCAATGCCGTAGGTGCCGATGGCGCCGCCCTTGACGGTGTTTTCCTCACCCGCGAAAACAGGCAGCTTGTTGCTCTCGCCCACCTTGACGACACTGGCGATGGCAGCCACCACCATGTTGTCAGTCGGAACATAGACGGCATCGCAGCGGCCAACCAGGGACTGGGCGCCCTGCATCACTTCATTGCTGGCAGTGACCGGAGCCTCTACAATTTCCAGTCCCAGCCCCGGGGCAATATCCTTACATGCCTTGACCTGCACCTGGGAATTGACCTCGCTGGAATTATAAATGACGCCTACTTTTTTAACTGTCGGGACAACATCTTTGATTAGTTGTAACTGTTCTTTGATTGGGTTCATGTCCGTGGTGCCCGTTACGTTGGTTCCCGGCTTATCCATACTCTTGACAAGCTTTGCCGCTACCGGGTCGGTCACAGCTGTAATCAGGATGGGAATTTTGGTTGTCTTGGCGGCCATAGCCTGGGCCGAATCGGTCGCAACGGCCAGGATCAGATCCTTCTTTTCCTGGGCAAACTTATTGGCAATGGTTTGCAGGGTGTCTTGCTGCCCCTGCGCATTCTGGTAGTCAACAGCGAGTTTCTCGCCATCCTTGTAGCCATTTTCCGCCAGCACATCCAGGAAGCCCTTACGGGCGGCGTCCAGGGCCGGATGCTCAACAATCTGAACGATGCCCAACTTCACCTCTTGGGCCTGCTGTTGCGACGACGACGGCTGCTCCTTGTTGCCGCAACCGGCGGCGCCCAGAAGCAGGAGTCCCGCCAACACTGCAAAAACAACTCGTTTCACATAAGTTCCCTCCCAGTCTTATTTCAGGCGTCACTGACCCTGCCGGTAAACGGACCTCATCAAAAGCTGTTTGGCTGCTGTGACGCTCATGTTATATTAATCCTACAGAACGGCATGTAAGCTGTCAATTAAAATTCGGACAATTCTGCCAGTCTATCATGGGGGGTCAGGCTTGCTGGATGCGTGGACTTTTGTCCCCCATATCGTAGAATATACGTTCTGGGCATTCCCGTAGCATCCTGACCACATTCATCTCGGCCAGCTACGGGAATGAACTCATAGACGATGTTTTCAAACTTATTTTGTTATAATTTCAAATGCTTCTTTTAAATCCTCTGCTATCATAACCCTTTTACTTTTCTCAATTAAATAGTTGCCCCCAGTCTGAAGATACGTTGGGAAAACTCTTTTACTTTGATTCTTAACACAGGAGGTTCCGGTATTCACATATATACCATATCGCAAATTGGATGGTTAAAAAATATACCAATTGGTAGTTGTTGAGAAGGTATTTTGTAAATATAATAAAATTGGTTTAATCCAATGAGGTGAATTGGCATGAGAATAACAATCAACAGAAAAATTGATACGCCTGTTTATATTCAGATTTTTGAACAGGTACGGCAACTGATTTTATCAGGTGAACTATTACCTGGTTTCCGGCTTCCACCGGAAAGGAAGTTGGCCGAGAGCCTTGGTGTTAATAGAAGCACTGTTTTGAATGCTTATCGGGAATTGAAAGCTGATGGTCTGATAGAGTCACACGTGGGACAAGGCACTATTGTGCTTTCATGCCTGCAGGAGGACTTGACTGCAGCTGGCAGCAGTTTGCAGGAGCCTTTCTGGAATCAGATTTTCAGCCAGTATTCAAACGGGTTTGATTCTCTTATAGTTCAGGATCTACTTACATTAGCAAACAGAAAAGATGTAATTTCTTTTGCTACTGGAATGGCTTCTCCTGAAACTGGTCCTATAGAGGCATTGGAAGGAATCGAACAAGAACTGGTCGAGAAAAGGAATTACAGGGCTTTGCTGCATTCACCCACAGAAGGCTTTACTTCACTCCGCGAGGCTATTCGCGGTTTAATGCAGAAACGGGGTGTGTATTGTCAATTTGATGAAGTAATGCTGCTATCAGGTTCACAGCAGGGAATAGACCTGGCGACAAGGATATTTCTTGACCCTGGTGATGTAGTTGTTGTAGAGGAGCCTTCGTTTTTTCCGGCGATTCAAGCCTTTAAAGCTATTGGAGCCAAAGTAATAGGAATTCCGATTGATGAAGCAGGCATGAGGGTTGATATACTTGAACAGCTTTTGCAAAGATACAGGCTAAAATTAATATATACAATACCAACATTTCAGAACCCTTCAGGCACCGAAATGGAGCTTAAGAGACGCAAACGATTGGTGGAATTGGCCTACAAATATAGAGTGCTTATTCTTGAGGATGATGCTTATGGAGATCTTTGCTATGACGGACAGCCGCCTCCTACCCTGAAATCAATGGATATTGAAGGATATGTAATATATTTGAGTACATTTTCAAAAATTGTATATTCCGGCTTAAGATTGGGGTGGATGGTAGCGCATAAGAAGATTGTAAAAAGATTTGCAGCCTCGAAGCAGATCATGGATTTGCATTCGGGCAGCCTGTCCCAATGGATAATTGATAAGTTTATAACAAATGGAGGGCTTGCCAGGCATATACCCAAGGTTTGCAGGGAATACATGGTGAAAAGAGATGCAATGTACGAGGCACTTTCAAAATATGCACCGAAAGGCTTGATATGGAACAGACCTGGGGGAGGTTACTATATATGGTGCAAGCTTCCGGAAAAAGTGTCAGCAGCAAAGCTTGTCTCAAAAGCTGCAGAGCGGAAGGTGGTTTTTGTTCCGGGAACTCCTTTTTTTACAACGGATCGGGGTGACGATTTTATACGGTTAAATTTCACCTTTGCTGCCTTGAAGGATATTGAGGAAGGAGTAAAGAGATTATGTGAGGCAATGAAAGAGGTAATAGATGATAATGACGATTCTGAATGCTATACTGCGCTAGAGATGAACCCGGTTGTTTAAAGCTATAAATATGGTTTTAGAAAATGGTTATAAGTTGTATATGATGGGGGTATTGGCATGGAGTTTAATTTTGCCAGGAGAATGGCACATCTGAAGGCTTCTGAGATAAGGGAGATTCTAAAGGTAACCGAAAGGCCCGAGGTAATTTCGTTTGCCGGGGGTCTTCCTGCTCCAGAGCTTTTCCCGCTTGAGGAGATAAAAGAAGTTAACAGAATTGTACTTGAGGAGGAAGGTACAAAGGCTTTGCAGTACACAACCACTGAGGGATTTGCTCCCTTGAGGGAATGGATTGCAAACAGAATGAACTCAAGGCTTGGAACCTCTTTTGATCGTGAAAATATACTTTTAACCCATGGTTCGCAACAGGCGCTGGACCTTTCTGGAAAAGTGTTTCTGGATGAGGGGGATGTTGTACTGTGCGAAAGTCCTACATATCTTGCTGCAATAAGCGCGTTCAGGGCTTATTGCTGTGAATTCGTTGAAGTGCCGACTGACAATGACGGTATGATACCGGATGAGTTGGAAAGACTGCTAGAAAATACCGAAAGGGTAAAAATAATATACGTCATCCCTGACTTTCAGAATCCAACAGGAAGGACATGGAGCCTTGAAAGAAGGGAGCGGCTTGCGCAGGCAGCAATGAAATACGGGGTTGTGGTTATTGAGGATAATCCCTATGGAGAGCTAAGATTTGACGGTGAAGCTTTACCTTCGGTAAAGTCGTTTGATCAGACGGGGTGCGTGCTTTGTTTGAGGACCTTCTCTAAAACCTTTTGTCCTGGTTACAGGATTGGATGGGTGGCAGGGGATAAAAGGGCAATCCAAAAATACGTACTTGTAAAGCAGGGGGCAGATTTGCAGTGCAATACAATTGCACAGATGGAAATAGCCAAGTATCTCGAATTGTACGATATAGATGAGCACATTGCCAAAATACGTGCAGTATACAGGCGGCGCAGGGATTTAGCGGTTAAGACCATGGAGGAGGAATTTCCGGAAGGGGTAACCTTTACTAGACCTCAAGGAGGCTTATTTGCCTGGGTTGAGCTTCCTGAGCATGTAAATGCAAGAGATGTTCAGGAAAAGAGCCTTGAAAAAAATGTGGCCTTTGTTACGGGTGGTTCATTCTTCCCCAACGGCGGCAGGGAAAACACCCTCAGAATTAACTTCTCAAACATGCCTGAGGACAGGATTGTAGAAGGACTTAGATGCCTTGCAGGAATTTTGCGCGAGTTTGTGTGACAGGATTGCGAAGGGCTTTTTGCATACAGTTAAATAGTCTGAGAACGGTTCTTGTCCCGGTGTCGTTCTATGGCAAGGTCGATTAACCGATCAAGCAATTCCTGATAGCCGATACCGGTTGCCTCCCACAGTTTGGGAAACATGCTGAATTGAGTATAGCCGGGCATTGTGTTTATTTCGTTGACCAGTATATCGCCATCCGACTTGCGTATAAAGAAATCTACCCTGGCCAAACCTGCGCAATCAAGGGCCTTAAATACTTTTACCGCCAACTCCTGCAGCCGGGCAACCGTAGCTGACGGCAAGCTGGCCGGGATTTCCAGCCGTGTCATGCCATCCAAATATTTGGCCTCGTAGTCGTAGAACTCCTTTACTGGAATAATCTCACCCGGCAGGGAAGCAATGGGATCGTCATTTCCAAGAACGCTTACCTCCACTTCTCTGCCATCAATGTATTCCTCTATGATAATCTTACGATCGTATTTGGCTGCCAGATCCATTGCACTAATTAGCTCCGTCCGGTGGTGTGCCTTAGAAATACCAACACTGGAGCCAAGGTTGGCCGGTTTGACAAAACAGGGGTATTCCAGATTTTTTTCCACTGTTTCTATAACCAGCGGGGAGTTGTTTTCCCAGTCCCGGCGCAAACAAGACCAAAACCGGGCCTGGGGTACGCCGTGCTGGGCCAGCACCGTTTTCATTATTACTTTATCCATCCCCAGGGCGGACCCCAAAACGCCTGCACCCACATAAGGCACATTAGCCAGTTCCAGCAGACCCTGGACAGTGCCATCCTCCCCGTAGGTACCGTAAAGAACCGGAATTACCACATCGACCGCGCCTGTGTCTGCCTTAGTTTTACCAACAGCAAGCATGGCCAATTTCATGCCTGTCGAATTAACTGGTAAAGTTTCGTGTTCTGCTTCGCCTTCAACAAGCGGTTCGATTGAAACCTGCGGATTTATCCCGGCCATTAGTTGCGCCGGTGTTATACCGGATAACCACTTCCCTTCCCGGGTGATGGCCACCGGGATAACCTAATATTTCTTCCGGTCTAACGCATTTAACACGCTGGCCGCTGAATTTATTGAAACCTCGTGTTCTCCGGAGCGCCCTCCGAAAAGTACCAGCACCCGTTTTTTAGGCTTCATACTGCTACCCCCAGTAAGAAACTATAAAACTTTGCATCTGACATAAATAACAATGGCACAACAACCAAAATTAAAAAAATTCTCTGCAGCACAATAATCGCCACCCATTGAAACTATCCGGGAACATCGTCCGGTTTCTACCGTTTAACGGGGAAGGCGTTGCCCAATCCGGATAATGTTGATCATAGTTTTAATGCTATTATATCATCTGAATTATGATTTATGATATCCACAGAGGCCTCATCAAAATCCTTAGCCCGCTCTCTCGGCCAGCATCTCCCTGGTTAGCTTCAGAAAGGCTGAAAGGGCAGATGAAATCCATTTATCCTTGTGATAAACGACCTGGGTATTCGTATCAAAATCCGGCCCCTGCCATTGAAGATCCGTGAGTTCGCCCCGGCTTAATTCACTCTCCACAGCCATGCGCGGCAGCAGGGTAATACCAAGCTGCTGGATAACACATTTTTTGATGGCTTCAATGCTGCTAAACTCCAGCACTGGCCCCGGCCGAACCCCGGCCTCACGCAGAATCTTTTCAAAGACCACCCGGTAGCCGCAGCCCTCCTCACACACATACATTGAGAAGGACTATATATTCAGGGGTTGGTTAATATGGCCAACCCCTATTTTTACGTGAACATTGTAATTATATGTAATATTAATGTTATTTTTATTTAAAAAATCCATTAATAAATGAATATGGTAAAATATGTTGAATGCATTAATTTGTAAGTTTTTAAAATTTATAAACGTGCCTCTTATAAACAACCATAAACACCTTTCGGACAGGCAAATGCGCTTTCCAGACAATACCAAAAGGTTTTTAATATAAGGATAAAATTTATGAGGTGATACACATAGACACCATGTCCTTGATGTCACTCGTACTTGTATCATTACCGGAAGCTATACTAATAGCATTGCTCGGTTTCCAATTGGCGGGCATTAAGGTAACACCACAGCAAATTTTTGCAATAGGAGCGCTACAGACTGTAGTTGCATATTTTATCAGGCTTTCTCCGGTTCCTTTCGGTTTGCATACCATCATTCAACTGGGGTTTTTTATATTAATCCTGAAAATTATTACCGGTAAAACTATAGAGATTGTTGCAGTTACAGCTTTAATGGGAATTACTGTATACCTGTCTTTGGAAGCAATCATCGCACCCACCATTTTAAATTTAACGGGTTATCCCTAAAATGAAGTAATTACAAGTCCCTCCATGCGGATTATTTTTTTCCTGCCGGAAGCAACTGCCATATTTTTAATACTCCTCGCCAGCAAGCGATATGAGATTCGTCTGATAGATTATTCAAATAAAACAACCAACATGGTGGAAAAAGATAATATAGCGGGTATTCTGAAAAAATTTAAATCCAACTTAAATATACTAATCCTTTTACCTGTCTTTTTGTTGGCTGTTTTAAATCAGGTGCTATTCGTTTCTCAAACTAACGCTTTTCCCGACAGTCACCTTTATACATTTACAGCTTTATTTAGCATTGTCATGTTTTGGTGGTGGTTACTCATCACCACATAGGCGAACAATTCAACGCCGTCCGTCACCACCGCCTTACGAAATTGTTCAATTAGGTAATGCTTTTCTTCGGGGCGTTCAAATACGTTCTCCCTGTTATTTCCCCGCTGTATGACATGATACACAGCACCCGGATACTCAACTCGTAACCGCCTTGGCAAATATTAACACCTCCTGCCACTATTCTAACAGGAGGTGTTAAGCCTTTCAAGAATAAGTTAATAAGTTAGGTGCCTGACCCCTAGGATCCTAGGATAGTTAATTAGTCATAAACCGCACAAAAAAGGTTGTCCCAGTGCTGCCGGTTTCGATATCTATCCTGGCGTTGCTACGGGCAGCAATACTATAACAAGTTGCTAGCCCTAAACCCGTCCCGTTTTCCTTTGTTGTCAGGAATGGCGTTCCAATCTTCTCTAATACGCTAGAGTCAATGCCTTCACCTTGATCAAGAACTGCTAAAACCACTTCCTCACCTTCGGTATACGTTCTTATAGCTAATCTCCCGCCCCCCGGCATTGCCTCCAACCCGTTGCGGGTAAGGTTTAAAATAAGCTGACGGATTTCTTTTTCATTCAACATTATATCTGGTACATCTTCCAGTTCAAATGAAATGTCCTTGCTGGAGTTCATAGCATCAGAAGTGATTAACGGAGATAGTGCATGCACTATAGAAGTAATATTGTCCATCTTCATTTCTGATAGCTTATTCCTGGACAAGGAAAGGTATTCAGTAATGATTGAATTCGCTTAGATAATTTGTCAAAAATTCGTTTTTTCAAAAACTTAATATTTTTGTGAAATATATTGCGATAGCATAACAATAAAACCGCCAAAAAAGGCGGTTTTATTTATCCGGTCAAAAACTAATGATTTAAAAAATGCATAAGATGGTTTATCTACTGTTCACTCTGAATCGAAGTGTGGGTTTTATTGATCTTCTCCGGGGAATTGGGATTCGGAAAAGAGGAGATGATTGAGGCCGTATGCAAAGTCGCTGACAGTGCAGGACTTACCCGCCGCTGATAAACAGGAGCGCCTGGTTTACCAAGGTTTACATGGAAAAACTACTTGAGGCAAGAGCAGATATCCTGGCTTCAAAAAGTGCCGGCGCTGATTGCAGTGCCGTGGAATGGATAGTTTTATTAACGCCGGTGTGCTACTTCCGGCCTACTCCTATGACCGTAAGACTCCCTTCAGCCTTATAAAACAATCACCCACGCTATCGACAGTAAAAACACCACGCCGCAGATAATCATCAGTAAACTACTGGACATGGCAAGCCCCAAATACACCATAACCGATATGATAACTGCCAATATAACAGACAGTGCTACGCATACGTTTTTCAATACAGAAGGCCTTGTTTGTTTTTGCGGTATATATGCAAAAATTTTATTATCCTCACAGGTAAGCACAATAAACACCGGCAGTCCCAGAAACAATGGGAAGAGAAAATCGTTCAGGCATATGATTGTAAAAAGCTGCGGTGACCAAAATCCAAAGAACACATCAATTCCACAGGCGATGAGAATTCCTGTAGCAAGGGCTCCAATAGCCGAAATCAAGACATAAATTCCAATATTTATGTAGCTTTTTGCATTTGGAGCTTCACCTTTTTTGAAAATATGCCATAGTTTATAGGGCAGATATGCTGCTATGAAATTACCAATAAACCCCAGGACAGAGCCTTTGGAAAAAGTGCCAAACAGGTCGGCAATCAAATTGCCAACAGCACAGCCCCACGCACCTGCCGGGCCAAACAAGAGCCCTGCCACAACCGGCACAGCATTGACCGGACGAACCTCGGTAAGTCCCTCAATAAGTACCATCACCTTAAATGGAACCGCCATTCCTATAAACACTAAGGCACATATACCCATCTGCAGTAAGGTCTTTTTTTGCCTAAAGGGAGATAGTATTTCCTGCAAGAGGCTTAACCTCCTTTTTGTTTAAGAAGCTTGTACCTGCACAAATTGCACCACCTGCAATAAATACAGCACCTGTTAGCTTTATTAGTGTGAAGCTTTCAGTTACGCCAAAGGTGCTTGGGATAAGGAGAGCCAACACCATTGTTACTATCGGCTCTGTAGAGGCTATAACGGTAACATTAAGCGGGTTTGCATATTTTTGGGAATACATAAGCATAATATATGCATATGCCTTAGAAAAGAAAGCGAGCATAAAAATATTGGCCAGCATTTCGTTTGAGTAGGTAAGCGCAAGAAATGTTCTTGGTTCCTCAAAGCTCCACAGAACAAAGGCAATCAAAGCAGTAAAAAACATTTGCCCCACACCCAAAAGCAACGGGTCGTATCCCTTGGTGAATCTATCAGTGCATATAATATAAACCGCCATAAAAAAACAGGCAAAAAACATATACAAAATGCCAATTTCCAGGGGTTGTCCTATTTTTATCCCACTTGACAGAGCCAATCCCATTAAAATAACAAAAATTCCAAGCAAATTATTCTTTGATGGCTTTTTCTTGAAAAAGAGCAGCAGCAGCGGCACAATAACAATATTAAGAGAGGCAATAAAAGATGCAGTTGATGCCGGAATAGAAGCAATACCTAATTTTTCAAAGACTAAATTGACACATAAAATAGCTGCCATAACAGCGCTTCTTAATAGAACCTTTTTATTAAAATCACGAAGCCTCTTAAAAAACACTATGAAAAGTATGATACTTGCAAGCCCTGCCGTCATTGTCAAATATGCAAATGCCGAAAGTGTAGCTGGAAGGTTTTTTATGAATATGTATGACGATGCCCAGCACAGAGTAATAGAAAACAATATTATGTTAGATTCCGTCCGTGTCACGACTTTTGTCCCCCATAGAATTCATAATCGGAATCCGAGCATTTATTTGCCTTTGCCACTGATCCAGCCCATTGGGTTTTGGTCATCTGGAAGGTATTCCAAATACGGCTCTTCAACCGCTAAAGCCAACAAGCGCTGATCAATGCGGACTAACAGCTTGCTGTCCAAAAGCGTCTGGATCGCAGCATCGGCATCCGAACTGCCGAACCCTCTGTCACGGAGCATTTGGCGCACCTGTGACTCACCCTCTGCCCGGTCGCAGGCCAGATACAACTCCCGCTGTGCACCATTAAGGCAGAAAGAAGGGGCAACTGCAATGGGACGGGTATCACGCACGATAACTTCCTTGTCGCCTACCTTCATGCTTAGTATCGGTTGATTCTGACTTTTGAACGCCACAGACCACTGTAAAACAGCCCTTCGAAGGTTTCGTAACCCGGGGCGGTCAAACAAAACAGCCATTCTTGGGTCGTTTTTGATCGAGGCGTAAAATTCATCCTCAAACGTATAGGAAAGGTCGTTAATTGCAGCTTGACTTAATGGATAAATAAGGGCGTGTAAAGATAAAGAAGTCAATTTCAGGGAATAGTCAGCCGCCCGATCAAAGTAGTGACTATTCCGATGGTATTGGACAGCGAACATCCCCATTGGCGGCTTTAAATGTGTCAGGAGCGGCACTAATTCAGCCATCTCCTGGTACCAGCGATCCTGATCGCCAGGGAAGCCATAAAGAATCGACCATCCGTTATAGATACCAAACTGGCGGCACCATTTGAGCGTCTGGATGTTTTGCCAGGCGGTCACCCCTTTCCTCATGGTTTTCAGTGCCTCACTGTGAAGGCTTTCTATGCCCGGCTGGCACCATACGACGCCGGCTTCACGCAGCATTTTGTATTGCTTTTTCGACATGTTTGAACGAATTTCGTAGAACAGCTTGTAGGGAGCACCGCGGCGGATAAGCTCGGGAATAAGATCTTTAAAGCATCTCATGTCCAGTATGTTATCAAGAAATTCGAAATGCTCAACTTTGTAACGATGGCTGAGCTCTTCCAACTCGGCCAGCACACCCTCTGCCGGGCGCGACCGGTAGGGCAATTGCGGTGCATTAAGTCCGCAAAATTTACACTTTCCGTGCCAGCAGCCCCGGGAAGCCTGAATTGGCAGGCTGGGGCGGATAATTTTGCCCAGTTCGGGCAGGGATCTGAGAGTGTCGAAGTAGTCATGATAGACGGGAGTTATCTGACGATCGAAGGAACCGGCCACGGCCCGCGGGAGACCCTCATTCCCGTTTTGCTTAGCGCCCGGGTATCCCAACTGCCTATGCAGGGGAGCAAATACACCCTCGGGCAAAGCTTCGAGAGGAACCTGGCGGCCGAATTCAAATATGCGTTTAGTTAGCGGCAATACGATATCTTCACCCTCTCCGGAGACCACAAAATCGACCCACGGGAAATGCTGGTGAGTCGCGCGTCCCATGACTGTTTCACAGTCTGCCCCCCCCATCATGGTGATAACATCGGGGTTAAGTTCACGTAGCTTCCTGAGCAAGGCTAAGGAAGGCACTCTCTGAGACAGACTTGAGGTGCAGCCAACGATACGCGGAGAAAGTTTGAGAATTTGTTCCGCCAGGCCGGCGGTGAATTCTTCCGCCCTATGACGGACTAAAAGCAGCTCTTTGCAACACTCTTCCAGGTTCTGCTTTCGCATCCCGCCCAGACTGGCATGGATTTCGCCGGCAAATTGATTTTCATCGGGCTGGGACTCTGGAAAAGCTGAAGAAGCAAATGACCATTCCGCCAGAGGGTAGCTAGGATCCGAATGGTTATTTCGTTCATATAAATCCACCCCTATTTTCTCGCAGAAGAGGAGATTGGCGTAAATACTCCTGGCCTCAATTCCCCCTTCGGCCAGCACGGCCTGTAGCAGCCCGAGGGCAAGTGAAGGTTTTTCCGGACTACAGTAGGGCATGCATACCAGGCAAACATCCGCAGGAGCCGGAGACAGCCATGAGTTTCTTCCGGCCAAATTGTTATCGTATTTTTTTACTGCGCAAGACATACTTCTCACCTCCGGTTAAGCCCTTCGTCGCTTAAACCATCTTCCAGCAGGCTCTGGTCAAAAAGCCTTTGGATAGAAGACATTATGGCCAAAATATCCGTGTGTTGAACCATAAGTTCCTCAATCACACGCCATGAGGTCAAATTCCCCTGAGCTATTAACCTGCCGAGTTGAGCCAGGTGTGGAGACCCCGTCATTTTATGCAAACGGTATTGACTACGAAGTTGGAACCCCTTCTCCGGTAAGGGAATAAACTCCAGGTCCCGGCGAAAAGCCAATATATCGTCCGGTGCAACCTGCTCAGGCATGCATTTCTCAATGGTTTCACCGATAAAATCGCCCAGCTCCGCTGCGCATGAAAAGTTGCCTTCGGCGTAAACCCTATAACCTAATGGCCAGCGATTTGAAGGAGGACAGGGACTTATCAGCCGCACCGAACGATCCACCATGTTTACCAGGTAACCGGTGAGACAGGCGATGGTATGGTCCTGAGCTGGATCCAGTGAAGGACTGCCGGAAGTTTCTTTTCGGTTACGGCCCGATCGTGCCCTAGCCCCCGCCAGGGAGTCCGTGTGCTGCAAAATTAACTCCGTCAAAGCCAAATCCTCTGCGGAAAAAGTCTCATGTACACGATGCAAGGTATTATTCGAGAGGATAGAAAAACGATCGACAGATGTGACATGTTCCCGCCTAAATTCCAACAATTCCCGTGTCCAGGCAGGATTGCGCAAAGGGGCTGCAGTGGTAGTCTGTGGGTAAATGCCTGTGGTTTTGCCGAAAATTTCCACAAACTTCAAATAATCAGGATTATCACTAGGCTCTGTCGCCCAATAACATATCCCGGTTCCTACGGTAGTGCCGAGACGTTCTACCGCTACGTCCAGGATATCTTGCCAGAGCCGGGCATTCTCATTACTATACATAAACACTTCTTTCAGCGGTTCAGCCTCAAGACCGCAGAAAGGACAACCAATCGAGCAGCCCTTGCTCAATTCGAACGCTATTGTCGCATGGATAATAATATTGTTTCTCTCTTTACCCAATTGACTGCAACAACGATCTACCTGTCGCCGGTGCCAGGCATTAAAACGATTGCTGGGCGTATTTTCGCCTCGTTTACGCAAGGCTTCCCGAAACCGGTCAATTGCATCAGCAATATATCGCCGCCACAACAGCGCCTGTGGCTTGTCTTCCAAGTCCAAAGCAGGGACTTCCTTCAAAAAATGCTGTTCTGGGAGAATTGCTGCTATCTGTGCCGGATCCACACCAAATATCCTCCTTGACTGCAGCAGGGGGCCACACCCGGCGGCATTCTCCTGAATGGCCGCATAAAATTCAGCATCCCCAATAGCGCACTCTATGAATCGTTTGATATGTGGAATCAGCCTTTTTTCCTCAATGCTAATTCGGTCGAAAAAATCTCCGCAGAAACGCAGCTCATCCAAAGCCGTCAATACCTCCTCATAACTATGACCCGGGCACTGATGGCACCCGGGCCATATACTTAACTAACCACAACACCGACAACGGTAATTACATGAGCATAAAGCCCAGACCACTCCGGCAGTATCATCGAGGCCAAAATCACTTAATTCGCCACGTTCTGCTTAGTGTTTTTAAGATCCCCCAGGGTAAAGCTAAATCCCTTTAGGTTACTAGGCAACTATAGCACCAATTACAAATCCGCCAGCCACCTTATCCAGCTCTTCTCCAGACAACTCCCCACCCTTTTTGGCATTGGCATCGACATCTGCAACCGTAAAATTATAGCCCTTGGAGTTGGCATATGCTACGATTTTTGCCACATCATTACCGAGTTTTTTTACTTCTTCCAGCAGCTCTTTGTTCTTACTAAGGTCTTCGTTGAATCTTTTGATTTCGCTCATTATTATTCTCCTTTGTTTGTATGATTGGGTCAAGTTAATAATACTCAGTGGACACACACCCTTGAAATAATAAAATGTATGCCTCCTGCACCGACCCCCCTTTCCTATAATTTATTTAAATTAACAGTTTTGAAACTGTTAATCCTTTTAGTAAACATTTTTTATACCTTCTTCATCAACGGGGTTTCCTTGCTGAATATTTTTTCCTTCAACTTTTCACCCATTTCCAGCTGCTTGCTTTTATTTGCAACTGCTTTAATTTCTCTTCTATATTAATTCTCCCGGCAAGCTCTGAAATCTAATTATTTATACAACCAACATCAAAAAGTATCACGCACTTTTTTTATCTATTCTCAACCTTTTTCCTTTTTCTTATCTGACATTTCGTTCAAATTAACCCCGCCGGCAACCATATCCAATTCATCATCTTCCAATTGATCATCTTTACGGGCATTCGAAATAATCTTGGCCATCATATTTTCCATCCGGCCCTGGCTTTTAGTTGTATAATCTGCTTTCGCCAACAACTGAGCAAGCAATAACAATTCCTTGTACTCTTCATCGCAATCCTCGCATTCAGCCGGAATGACTGCTTCATCGTATAATGCAATTTTGTCTATATCTAAAACAAATGATTTCAAGGAATGTTTTTTATTCATTTTTTTCACCTCGGTCCACAGTTTTGACTAATAAACAACTCCTTGTTCCTTCAAAATGTCCTTTAATTGCCTTAACGACCTATATAAAATTGTACCGGCATTACTTTCCGTTAAATTCATCACCTGGGCAATTTGACGGTTTGTCAGACAGGCGCCGAATTTAAGGGCAATAATATTCCTCTGCCGCTCATCCAGGCATGTAATTGCATTGAGGAGAAGTTTTTTTAATTCCCGGTCTATAACCAAATCTTCCAAGTGATAAGTTGATTCCACTTTTCCCAAGTCAACAGGATCAACCTTACGGCTATTCTTTTTATAATAGTTAGTTATAATATTATTGGCTATGGTAAATAGCCACGTGCTGAAACTACCCTTTTGCTGATTATATGTATTGTATTTTACTAACACTTTTTCAAATACTTCACTAACCAGATCTTCTGCTGCGTTAGAGTCACCTACTTTATAAAGCGTGTATTTATAAAGCTTGGGGAAATATTTGTTATATAATTCAGAAAATATTTCAGAATGCCTTTTTTCTACAGGAATTTTATTGACATTCACTTCTTCTGCACCTCTTCTCCCAAGAAGGCTTTCAATCCGTTTTCCAGTAATTGTTTTTCTATATCCTCAGAGGCTAACTCAATAAAATTCATCTTCGATATGGCTAACAGCATTTTATATTTTCCCTCACCCTGCCTGGCCATGGTTTAACATGGCCTCCTTGTCATGGAGATGCCATACAAGAGGGCACGGTTCTTGCTTGATGCAATATTGACCTTTTGTATTGATTATGTGATATAATCATACGCGAGAGTCAGTGACTAAAGTCACCTACTATAGTCACTATATATTTAATTGCCAATATTGTCAATATAGGAGAGATGCTGGTGAATAAAGAAGAAAAACCGAATAATAGAAAAAAACAAGCCATTGAAACGAAAAGGAGAATCTATGAAAGTGCAGAACAGTTGTTTGAAAAGTATGGTTTTGATAATGTAATTGTAGATTCTATAGTAGAAATGGCAGGAGTATCTAAAGGGGCTTTCTACGTGCACTTTGATTCAAAAGATTCTCTGATAGCTGCCATAATTGCCGATTATGTAGATAAGTTGGATTTAAACTATAAATCCTATTTCGAATCATTTCCTGCCAGTACTATGGCTTCCGATATCCTTATCTCGCTGGCAGGAAAAATCGCCGATATTATTGCCTGTACTATAGGTTATGACCATATGAAAATTATATATAAAGCCCACATAACAAAAACTATAAATACAGACGCGACATTAGATTACAATAGGGATCTCTATAAAATATTTAGTAGAATAATTAGCCAGGGCATAAAGCAAGGAGAATTCAAAACAGAGATAGCTATTGATACAATTACAAAACACTGTGTTATGAGCATAAGAGGAATCGTTTATGAATGGTGTATACGGTACCCTGACTTTAACTTGAAAGATTGTGTTCAGGAACACTTCGAAATACTGCTTACAGGCATTAAAAAACAATAAATAATCATGATTATGTCTTTTGCTCAGAAGCCCCTTCCCAAACAAACATGTGTTTGATATAATTATATAAACACTTGTTTGGGGGGATCTGCAATGGCAAAACAAGAAGCCATTAATTTACTTCAATTCCAA